>TARA_R110000787_G_scaffold81662_1_pt1 | contig 10415 bp, 7 predicted proteins | sample TARA_R110000787 | Tara Oceans TARA_R110000787 (sample SAMEA4397920) | marine metagenome | biome: Polar Biome; feature: [DCM] deep chlorophyll maximum layer (ENVO:01000326); material: water (ENVO:00002006), including particulate matter (ENVO:01000060) such as... | depth 35 m
GAATAACTATAAATACCCCATGCCTTCTAAGTCAGAATAGGTATTACTATGACCACTGAAGAAAAATTAGAAGATGCGGCTGATATTGTAGAAGATTTAGTCGAGTTAGCAGAAGATTTGGGACTTATTACAGAAGAACAGGAAGCCAAATACAAGGCTTTGATTAAGAAAGCCCTACCTACATTAGTAGGTGCATTGGCAGGTGTGCTATCAACTTACATGATGCTTAAGTGATAGATATGGTTTCTATTAAAACACCTCTTTATCGGGAATTTACTCGAAGAAGGGGAGAGACAGGATATATTGACACTCTACTTGCGAAGCCTATGATTATTGGGCATTTGGAAGAAGTTGAGCAACTTATAGAAGAAGTTTCAGATAGTGATTCTAATTTCTATGAAGATATTGAACGTGCTGGAATTTCACCTGAAGAGGCAAAAAGTAAATTATTAGAATTATACAACGTTGTTAGAGAAAAAACGTATGAGGGTTATTATAATCTCCCATATGGAGAAGGAAAAACCTTCGGTGATATGGTAAGTGGTAATCCGGTTAAATGGGTGGAAAATAATATCCAACAATTATATGAGGATTTATTGAACGGAAATCCTCTCCCTTTTATAAATGGTATGAATATTATAGCCAAAAGAAGGAAGAGTGTTACAAGTCAAAACGCTGATAGTAAAATAAAAAAATACATCAAAAATCTTATTTCTAACATTACACCTAATAATGAAAAATGGGAGGCTTTGGATAAAAAAATGTTCGGACCGGATGGCGTTGCAGAAGTTTATTTTTTAAATTTTTTGCAATCCCTTCACGATGAAACCGAGGTTATGGATTTTGACATAGTAACATTAGAACATTTTAACAAATGGATGCGAAGGGGTAATTTTGACGGTCATTTTATTAATATTATGAGAATATATAAACATATGATTGATAGACAAGATAGTAACAATAGCGGCCCTCTTGTAGATTTATACAATGGTGAAGATTTTGAAATCAAAAACTCGCTTATTAAAAAACTACTTAAATCCAAAGACCGTTCAGCAGTAGAAACACTTTTCAATAATTTTTTAACATTCCGCACAGCACAACGAACCACAAAGGGTGCTGGAGATATACTTGGTAATAGAAACTCTATGGATTGGGCTACCGAATATTTAGATAGTAAAATTAACGAAGCGGTTTTAGATTATGAAGATGAATACTCTATCGAATTAGCAGGTGTAATTGTCCAATCAAGGGATAACGAAGGAGAAGTAACTGTTAATAGAAGTAATAAAAAGAAGGCTATACAAACTTATATAAATAGTAGTAAGACAAGTGGCTCTACTGAAAATAAAGCCTACACGGATTGGAAAGCAAATAAAGCCCCTGTTATTGAAGATGATTTGAAAGGGAGAACTTCAAGAGAAATAAATAGGTCAGAAATTAAACCTATTTTAGAAAAAAATAAATACATGAATATGATTGTGGTAAATCATAGAAATTTAATAAATGCGGGAAACGACGAATCATTTTCAGAAATCCCCGATACATATAACTTTGTATATTTAGACGAAACACAGTCTTCTTACGAAATAAAATTTAAGCAATTTAAAAGTCTACTCTCTCTCATTAGTAAATTTAATACAGATGGGCTAAATGATATTCAATCAGTTTTTACTGAATTGGAAGAATTAAAAGAACTCGAAGGTTTGGAATACTTTGAAGAAATAAAAAGTTTGATTCCGGGTTGGGAAGCGCAAATACATACAGGTTTAAATAAACTTTTTAAAAACCTTGCTGATACTATAAAGGTGGAAATTGTAAAGGTTCTATCAACGGTTAATCCAAATAATATATCAAGGCAGAAAAATTTTATAAAACTTACATACGAAGGTAAAGGGTATGACGCTTACATGTATTTAGATAGATACTTGATAGAGGGATTAGATTAAAAAGGTGAAGAATATGATAAGCGAACAAGAATTTTACGAACAGTTAGACCAACATATAGAAGAATCTGAAAAGTATAACAATATGGAATCATTTAATAAATTAATGGGAACTACTGATTATATAGAACGTATTTCAGATAGAAACCTTAATTTTTCTGAAGATTTAATGGAAATAGCATCTCTGGTAGATTTATCATTTGTTCTCACAGGCGTTGTAATTCTTAACCAAAATGAAACTATATTTAAATCTTCAGCAAAAAAACCATTTAATCAGTCATACGCATCGGCAGTTATGGCAAATAACCTACTTAATGTAACAGATTCAGAATGGGATGATACTATTTCTATTGCTTATGATGACACTGATGTTATGTCCGATGGTAATAGTAGGACACTTAGATTTATTAACGATTATATGGAGTATTTTGAAGGATACGAAAAAATCGAAAGGGTTTTGCAATACATTGAAATTCTTTTAACTTCAGACGAAGTTAAAGAGCCGGTAAATACTTCCACTGAATCCCTTGAGGCTGTTTTAGATTTGTTTAGAAAATACGATTTAACAGATGCTAAGGATAGAAAGAAGATTTACGAATATTGGAATTCAACTGAAAAAACGTTTCTTTCGTTTGAAGGGCGGGAAATAGAAATACCTCTATTGGAAAAATTACCATCCTTTGATATTACGACTCAGAATGAATTGATTTCACTTGTTGGTGAGGATAAGGAATCAATGGAAATTTTAACTAATATGTTTAATATGGATGAACCCGAAGTGACTGAAAATTTAAAAATGCACCGTGAAGCATTAGACAAAATTACACAACTACGCATTCCTAAATATACAATTACTTATAATGTAGCACCTTCAGTAGAACAGTATGAAAATGAAATAACTTTGATTAAATTGGCAAGTGATTTTGTCCTAAAAGTCACAGGGTTAGATACTATGGATTACCGAGAAACGTTTTCAAGAAATGATGCCGACCGAGGGGAAGTACAAGTTAGAGAAGAAACATTATACGGCAAAGAGGGAGAAGTAGGTGAAGATACTACCACAGCATCTGTTGATTCTACTCAACAGGTAGGCGAAGAACTTCTTGTTGAAGTGGAGAAAGTTTATAAAATTACAGACCCACTTTCATTGTTAGCCGCTAATAAACAATCAGGTTTTTATATTAATGAAGAATTGGCAGAAAAACTTAAGGCTAAGATTGAATTAGAATTAGATGAAGTTATTAGTAATCCAAATCTCCGACCCTTAGTTAGGGAAAATTATTTGAAACAAATAGAAATTTTTATAGAAGAAGTAAAGGTGGACTTTGTGGGTGACGGACCATATACTTTTGCTATTTTAGATGATAACGAAAATAAAATTTTCTTAAATAAATTATCCTCTTCAGGTGAAAAATATACATTTTTACTTCAATATTATGAACCTGAAGTAGTTGAACATTCGATGGTTTTTACACTTAAAGAAAGAAATTTTAATTCTTATAGTTCATATGTAGATGCTGTAAATGAAATGGCTACAAATCTTTTTGATACTATTCAGGAAGTTAAGGAAATTATACCTGAATCTCCCTTTAATGTAAATAAACCAAGAGGAGAACGTCAAAGAGGTAGTGCCGCAACTGGATTAACGCAGGGTGGTAATTATCAACCTATGTCCGGTTTTCTAGCAGAATCAAGAGGAGATAATAAAGACGATGCTTCTTTAACCTTTGATTTTTATGAACAATTAGTAAAAATGGTTAATGAATATTACTACGAAGGAATGGATAGTAGATTTTTCTTTTACAGTGACAGACCTAAATTTACCGAAACGAGTGCTTATAAAAATATTGCATCATTATCTATTAAATCTGGAACATCTATGAGAGCAGGTGTCCGAAGGTCTATGGTTAAGAAAAAGAATATATTATTAAATAAGAAAGATTTAGATTCTTTGAATAAGTTTTTCAAGCAATTGAAATACTATTCTCAATTATCTGGTGCAGAAGCAGTTCCTATGTTTAAAGATATAGAACCAATATTTAGTAATTTATACACTATGGACATACCTCAAGGACCTGAAAGGAGAAAAACTATTACACAAAGCACTCAACAGATTACTAACTTTATGGGTGGTCTTTTATACAAAATCCTATCTACAAGTAATAAGAATACAGCAATCGAATATCAAGGGAAGCCGGTAGAAGACTATAAAGATATTAAAAGTGAAATTACTCAATTGAATCTATTTGACGTTTTAGAAGACCCTACGTTTATAGAATACGCAAAGGATAGAAAAATGGAATCCTCACTCAAGGAATTAAAATCAACATTGAGAAACAACCCATTGAAGATTAAACAGGAAACAGGAAATAAAGAAGCAATGCACAAGGCATACGTATTGGCTCTTGATACTCTTAGAAGTAGTAGAGGGGATTCTATTTACAAGGCTTATCTTGAAATTGATAATGTGGAAAATGTGGAATATGTGTTAGACTTGATACAAAAAGAAGACCGTATAGATTTATATGCTCGTGACATTGAAGGTATATCTCAATCAAAGGATTCTTTTAATAGTATTTCATATCTCTACGGAGTAAGCCCTGAAGTAATTTATAAAATTAAGGGGCTATTTAGATGAAGAGTATGAAATTAAAAGATGGTAAGACTATCATTACATTTCCTGATAAAATATACTCGGATGATGAACTTGTAGAATTATGGGCCGCAGTTGGTTGGACTCATGTTCCGAGAAGAGAGAGAGATACAATTGCTGAAATTAGTCAAATAGAACCCGATGGGTATTACATTGCTATGGATGGGGAATATATTGTTGCTCACTGTGGATGGGTTGACAGGGGAGATATTTTTCAAACCTGCGGTACGAAGGTAAGTAAAGGTTACAAGTTTAGAAGTTACAAAGGTGAGGGTATTTCTAATGTCCTTCGTCAAAAAAGACTTAAGGTAATAGGTAGTAGTCCTGCTATGGCATTTATGAATTATTCGTCAGAAGGTTGGCTTAACAGTTGGATTAAGGAAGGTTGGGAATTAGGAAGTGTTGAAGACTTACCTCAACAATATCACAAACTTGTATCGCAGTTATCCGATGTCTACCAGATTCTAATATTAAATATTAAATCAAAGGCTATGAAGAAGGCTTGGGAAATACTTAAAACCCCCTTTAGAGGCACTACAAAAAATTGGTATGATAAAGCAATAGCAGAAGGAAAATTTCCAGCACGACAAGTAGAAAAGAAAAGAAAAGGAGTATGGGGTGGAAGTCCAAAAACAGCATTTGGTTATTCTATTTCAGGTAGTAGAAATAATCCTCCTATTGTTCATTTTATATCCCATGAAGGTTTTGAACAATATGCAGGTGATTCAGGATATTACCCATTTGATATTCCCATAGAAAATTCAAGAGAAGTATGGAGAGGGATTACTTATACAGAATGGGAAGCCCAAAAAACAAAAGAATACCATGACGCTATGGATAAAGATAAATTACCTTTACCCCCTATACCTAATTGGGCAAGATATAGAAACGCTATGGAAAAATTATTTAAACAAGCATTGGAACAGTGGGTGGAATAATGGACCTACTTACAGAAATGGATATGAAAGCCTCCGAAGGAAACTTCGAGTATTTCTTTACAAAGATTCTCGGATTCGAGATGGCAGACTTTCACCGTGATTGGCTACAATCAGTTCACGACACTCAAAGAACAGTAATCATTTGTTCTCGTGACCACGGAAAATCAGTATTCTTTCACTCTTGGTGTATTTTTCAATTAATTTTTCAACCTCCGCCATATCAAATGATTTACATTTCTTCAAACCAAAAGCAGACAATGGTTCACATGAAGGACATTGACCGAATGTTTACAAACATTCCTGCTCTAAGAAAATACAAACCTAAGTCCGGTTGGGCTGTTGGTTCAATGAGATTAACAAACGGAAATGAAATACTTGAGCGTTCCGTTGGTTCTCAAATCCGTGGACTTCACCCTCAAGAGATTATTATTGATGACCCTATGAAGGAGTTCTCTGTTGCCGCCATACAGCGAGTTACAGATTGGTTTTGGGGAGACATGATTCCTACTCTTCACCACACCGCTACTTTACGGATGGTCGGCACACCTTTCACATACACTGATATATTTGCTGAATTGAATGAAAATACAGAATATGACGTTCAACGCTATCCAGCGATAAATCAAACAGGTGATGCACTTTGGCCCTCCCGTTGGGATATTGATTCATTAGAGAAACGAAAAAGAGAAATCGGTTCTTCTAAGTTTACAAGAGAATATCTTTGCATTCCTATTTCTTCCAATACGATGTTATTCGGTAAAGAATACATAGACAAGTCTAAAGACCGCACAAGTAAGTTATTATATCATGGTAACAATGAAGCGTTCAAATATTACATCGGCTACGACCCTTCTCTATCAGTAGATGGCGACTATACCGTAATGATGGTTATTGAAGTAGATGAAGATATGAATAAAAAAGTGGTTAATATGGTAAGAGAGAAAAATATGGATTTCCGTTCTCATATAACTCGCATCACAGATTTATGTGAGAGATTTAAACCTGAAGTAGTAATGATTGAAACAAATACATTCGCTAAGTCATTCGCTATGGAATTGAGAGATATTTCAGATTTCCCTGTTAAAGAATTTACAATGAGTCGTAGGAAGAAAGAAGAAGTTATTCTCAACCTGCAAATGAATTTGGAGAACAATAAAATTATCCTACCCTATGCAGACGAAAATGCTAAGTTGGTATCTAATGCTATCATACAGGAATTGGAAGCATTTGGTATTAGCAGTACGGGGAAAATTGAAGGTCTTGGCGCACATGATGACATAGTTATTGCTCTCGCATTGGCTAATCACGCCACAAAGTCTTTTAATGACTCCTTCGTAGACATAGATAGTAGCGGGTTGTTCGGAACGCCATCAAGACAAGATTTCGGGGGTGGAATATATGGAATTAATATGTAAGGAAGATGAAATTAACACAGAAGAACTTCGTAGAAAATTGGATGAATTAGATGTTGCACAGGAGGCAGCAAAAGATAGGAAAAAAGAAACTCTTGATTTGGTTAATCTAAGTGAATGGCTACCGTATCAATCTATTGATGAAACAGAAGTCATTAAAGATATTTCTAAATTTTATGCTGTAAATTTAACAGATGCAAGAAATATGCTATCTACATTTCCAGAAGAACCTTTGATTGATAATAAAACCTTACCAGTCATTATTAAAGATTTGAGAAATATGCGTAGAAAGTTAAAGGGTGACTTAAGAATGAAAATGAGTAAAACCGTAGACCATTTAATAAACGCATACGGGGACCATTTGAATAAATGTATTGATTCTATTTATTGGATTTCTCCATATAAAACTTCACTTAAGATGCTTACTCCTGATTTAGTTACATTGAAAAAATTAGAACATATCAAGGATGGGGAAATAAGAACAACCATTATTGATAATTTAGTAAAAATGTGGGAGGCTAACATTTTTAAGAATGAATTAGAATACGGAAAGGAATATTCTGATTACACTAAGGTATTCAAACAAAGCAAGAAAAACATTCGTGCTACCTTGAAAGAAATTTCACATCAATCTATTCGTAAGTCAAGACAAGAAGTTTTAGATAATTTAATCATTAAGACTATCTGTAATAACCCCGGCATTACAAGTAATACTATTCATTCGATGCTACCTAAAAGTTATCACCGTTCAACTACCCCTCAGACTATTTCAAAAATGCTTAGAAAGATTAACGCTACAAACGTAAGCGGTGAATACTATATACTAAGTGACGAAATTAAGAAAGACCTTTATGGTTACGTAGCAGGGTTTATTGATTCAGATGGTTATATTACAATGGATTCAGCACACTCTCCTCGTATTGGTATGATTGCCACAGGAGATAGAGGTCGGGCATTCTTTCAAGAAATGGAAAAAGAATTAAAAATAGGTCGGCTACACTTAGACCAAAAGGTAGGTGAAAATAGTCGAAGCCAACATAGGTTAAACTTTTATAGCCAAAACGATATTACTAAATTATTGGACAAGTGCCTACCACACCTGCGAATGAAAAAAGAACAAGGTAAACTATTACAAGAGGCTATCAAAATTAAGAAATTCTACAAGAAAGAACCGTGGGCTAAAGAGCGTGTGACTGAAATTTTTAAATTAATTAAATGGGAAAATTGGAAGGATGCTCGGAATCAAGGCACTGTTGAATTTGAAAAATATGATATTCAAGAAGATAACATATCCATATACAAAGATAACTGTAAGTGGCAATTAATGAATGAGATGGATTCTATTGTTAAGGAGGAATAAACATGGGACTACGAGATAAATTTAAACAATTAATACGAAGACGAACTCCTATACCTATGGAGAAAGAGGTTTTTAATTTAGGTATTCAAGAACGTAGATTCCCTCAACATTATGCAGGGCAATATCTTTATGATACCGCAAGAAATTCAACAGTGGTAAGAACCTGTTTGGTTCAACTTAAGAATGAAGTTTTTCGACGGGGCTACGAATGGAAGAAAGCATTTGAATCGAAATGTGGTTCATGTGGATATGAACATCAAAAATTCGTAGAAGAATGTATGAGTTGTAAATCAACTGAATTGAGACCACCCGACTATACTCAAAAGATATTTGCTGAAAACTTTTTTAAGAACCACGTTAACGACTCTCATCAGTTATTTATTGATGTTTTGAAAGAGTTAGAAACTGACTTAAATGTTATGGATGACGCTTTTTTAATTCTGGTTAAAGATTATTATTTGGAAGAAGACGGCGGTATAGCCATGTCAAAGATTAATGAAATATATAGAGGAGACCCCACTACGATATTTATAGAAGTAGATGAGGATGGAGATAGAGGACACCATAGATATACTTGTATTACACATCGTGATTTTATTTCCGAAGAAAGATATGAAAAGTGTGGAGAATGCGGTGGAGACCTACATGCTATTGAATTTACTAACAGAAATCCAAATGGAGAACAACATTATATCACAGGAGAAGTAGTGCATTTTAGTAAATATGGACCTACGAGATTATACGGTCATCCTCCTGTTATCACACTATTCAATTATATTTTTACCTTACAGGCTATGGAAACATACATTAGCACATCATATCAAAAGATGAGAACACCTAAAGGTATTCTTGCTGTGCAAACAAATAATATGGAGTCATTAGTAAAGTATTGGAAGGGTGTTAAAGAAAAGTTAGAACAAGACCCACACTATATTCCTATCATGGGGATTGAATCAGACGGAGGTTCAAAGGGTTCAGTAGAATGGATTCCTTTTATGAACTCTCTAAAAGAAATGGATTATACTGCTGTAAAGGAAGACTTGAGAACAAGAATTTCTGCCTTCTACGGTGTTAGTAATATTTTTATGGCAGACAGTACATCATCTGGTGGACTTAATTCTGAAGGTATGCAAATACTGGTTACTAATCGTTCTGTTGAAATGGCTCAAAGTGTTTATAATAAATATCTATTCCCGTTTTTGATGGACCAATTCGGCATTACAGATTGGCGAGTACAATTACTTCGCTCGGAAGAAGAAGATGAAATGGCTGTACTACGTCGAAGAGAAATGGAAGTTACTCTTGCTATTCAAATGAAGAATCTTGGGTTTGAAGTAGACATGAATGAAGATGGAGATTTTATCTTTAAGAAATTCCCAGCAGACGGTCTTACCGAAGTAGACGTTGAAAAGAAAAAGGGCGACGCACCAATAGAAACAGATAAATTTGCAGGAACAAATATTGACGCTTCACAGTTAGGACAACTACAAGAACAAGCGTTAATGAGTGGACAGACTAAAGGACAAGTAGCGGGAGAAACAGATAAGGCTGACTATACCCCAAAGGCGAGAATGCCTTCACCACCGGATAAAAGATTTAGTGGATTACCCGAAGATGCTGGAAATAAAAATGTAGATAAAAGGACAGAGAGGAGAGTAAAATGATTTACAAAGGTTTGATGGGTAGGGAAGAAGTTGAGTTATTGAATAAAAAATATAATGAAATTTCTATATATTATATAAGAACTGACTCAATGGTAGAGATAGGTTCTCTTGAAGAGTTGGCCCAAATAGATATAGATGTAGAAGTCTACAATGACATAATGAAAAGTCCAAAGGTTGAAGGACAATTAACATTAACCGCAAATTCACGAGGTAATATGGTTACTGGGTATTTGGTATTTAAAATGCAAAGTTATATAAATATTATTAAATCATTTATGGGAGACAGAGACAATCAAACACTTAATAGAATGAATAAAGAAGGAAGATTGATTATTATTAATGATAGTAAAGGAAATATGTCAAAATTGGAAAGTTTTAAATATTTCGCTGGGGACCTGAATACAACTTCGGCTCGGATGGGATATAATAGGTTTAAACCATCAAT
>TARA_R110000787_G_scaffold37562_2_pt1 | contig 10407 bp, 12 predicted proteins | sample TARA_R110000787 | Tara Oceans TARA_R110000787 (sample SAMEA4397920) | marine metagenome | biome: Polar Biome; feature: [DCM] deep chlorophyll maximum layer (ENVO:01000326); material: water (ENVO:00002006), including particulate matter (ENVO:01000060) such as... | depth 35 m
TGATGTATTCATCAAATATGCCAATGACCTGGACACCATGACTTTCCACCGGAGCTGGACCCATTCGTGGATTGTGCACAGTTTGCTTGCAGCGTTCGTGGCCTGGCTAATGAGTAAACTGGATCAGCGGGTGGATTTTCGACGATGGCTGGCGTTGATCTGGTTGGTGTGGATTACCCATAGTGGACTGGATGCAATGACCGTTTATGGAACGCAGCTTTTCTGGCCCTTTATGCCTCCACCTGCATCGATTGGCAGTATATTTATTATCGATCCACTCTATAGTCTGCCACTCGCTGCAGGCTTCCTGGCAATACTTCTGGCCGCCGGAAAACGGCTGAGTCATGCTGTCATGATCGGTAGTCTTATCTTCAGCACGGCTTATCTTGGCTGGAGCTATGCAGCCCAATCCTGGATAACACAGCAAACCGAACAGGCATTACAAAAACAACAGATTGACTATCAGCATATTAAAATCACTCCGGCACCGTTAAATACCCTGTTATGGAGGATAGTGGTGATTGATGAAGAGGTTTATTACGAAGGTTTTCGTTCGATTTTTGACGGCGACTCAGCATTTTCATTTACCCAATTCGAGCGCGGTATGGAGCTCAAAAAACTTCTGCCCGATCAAACCCATATCAAAAGAATAAACTGGTTTACTCAGGACAACTTCAAGCTTGAGCAACAGGACAATATGATTGTTGCGACAGATTTACGTATGGGCATGGAACCCAATTATTTCTTTCGTTTTAAACTCGCAGAGATACGTGATGGCAATGTTATTTCAGTAGGACCACAACAATTGGGTATGCAGAGAAATGCAAAAGAAGGCTTAAATTGGATGTGGCACCGTATATGGAACCCACAGCTAAGTCCACTGCATTAGCAGTGACTCGGAAAACAATTGAGATTCCAGCTTACCCTAGTTTTTTTTCATTTTCAGCCAGACTGGATGGCAGTGGAATTCTGATGGTGACCCGCAAACCGTTGGTGTTGCCATTTTCGATATTAAGCTCACCTTTAAAACGTCTGACAATGGCATCAACAATTGCCAGCCCCAGACCGCTTCCATCACTATGGTGACCATGGACAAAGCGTCGGGTTAGCTCAGTGAGCAATTTTTCCGACACGCCAGGGCCCTCATCTTCTACCGCCCAGCATAATTGATCGTTATCTAATGTCACCGACAAAGTAACCACGGTGTTTTCTGGCGTATGGCGGATGGCATTTTCCAGCAGATTACGTAAAGCAGCCGATAGTAAAATTGCCGATGCATGAATATTTTCATCCACCCCATCATTACAACGCAATGTCACTTGGTGTTGTCTTGCCAGATGTTGCACATCACTCAAGGCCATATTATTAATTTCAGCTACGGGTAAATGCGTACTTTCAGCTAATTGACCATCGCCTTCTACTCTGGCGAGTAATAAAAGCTGATCCAGCGTTCGTTGTAACCTGTCCGTCGCCTTTTCGGCCTGCACCAGGGCATGCATGGCCTTGCCACCCTGTGTCAGCCTGGCGACCTGCAGCTGGGTTTTAATACCAGCTAATGGCGTACGCAATTCATGCGCCACATCACCGGTAAATCGGCGTTCCCGTAGCAAAGACTGCTGCATTCGTTGCAGCAGTCGATTAATTTCATCGACCAGCGGACGGACTTCGGCTGGCCGTTGCTCCCAAACCAGCGCAGTCAGATCTTCAGTGTTACGTCTCGCCATGTTCTGGCTGAGACTGTGTAAGGGTTTAAAACCATGCAAAATACCAAACCAGACCACTGCCAACGTACCAGCCAGACTGAGAAAAAATGGCACTCCGGCAGCAATCACCACCGAACGCATTAACGTATCTCTGGTTTCCAATCGTTCAGCGGTGGTAATGGTTAATCCTCCCTGAGACAGATTAAACACCCGCCAGTGTTCTCCGTCTTGCGTACGGTTTTGGTAGCCTTGTTGAGTAGTGGTCATTGCGCTTTCAGGCGCGTCATGGGATACCGCAATAATATCTCCAGCAACACTGGACACCTTACATGCAAGTGTTGCTGGTAAATTAAGATCTTCAGCCGGATCAAATAAAGCATTGCGTTGACCGCCATTTACCAGCGGATCCAAATCATATTGAGACATTAAAGACATCAGCATTTTTGCTGAAGCGGCAAGACGGTTATCCAGAGTATTCTGCATTTCCTTTTGCACACTCATCAGCAACCACGGAGCCAGTAGCAGCCACATCAACAGCACTGCAATACCGATCCGCCATAGTAACTGCCAGCGTAAATAGTCTTTGGCTTTAGCGGGGCTCATTGAGCGCTCCCAATCGATATCCCATGCCCCGAACCGTTTCGATCCAGTCCTCACCCAGTTTGCGGCGTAAATTATGGATATGCACCGCTACGGCATTACTTTCAATGCCTTCGGTCCAGCCATAAAGGCGATCCTGCAACTGTGTAGCGGTAACCACACGACCAGGTTGCTGCATCAGGGTTTCTAATACTGTCATTTCACGTCGTGACAGGTTTAGAGGTTTATTATTTAAAGAAACTTGTAAGGTGCTGGGATCAAATTTCAGGCTGCCATGCTGGATGGTCTGAGTGGCACGTCCGGCCGCACGACGGCTTAAAGAATGTAATCGGGCGGCAAGCTCAGTGAGGTCAAACGGCTTACTCATATAATCATCCGCCCCGGCCTGTAAACCACTGACGCGATCCGGTACGGCATCACGTGCAGTTAAGATTAATACCGGTAAGTTATTTCCACGCTCCCGCCAGCGACTAAGTAACTGCATACCATCTTCGTCTGGCAACCCCAGATCGAGAATAACGGCATCAAAACTGGCCGTTGCGATAGCCGTTTCAGCTCCTCCGGCATTCATCACCCACTCGGCCTGAATGCCTAATGCGGTCAGACCGGTCTGTATGCCCTCGCCCATTAATGCATCGTCTTCGACAATCAGTACGTACATTGCTCATAACCTGAAATAAAAACAACATATTCGTTTAACTGAATTAAGACAACGTTAAAATTGCCTATTGTTGTCGCTGCACTTTAAGTATCAAGAATCGGCGAAGACATGTTGTTACGTTACGTGATTCCCCAACCAAATAAATCACGCGAGAAGCTATTTATTCCAAGTTGATGCGTATCACGCAGTTAATGCGTTAAAGACTATTAAAGGTAAACCTTCGGTGATGCTGGTCAATGCGGATAACCAGGTCGAAATCAAAACCGTTCGTGTCGGACGGTTGGATAATAGTGAGGTTGAGATTCAATCGGGACTGATAGCGGAAGATCGTGTCATCCTCAATCCTAACGCAAGATTGGATGAAGGTGAAAAGGTCAACGTTTCAGACTAAAAGCAATCAGGCCCACTTTTAAAGTGGGCCTGCAGGACTTATGGGTTAAATTCGACCGGTCAGTAATAAAACCAACAAGATAATCACCAACACACCGATCAAACCAGTCGGACCATAACCCCAGTTTCGACTGTGTGACCATGAAGGGATTACACCGACTAATAACAGAACCAGGATAATTAATAAGATAGTACTTGTAGTCATGACCATTCTCTCTCATTCAAAACAACACGATATAAACAAAAGGGAATACCGTCTGTGCGTTGGCGTACCAATAATCAGCCAATAACTTGTTAAGCGCTTTACTGCATAATCCGTTTGTAGGTTTGTTTATCAATCTGATAGCAACTACAGGCGGAGGCTTCCAATCCTTCAACATCCAGTATGGTGATATTGCCCCGGTGATAGTTAATTAACTGTCGCTGGTGTAAGGCAGTTGCCGCCCGGGTAATGCCCACTCGACGAACACCCAACATATAGGCCAGAAATTCCTGAGTAATGCGAAATTCATTTGACTCAGCCCGGTCCCGGGTCATTAATAACCAACGGGCAAGTCGCGCTTCAACTAGGTGAAAGCGGGTGCAACCGGCAGTCTGGGACAATTGCACCAGGGTGACATACAGATATTTTTTTAACATCGCTTCAAGTACCGGGCTATGTTCCATCTGCTGCTGAAGATTTTCCACTGAAATACGTAAAGCTGGGCCCGCTCCCTGTACTAAGGCATGTAGTGGTGCCGTCGTCACACCCAATACCAGAGTACTGCCCAACATACCCTCATTACCGATGAGCCCGACTTCAAGGTTAGAACTTGCATCGACCGGCACGGTTAATGAAATAAAACAATGATTGGGAAACCAGGCATATTGCAAAGGATCGCCCGGTTCGGTCAGGGTTTCATTGAAAATCATCTCAATCGGCTCACATTGAGTCAGCAGCCGCTGTCTTTCCAATACAGGTAAATCAGCAATCAGATGATTAATTGGTTGGCCATCAGAATCTAGCAATGTGAAGCTCCATTTATTGCTGATAAAACGACAATGACACATTGGTGTCATGAGGAGTTGTACTCTACGCTTATCAGTGAAGCTTATTCTGGGTAATCGTTTGCGTCTGTCTGTCAGCCCACACAGAAATAAAAAGTCTTATTTAAAGGACTCCGTTACCATTCATTATTCTGTCTGTTTCAACTTTGACCACCCGATAACATTCGCAGGCACGTTTTTCTAAACCACTGCGATCTAATACGGTAATTTTTCCTCGTACATAGCGAATCAAGCCCTCTCGCTGTAGCTGACCAGCTGCCTCGGTGACCCCTTCACGCCGCACACCCAGCATATTGGCGATAAGCTCCTGGGTCATGGTCAGTTCATTTGATGGCAGGCGATCCAGACTCAGTAATAACCAGCGGCATAATTGCTGATCAACTGAGTGATGCCGATTGCATACTGCGGTTTGCGCCATTTGCGTCATCAGCGCCTGGGTGTATCGGAGCAATAAACGTTGTAATGTTTCGGCTCGAAAAAACTCTTTTTTTAACCGTTGCCCTGTCAAACGATAGGCATACCCCGCACTTTGCACCACCGCCCAACTGGAGGTGGTTTCACCTCCCATAAACAATGAGATGCCGACAATGCCTTCTTTGCCAACCACGGCGATTTCCGCTGAAGCGCCACTTTCCATAACATGTAATAACGACACTATTGCCGTGGTTGGAAAATACACATGCTTAATCAATTGGTCTGGAGAATAAAGTGTATCTCCCAACGACATCTCTACTAAGTCTAAATCAGGAAATACTCGTTCTCGTTCTTTCTAAGTAAGCGCGCCCAGAAGATAATTATGACTAGGGTCTTGTTCTAAACTCATACACCCTCCTTAAATGTCTGATAAATATCCGTTTATTAGCGATTAATCCTCACACAAATAGCGTCAGTTATTCAGCTTATACAAACTCGATTCCAGAATTATTAACGCATAAATCCCGTTTAAAAGTTTGTACGTTATCGCACATAACTTTAGAAAAGACACTATACAAATTTTTTGCATTTGTACGAAAACGCACATACTAACTCTGCGCTTACCTTTATGCTGAAAGAAAATTTGATAGGGGAACAGCCATCATGACGACACAACAAACTGCTGAACTTTTGCCCATGACGATCCCAGAACCTCTTGCTCATCATTCTGCAAGGGTGTTTCATCGTATTCCAGAGCACGGTTAATCCAGCTCATGCGAACGCTTCGTACCCGTATAACCGATCATGGTTCAATATGGAATATTCTGCCTAAACATCAAGGTGACAGGCTGGATTACGACAATCTAAAACAACTGTGTGACGACTTCCCGCTGGGCATTATTCTGTGTGATCAATCCAGTCGCTGTCTGTATTCTAATCCCGCATATATAAATATTCTCGGTTACCACCCAGATCAAATCATTGATAAGAATTGGCACACCTGTCTCTACATTGAAGACGTTGCCCCTTTCAATATGAAATGGAAACAAGCCTTATTGAATCGTACTTCTCTGCAGGATGATGTGCGGTTGATAAAGGCTGACGGCACCATGCTCTGGGTTCGTCTCCATGCTGCCATGATTGAAACCAGTCAATATCCTTTTGCCAGCTTACTGATGATGGAAGATATTTCAGAACGCAAAGCCATGGAAGGAGTTGTGCAACAAATGGAAAACGCCTTATTCGAGGAAAAGGAACGCGCTCAAGTTACCCTCGATTCGATTGGTGATGCAGTGCTGGCAACCGATCTGGCAGGCAACATTACTTACCTCAACCTTGAGGCTGAACACTTGACCGGTTGGAATCGGCTACAAGCCATCGGTAAACCACTCTTGACCGTATTTAATATTATTGATGGTGAATCCCGGGAAACGGCACCTAATCCAGCAAATAAGGCTATGTTAGAAAATAGAACCGTTGAGCTGGCAATTGGCTGTATTTTAATTACCAAGGATGGCTCTGAGGTTGAAATTGAAGACTCGGCAGCACCTATCCATAATCGTGACAAACAAGTCTCCGGTGCGGTAATTGTGTTTCACAATGTTGCCAAATCAAATGTAGTAATGGAAAAAACTACCCGGCTGGCGTGGTATGACTACCTGACTGGCTTACCCAATCTGGCCCTGTTTAATGAGCGTTTATCGCAATCGCTTGGCATAGCGGACCGTCATGATAAGCGTGTTGGATTGCTCTTTATGGATATGGACGATTTCAAAAAATCAAATGACAGCTTCGGGCATTTAACTGGAGACTTATTGCTCAAATCAGTTGCCGAACGGATAACACAGTGTATCCGTACCACCGACACGGTTTGTCGACGCAGCGGCGATGAGTTCCTGGTATTACTGAGCGAAATAGAACATCCTGAAGATGCCATCCTTGTGGCCAGACAGATACTTTCAGCAATTGCAGTACCACAAAAAATTAACGATAACGACATAACTTTAGCGGCAAGCATTGGTATCAGTGTCTACCCGAATGATGGTGTGGATGCCACGACTCTAATGACATGCGCTGACAGTGCTATGTATATCGCCAAGCAAAACGGGCCAAATCAATTTTATTATTCTGGCTCTCCCTACCCTGGAAAAGTTGAGTCTTTATGTCGTTAGACATCTACTTTAATCATCAAACCAGCTTCAAACGACTTTTCCGGAAAATCTTATGAAATCCATTACTAAACCCTTACTTTTCTGCACATTGTTTATTGTCCCTCTCGTGGGGATACTGACAATTAGTGGTTGTGCTTCTACATCCACCCAGTCCGGTACTGGCGAATACATTGATGACAGTGTGATTACCACGAAAGTCAAAGCAGCTATTCTCAATGAAGAAACACTGAAAGTTGCCGAGATCAACGTGGAGACCTTTAAAGGCGTAGTGCAATTAAGCGGCTTTGTTAATTCACAGGAAGACATTGAACGCGCTGTTGTCGTGGCACGCAGCGTCGCTGGAGTGAAATCAGTAGAAAATGCTATGCGGGTGAAATAAACCACCTTATTAATGAAAGCGTTTTAAATAAAAAAGCCCTGTCATCGCTGACAGGGCTTTCTTTAGTCGCATGGTTCTGGTGAATTAATCTTTACCAACCTGGCTACCAATAATACCGCCTACTGCGGCTCCACCAACAGTACCAACGGCACTGCCACCGGTTAAAATAGCTCCGCCTACGGCACCGATACCGGCGCCTGCCGCTGTGCTTTTATCGCGGCTCGACATATTGCTGCATGCTGATGTTGCAAGGACGACAGTTGCCAGAATCGCGATAAGTGAGCTTTGACGAATAATGTTCATAATAGTTATCTCTAGGTTCGGCCAAAACATATCTGGCGCGATATTTGGATGATACTCGCCTTATTTTTAGGTCATCGCTTTTGTTTCACTGAACTGTGATGAGAGTAGTTAAAAAGCGTTTATTTAACTGACCTTTAATACTTCTCCCCACTTTGTTGTGTAGCTCGGACTTTTATGTTCCTGCTTCATTTTCCACGGACGTTTAAAGCCCTGATTGGCCAGTTGCAAGGTGTCCCGGCCCATCGTGTTATTAATGACATCCATCACCGTCATTAACTGTCCGGATTTAGCATCCTGATTCGGCGCAAACAAGTCCTGCTGCTGCCCACTTTTCGGCTGCAGTTCGGTGAGCATAATGCCGGCTTTGGCATAGTTAAATCCGGGTTGATACATCTTTTTCAATGCACTCAGCGCATGTTTGACCAATACACGCGTGTCATCAGAAGCCATCGGCAACGCTACCATCAGACTATTGCCGTAAAAAGCCTCCCCACTGCGATAAGGACTGCAACGGATATAAACCTGTAGCATCCGCGCCACCGAGTACTGCCGTCGCAGTTTTACAGCCGCACGACTGGTATACAGACTGATGGATTCGGCCAGACTGTTCATATCCGTCACCGGAATACCAAAACTTCTCGAACTTAATATCTGCTTTTTGTCACTGATGGCATATTCCAGCTCCAGACAGCTGATACCGTTGAGTTCACGTACAGTTTTTTCCATCACCACACTGTATTGGCGCCGCAGGGTTTCAGCATTGGCCTGTTTTAAATCCAAAACGCTGTGAATGCCCTGGGTTTTCAACTTCACTGCCAGTTTACGGCCAACACCCCACACTTCACCGACATCCAACTCCGCCAGAAAACGGTTAAGCTGGCTTGGATTCAGCTGATTAAAATCACAAACCCCATCAAATTCAGCCCGTTTTTTGGCACAGTGATTGGCCAGCTTGGCCAGCGTTTTACTGGCACCTATACCGACACTGACCGGCAATCCAGTCCATTGTGCTATCCGATGACGAATCTGCTGGCCATATTGCAGTAAATCAAGATGCTGGAAACCGGTCAGATCCAGAAAACACTCATCAATTGAATACACTTCCTGATCGGGCGAAAACTGATTAAGAATGCGCATCACCCGATTACTCATATCGGCATACAACGCATAATTGGATGATAAAGCGACAATCTGCTGCTCATTCGCTATTTGCTGAAACTTAAACCACGGTGCACCCATCGGAATATGCAGTTTGGCCTCGTTGCTTCTCGCCACTGCACAGCCATCATTATTACTGAGTACCACCACCGGTTTACCGGCCAGTTTTGGATTAAATACCCGCTCGCAGGAAACGTAAAAGTTATTCACGTCGATCAGGGCAATACTGCGTGACATTATTTAAAACGCCGAAACGAACCGGTGACCACACCCCAGATTTCAAACTGCATACCGTCTTTGATTTCAATCGGCTTATACTCGCCTGACTGATTCGACGGCAGTAATCGTGGGCCCCCATGTTTGGTTTTTGCCAGCAGTTTAATGGTAAATTCACCATCGACAACCGCCAGTACAATATCCCCGATACTGGCATTTTTGGCGCGATCCACTACCGCTTTGTCCCCCGGCAATAAACCACTGTCAATCATCGAATAGCCCTGAATGGTGACAAAAAATGTCGCTTCTTCGTCATCAATCAGGAATTCATTGGGATCCAGTCGTTTTTCGACATGTTCATCTGCCGGCGAGGGAAAACCCGCCGCCACTTTGGAACTGAATAATGGCCAGCTACGTTTAGCGGGTGCAATGATGGGACGTTCAAATTCCATTGGCTGGTCTTGCAATGGCACGGACTGCCTGCGTCGATAAGCCGCCAGAAAATCAGTGATTACAGGCTTTTGACTCTCAGGAATGCGCATCACGGTTGTCGGTTCTTTGATCACGGAGCCTTTTTTGCGTCCGGCGCCGAGGCGCCGACCACCATGTGTATTTGAGCGAGTTGTCATAAATCACTTGATTAATTGAAACAGTTAATCAAGTGTACGAATCGTTTCCTCATCAGGCAAGGAAAAATTCACTATCCCGTGATAAAAAAATTAACCACCGAACAACAACACGCTCCAGATCACGGCAATCAATACAAGAATAAAAATCGACGCACCGATTTTGTTTTCTTCAAACATTTTTTGTGCCTGATTACCAAACAAACACACCAAAAGACCCAGACCAAAATATCGCAGACCACGAGAAATGGTGGTTGCCAGCATATACAGTAAAAATGAATAACCCGTCACACCCGCCGCCAACATGGCAATCTGAAATGGAATCGGTGTAACTCCGACGCTCAATACATACCAAAAACCATGTAAATGAATTTGCTGACGAATAGTTTCAAACTGTTCGGGCGTCGACAGCAGAGCAATCAGTTGCTCGCCGATCAGACCAAATACAAAATAGCCAATCACATAGCCCAACGCCGCACCAAAAATGCAGCCCAGTAATGCCATGGCGCTAATGGCCCAAAGCAACTTCCGACGAGCCTGCATCAAAGGAATCAAAATGGTTTCCAGTGGGATGGGGACGATCAGTGACTCCATAAATGAAGCGAAAGCGACACCCCACAACATATGTTTTGAGTGCACTAAACGAGAGCCCAACTGCTTGAATCTCTTCAAACTGATTTATTTCCTTATTTAAGGTCAGTATGCTCAACGCAAGAACACACAAAACAAGTAATATCCA
>TARA_R110000787_G_scaffold59215_4_pt1 | contig 10401 bp, 15 predicted proteins | sample TARA_R110000787 | Tara Oceans TARA_R110000787 (sample SAMEA4397920) | marine metagenome | biome: Polar Biome; feature: [DCM] deep chlorophyll maximum layer (ENVO:01000326); material: water (ENVO:00002006), including particulate matter (ENVO:01000060) such as... | depth 35 m
CCGCCGGCTAGAGTCAGCGCGAACCAAACGTCTGATTGAATTCTACCAGAAAAACCCATCCGCGCGCTTTGTCGCGCTTTCTGGCACCATGACAGCTCGTAGTCTTAAAGACTTCAGCCACTTAAGCGAGATCGCGCTGCGGCACTTGTCGCCCGTGCCGCGCTCGTTTCGCGCGCTGCGGTCTTGGTCCCGTTGCGTTGACGTTAGGCCAGACGAGCCGCCCACAGCAGCCGACTACCGCGATATTAAGCCGCTAACCGACCGCTACCAAATGAAAGCGCGTGAGTCGTTCCGCGAGCGGTTTGCTTCTGGACCGGGTGTAGTTGCGACGACTTCTCAAGGCTACGAGGGATCGCTAACTTTCGCACCGGTAGAGTATGCGCTAACGCCAGCACAAGAAAAGTCGCTCGAAGACTTAGACCAGCTCTGGCGAACGCCAGACGGTCGCGACCTCTGCACCGCAGCTGAACTAGCCCGCACCCGTCGTCAGATATTGACGGGCTATTATACGCGCTGGTCACCCATGCCGCCGCGCGAGTGGTTAGCGGCTCGGTCTATCTGGTCTAAAGCCGCGAGGGAGTATCTCGCGCGCAATCGGAGCGGGATCGACTCTTTGGGATTGGTAGCAAAGGCCGCAGAGCGTGGGGAGGGGTCTCCAGCTCTACTCGCGGCGTGGGAGGTTTGGGAGCCGGTTAGGGGATATCCAGAGCCGCCAACGGTGGCCGTCTGGATTACTGGTCACGTTGTAGACCTCGCGGTAGAGCTGGCGCTTACCAGCGACCGACCGACTTTGCTTTGGAGCGAGTCTCCTCACATACTCGAAGCCATCGGGGATCGTTTGCCCTGTTACGGTGGGGGCGTAGAACCAGACGCCAGCGGGACCGTTTCTATTGCCCTAAGCCGCCGCGCCCACGGCACGGGCCGTAACCTGCAATCTTTCGCAGATAGCCTAACCATTGGCTTACCCCCGTCTTGTGCGGTATTTGAGCAGCTTATCGGTCGAACGCACCGCACCGGTCAAACTGCGGATGTGGTCCAGCTGCATTACATGAGCGCGCGCGGCGTTGGCGTTAAGCAGGAGCGCGCCAGTTTAGCGCGGGACGCTCGCTACATCGAAACGATGACGGGTCAAGCGACCAAGTACACAGCCGGCGCTTGGTTAAAATAAACAAAAAAGAAGCACCCTAAACAAAGAAATTATATTATAGTATACTCAAGCGGCCAACGGGTCGCGGGAACCAGAACAAAGGACAATGGAATGACGGAGATTACTTACATTAACGGAAAACGCTGCGAGGTGGAGTTTTACGGTGAAACAAACGAGAAAGGCCAGTTTGAAGGCTTTGCCTACACGATCAACTCGATCAAAACGGAAGATACAACTAAGCCGCTTGGCGAGGTTACCCGCACGGACAACGGCTGGACGCTCTTCATCAATCCGTACAAAAACGAAAAAGGAGCAAAGTAATGCCAGACCAGAACGACTTAACTAGCGGCGTAATGATTACCTTCCACAGCGGGACTCGTCATGTATATAAAGAGGACGACCCTCGATTGCTTGGCGTTATTCTCAATAGCTTCGAGTCTATAGACGAGATCGAGTTTGTCGAGATCGTAAAAGATTAAGCCTAACAATTCACCCAAGAGACGAGGGCAAAAGAAATGCTAAACGAAAAAATAATCGAAACCCTGACAGACGACAACGGCGACCCGTTGAGAATCAACGCGGATAACGCCGAGGCCGTCGAGCTGGCGATCTCCAAAGCCGTCGCGCTGTTGCGCTTCGCTAGTGTGCTTGGCTTTGACGTCGACATAATCAAAGGTATTTAATCAATTACCCGCGCACTTCGTGCGGGATAACCCAGAACAGAGAGAAAGAACATGAGTGTATTTAGCGGAATCGGAGAAATGACAACGGCCAACAAGAGCGCCTATCTAACGGCTGGCGATTATGTCGCCTCAATCGTTGCGGTGCGTTTGGTGAACTCGAAGAAATCAAACGACGACTACTTTGTCGTTGAATTGACGGTAACGGATTCACGCGGCGAGAACGCGCAGCCAGTTGGAACAGAGGCCGCGTGGGTCTGCAAAATGGGTGGTAATCACCCAGAGAGCGCACTTCGCGACATCAACGGCTTTTTACGAGCTGCAACAGGTGCGGAAGATCGCGACATCGACGCCAAATTCGTCGAGGATGTAATCGCCGATGATGGTCTCAAATTGGTGGGCATGGTCGTGCTGATAAACGTACATGAGAAGCCGACCAAGAATGGCGGGGTGTTTTCCAAGCACACTTTCCGCGCGCCCATCGGCGGTGACGACATTCCGTTCTAAAGTGTTGCGTCAATGAGTGGGGGTGACCAGATAAACCCATACCCACCGAGTCGGTGAGAAGCCGGCATTTTTTAACCCCTGCCCTTGGTGACCCCTTGCCCGTAATCGCCTTTGATACCGAGACTTACTTAATAACGCCCGATATGCTGGCGCCGCGCTTGGTTTGCGTCTCTTTTAGCGATCCTCCGCACCTACTGAACCGACCCGACGGTCTCGACCGGGTCGCCGAGTTACTCGCTGATGAGGAGACGCGGCTGGTAGGGCACAACGTCGCTTACGATCTCGGTGTAATCGCCGCCGAGGACCCCGCGCGCTTCCTACCTCTTATCTTTGCGGCTTACGCGTCCAATAGAATCGCCGACACTAAGGTCCGCGAGCAGCTGGCGCAGCTTGCAATTGGCCAGCTTCGCTTCATGCCGAAAGTGGGACGGACCCGTTACGATCTCGGCGCGCTAACGACTCGCCACCGCTGCGGCCTTACGCTTGATAAGACCGAGGACTCTTGGCGTCTCCATTATAGAGAGCTGGACGGTATACCCGTCGAAGAGTATCCAGAAGAGGCCAAGCGTTACGCCATTGATGACGCGCTGGCGACGTTACGCGTCTACCAATCCCAACGCGACCACGACGACGAATATAATCAGACCCGTGCAGCGTGGGCGCTCCACTTGATGACGCTCCGAGGCATTGCCATCGATCCAGAAGCCGTTGCAGAGCTGGAGTCACAACTAACCGCCGACGTTGCAGTCAAGCGCGAGGCGCTGGCTGCTTCTGGCCTTATTCGCAAGAACGGCACCAAGGACACCAAGGCAATCCGCGCGCGCGTGGAGGCCGCCTATAAGCACCCACCAAAGACCCCCAAGGGAGCAACAGCGACCGACCGCCAAACGCTTAACGAAAGCGGCGACGACGACTTGATTGCGTTAGCCGCTCTTGGCGCCGTTGATAAACTTCTAAAGACCTATGTGCCCTCGCTCAAACGGCCAGCCGCACACCCCTCTTACGCTCTTTTAATGGAAACCGGACGCACGAGTTCCAGCCGGCCCAACATCCAAAATCTTCCACGAAATGGTGGCATCCGTGAATGCTATATTCCTCGACCCGGTCACCGACTTTACAGTATAGATTACTCCACTTTGGAGTTGGCTGCATTGGCTCAAGTTTGCCGAGACCTCTTCGGCTTCTCCGAGATGGGCGACGCTATAAACGCCGGTGCTGATCTCCACCAAGAGTTAGCCGACGCCGCTAAGATAGACCGCCAGACGGCCAAGGCTGGAAATTTCGGATTTTGTGGGGGCATGTCGGCTGAATCATTCGCCAAGTACGCAATCGGTTACGGGGTCAAAGTAGAAGATCCAGAGGCCGTCCGAGACGCTTGGTTTAAGCGGTGGCCAGAAATGCGATCTTACTTCGAGTGGGTCAACGACCAAATCGGCTACCACGGCGAGGGCACTTTCACGCAGCTGAAGTCTAACAGACGAAGAGCGGGGTGCGGCTTTACGCAGGGGTGCAATACGATGTTCCAAGGCCTCGCAGCTGACGGCGCCAAGCGCGCGCTCTTTGAAGTGGCGTCTGCTTGTTACGTCGGCGAGCTTGCGGGAGTTGCTTACCCCGTCGCCTTTATACACGACGAGATTCTTTTAGAGGCTATTGAGCCGAGTGCCGCTGATGCGGTCGCGGCCATCATGGTCACCTCCATGCGCGAGCTGATTTGTGATATAAAAATAAGTGCTGAACCAAGCCAACCGATGGAGAGGTGGAGTAAATGAGGTCAAAACAAAAACGCCTCGCGCTGCGCGCGATCTCGTGCGACGGCTGGAGATGGCTTAGAGGCATGGCCGAAGACGATCAACGATTGCCGGCTCTAGACGATCCAGCGACGCTCGGAGCGCTCTTCCAGCTCGTCCGCGAGGCGTGGGACAATCCGCGTTTGCTGGTGCTAGAGTGCGAGCTGATGATGCAATCCAACCGGGTCGAGTGGCGCGTGCGGATTGACGACGTCGTTGGCGTTTTTGATAGTTACGAAGAGTGCCTTGTCGCCTCGCTAGAGGCCGCCGATAATAGAGAATTACTAACCCCGTGGGAGAATGAGCAATGATCAAAACTGGAAGAATACAGTGCGCGATTTTAGAGTCGCTGCCAGCGTCAATCGACGAGCTGGAGGAGCAGATGGTGCCAAGCGCCATTCATGTCGTCTACACCGCAATCCTTACGCTATATCTGCGGCAGTGGGTAGATATTGACACAAAAACTAAACAAGTAACCATTACAGATGCGGAGGCAGTCAAGGACATCTTGGCTTGGAAGTTACCCGCGCCTTATCCGCACAACAGCACAAAAAGATCTGCACCTTGCTTGTTTCATGAGAAGTTAATGCGCTCTTTGCGTAAGCGCGGACCGCGCTCGCCGCGCTCGTGCGGAGACATGTGGGCCGCCGGTATTAAACAGACGCACCAACGACTGCTGCACATGGAGCGGAGCGGATGGATTGAGCGACTCGAAAACGGTCGTCAAATCGCGCTAACCGGGAAAGGCGAGAAAGTTGTCTCGCACTGGTTTGGCGCTGGCGTCTTTAAGACAAGGAGTAAATAATGTACTTACCACCAATATTGAGAACGGTTAAAAAGCGCGGCGCGGTCGTGTTTACCGCTGGCGACTATGACCTCAATCTCATCGCGATTCGGCGCGGCGACAACGTCGACGATCTCGCGGTCGTTTATAAGGTGCTTGGAAAGTGGCGGGTTGAGTGGTTTACCGTCTCAACAGAGCCAACGCCGCAGTATCTCGAAAATCCCGTCAACCGTAAGGGAGCCGCCATTCTCGCGCTTGGCCAGCACCGCGCCAGCCACGCCGCGGGATTACACCGAGGCCGCCGCGCCCTCGTTCAAGTAGGCTTGGTGACCGTACATCGCGACAACGACGGCGACAGTATACCCAACAGCAAGACGACACCTACCGAAGCGGGCTACTTCGGGATCAATATCCACGACGACCGAGGTGGCTCGGCGGGGTGCTTGCTGGCGTCTACAACGTCAATCGCGCGGCTCCGTGAATTAATCGTAATGCAAGACCGCGCGGGTCACGGCGACCGCGTAACTCTGACTTTGATTCAAGGAGCGCGATAATGGAGCATTTATACCACGGAAATTGCATGGATTTAATAAGGGACATTCCAGACGCGTCGATTGATTCAATCGTCTGCGACCCGCCTTACGGGATCGACTTCATGGGGTCATCTTGGGACTCCGACGTGCCAGATGAGAAGTGGGCCAAAGAATGCCTGCGCGTTTTGCGACCGGGTGGACACATCATAGCCTTTGCCGCGACGCGCACTTATCAGAACTTGGCGACCGCCGTAGAGAGCGCGGGGTTTGAAATCAGAGACCAGCTTGGATGGGTATACTTGAGCGGATTCCCAAAGTCGATGGATGTATCTTTTGCCTTCGACCGAAGAGCTGGTGTAGAGCGCGAGGGCCGCGAGGTGGAGGGGACAACCGGCTCCGTTCTTGCGGGCGTTGTGAAAGTCAACAATAAGGGCATACCAGTCACGCCAGAAGCGAAGGAATGGTCCGGTTGGGGCACGGCGTTAAAACCAACATTTGAACCCGCTGTTCTGGCGCGTAAGCCCTTTAACGGCGCCGTGATTGACTGCGTCAAAGCTAACCGAACCGGCGCCATCAATATAGAAGGATCGCGAATGATAACGCTCGGTCACCAAGGAGGGAACTTTCCCGCTAACCTTGTGATGTTTCCAAAGCCCTCGCAAGACGAGCGCCATCGCGGATGCGCAGATATTCCAGAGCGAGCAGGTGCCTCAATAGCGTCCGGTGCAAAGGCGCGTCCACAAGCTGGTGGGTTTGCTGGCGCTGGAGCGCACGGTAAGCCCGTCAAAAACACGCACCCAACTATCAAGCCGGTCGACCTGATGCGTTGGCTTGTCCGGCTGGTAACGCCGCCTAATGGAGTAACCCTCGATCCTTTCATGGGGTCTGGCGCAGCTGGAATCGCTGCGGTGCTGGAGGGCTTCGATTATATAGGAGCGGAGTTGAATGAGGAGTATTACCAAATCGCACAATCTAGAATAGCCCACGCGAAGAAGTACCCCGATGCTTGGCAGCCGGACGGGAGCAATATACGCGAGGAATCCGACATCGCGGGACAAGGATCTATGTTTTGATAATTGCGATTGACGCTGGCGTCCGCAAGTGCGGCTTGGCGTTCTTTTCGCCAGACGGAGAGTTACTTGGAGCGCTTACCGTCAAGAATCCAGAGCAAACGATCAAAGGGATCGCGGCTTGGCGCGCGATGGTTGACGAGGTGTACTCATCAATCATGGCGCCAGAGCTGTTAATAATTGAGACGATGCAAAACGACGGTCGCGTAATTACAGACGCCCTCGACGTCCAGCTCGTCGCCGGCATTATTATAGGCCGCGTGGCTTGTCCGGTTATCACTTACACTCCGCGCGTCTGGAAGGGCCAAGTCCCTAAGTCGGCGACAATAGCCCGCATCAAGCGCGACCTAACGCCGGAGGAGCTGGCGCGAATAGACGACAAGGCCACCCACGATGCTTACGATGCCATCGGGATCGGTCGTTTCTACTTCTCGAACTAGACAAAGAAAAACCCCCCGTCGCCAGATCGGGAGGTTTACATATTTAGATGCGCATTAGGCTTGTTGGTTTGCGTGGCACCAACATGTTCGGTGCTATTTTACCAAGCCGCAACTCGGGGTTTGCGAACATGCAAAATGCATGCGTCTTACGAGTTGTGCGCGTCTTAAGGAGGTTGGTCTATATGACCCCCGTTCCTTATGTATATAATATAACGCGTCTATGCCGCGCCCGCACCCGTTTTCGCTCGAATTAACTCGCGTACCCTTGGCGCCTTCGGACCCACCGCAAGTACTCAGCAGCCTCTTCGACGTCCCAAATACACCGAATCCTCTCGGTCTTACTCGTTGCGGTTGGGTTGAGTATTGTCGTGCAGCTGGAGCCGAGATCGTGATCGTACCAACCACCGACGTCTGCGTAAGCGTCGCAGTACTTATACCCACGCACGGTCATCGAGTAACGCGGCTTTCCGTCCATGCCTTCGTGAATGTGCTGCGCCCAATGATGCTTGTGGCCGCTGACGTATATATCTGCCCACGGGTCCAGCTTTGCCGCCTTCATTGGGCCGTGGATGCGGTTCCAACTTGACGTGCCTTTGAAGTCGTGCTTGGCCATTATGCGAATCGGATCGCCCTTTGGAAAGGTTAACTCGATCCGAGCGGTGCCAGCCGTGCAAGTCGCGACCGAGCCGCGCCTCAATATCTGCTTGACCAGCGTTGAACCGTTGTTCCAACTGTCGTGGTTACCGAGTATAACGTAGAGCCATGGCACCGAAGTCAAGAGCCACTCCGCGAGCCGGACGCCCTCCTCAAATGTCGACGACTGGTCGGCGTATAGACGCTGCAAAGATCCGACCCAATTGTTTGTCGTGTCGCCTATATTGCCGGCGTACATACCCTCGGTCTTGCTTATCGTTTCGACGGCTTTAATCAGCTCCGGCCAGTTGCACCCATCTGCGTCGACGTGGGGATCGCCGAGGTGGGTGATTGCGATGGGGCCGTTCATCCGAACGCGGACGTTGGTGATCTTTTCTCTTTTCTTGCGCTCGTACTTCTCCTTGAAGACCGCCGTGCGGCGCTGAATCAGGTCTTTGACAGAGTCCGCTTGCGGGTGATCCCAAGTTAAGCCCTCTGCGAAGACCTCGGTCTCTCTATCCCAAGATCGCAGCGACGGTAGCCTTTCCGGTTTGCCTCCGTGTTTAGGTATACGAAAGTCGTCGTCCCCGGTCATCTGGACTCGATTGCGCATGACGGTATAAATCGCGTGGGTTACCCCCCCGCCGACTCCGAGCCGCTGGCGCGCCAGCTTATCAAAGTCTTTCTTTTTAAGCCTTCCAGCTCGGACGTCTTCTCTGCAGTCTGACAGCTCTTCAATCCACCGTTCATACTTCTCTGGAATCTTCCCGCGGGGGTCGGAGGCCCATTTCGGCAGCGCCGGCATTACTTGTTGATCACAAGTTCAACCGCCAGATCTACAAGAATCCCTATGAATTCCGCTTCGATCATCTCTGGTATATAAGGCACGTCCACCTTGGAGTTTACAAGCTCGACGACCCACGCTTTCTTATCCTCACCTGCGCCTTGGTAAGCCGACCAAAGTGTCTCCGCCAGCTCGACGGCCTTTGTGAGAAGCTCCCAAAAATCACTTAAACTTTCAATCTTTAACATTACTTAATCCTCTCTTTGATATGTTTGACGTCTGCATGGACCGCATCAACGCGGCCCGATAAAGTGGAAAGCGCCTCTCGGAAGACCGTGCGATCTTCCTCATGCGAACCCATCATCGCAGACCACCGCTTCTCTTGGGCCGGCATTGCGTGATTAATCATGTATCTGTAGGCCGTTACGATGACGCCAATCAAGACAACTAACGCGCCGCCGTTGCCGGTGGCTAACTCGATCCATTGTTCGGTTGTCATTTTCATGCCCCTTTATTAATCAATAACACATCGACGCGCGCGGCGTTTCTATTAGAGTGGGTTACCCCGCGAACAATCGCATCATGATTGGTTAGAGATAGATCGTCATCGGTAACAGTTACAAGCGAGCCAACGGCTGGCGGGTTCTCCATCTCGTAACTGACAGCTCGGTGGACCCACGCTCGCGTCGCGAGTATGTGCCGCGCGATGCGGTGCGCGGTGACTTTGTCGCTACAAACGTCGCAGCTGATTACCTCGGACCGCAGCCCATAATAGGCGACCGACTGGTCATCTTGGACGGTGGTTTGCTGGCGATACGAGCTGTTGTGGGCCGCGCGCGTATACTTGAAGACCACTTGATTGACCACATCACCCGTATCACCCTCGTAATTAACAGAAGAAACTCTGCTCTCGTTATTGATCTGCGCGGTTGGCGCGGCGCTCAAGTCCCACGCTATACAATAGACCCCCTCGGCGCCAGAGACCCAAGAGATCGGGAGGATCGGGTTTAGGTGATCGTTAATTAATTGCCATGGCGACGCTGGCGAATCGAAATAACCCGCCAATAGGTATTGGTTTAACTCACTTCGTGCCGCGTCGAACCGTCCCCAATCTACGGTTAGCGTGGACTTCGAGAGCAAGAAGGCAATCAGCTCTCCAGCTCGTCCGTCGCGACCTAGCGCCTGCGGCGTCGTTGACCATTTCTGGTAATCTACATAATACGGACCGTCGTCTTCATCTGTTCCAATTACCGACGCAGCGCCGCCGCCGATTGTGCATTGCGGTATTCCACCGTCCCAACCGGGTGAGAACAACGCGAAACGCTCGCGTTTGCCTTTGCTATCAATGATGCCGACGTGCGTGAATCCGTCCACGGGGGCATCGCCGACCATCAGCACGTAATTCTCGCCGGAGTATACTTGGCTTATTGGCGCCGGTGACCCCGCGCGGCTTTGAACGTCGCCATTTTTGTCCAGCCAAAGAGCTGGTCGGCCAAAAACAAACGGCACGGTAGTCCCCGCGTCGGTGTTGTCGTTATAGCCAGCATTCATCTCTGGCACGACTTTATCGGGAAAGATACCTCGGTCGTTATACGGGTCGTCGGTAATCGTCAAAGAAACCGGGTCGCCGACGCGCCCGTATTCTGGTTCACTTACCGTACCCGACATAATAGTCACGCCGTCGACAATAACCTCGCCAGTGGCCCGTGAGAGGTCATGACCCGCGTTTACAAGCGCAGCGACGTCAACGGGGAAGAGGAGACTGCTAAAAGAGACGGATCGCCCCGTCGAAGTGCGCGACATGATGTCAGCGATATCTTCTACGTCCACCTCGCGGTTAGGGAATGAGAAGACCCGCGACGCGTAAGTGATCCGCACTTCTATCATTAGACGATCTCCTCGAGCACGACGCTGCTAAGCCGCGCCAGCTCTGTCGTTAGCTCGTCGCCGACTACCGTGTCTCTGCGAATATCTGATGTGGCCCTTACTAATATTGTCGCCTCGCGGCGCGTAATCGTTGCGACGCTATCACCCGC
>TARA_R110000787_G_scaffold180697_4_pt1 | contig 10400 bp, 7 predicted proteins | sample TARA_R110000787 | Tara Oceans TARA_R110000787 (sample SAMEA4397920) | marine metagenome | biome: Polar Biome; feature: [DCM] deep chlorophyll maximum layer (ENVO:01000326); material: water (ENVO:00002006), including particulate matter (ENVO:01000060) such as... | depth 35 m
ATTGATTTCATTAGACATTTTAATTTTTCGATACCCCTGCGATTGCCCTGCGGGGCGACGATTTGGTATGGTTCAGACTTTGCCCGTCTGAACACTGCGAACCGGCCATGCCGCTGACAGATTCTGAAATCGACGCCTTTGCGCCGCAGGAGAAATCCTACAAGCGCGCGGACGGAGGCGGGCTCCATATTTTTGTGGTTCCGACCGGCTCGAAGCTCTGGCGCATGAACTATCGTTTCGAAGGTAAGCAGAAGACCCTTTCCTTTGGCGCCTGGCCTGTCGTGACGCTCGAGGAGGCCCGAGCCCTCAGAAACAATGCAAAGCGCCTCCTCCGGCAGGACATTGACCCGGGAGCCGTTCAACAGTCGCGAAAGGCGCGCAGGCGTGGCCGCGCGCCAACCACTTTTGATGTGATCGCCGACGAGTTCCTGGAGAAACGCAGGCTTGAAGGGCTTGCCAAAACCACGCTCTCGAAAAAGGCCTGGCTCCTCGGCTTCGCGAGGGAAGAACTGGGCATCATGCCCATAACGGACATCCGGCCGCGTGACGTTCTCGCCGTCCTCAGAGGGGTCGAGTCGAAAGGCAATTATGAAACTGCCAAGCGCCTGCGCACGACGATTGGCGAAGTGTTCCGCTATGCGGTGGCAACGCTTCGGGCGGAGACGGATCCAACTCCGGTTCTGCGCGGCGCGCTGATTTCGCCGAAAGTTCGACACATGCCCGCGATCACCCAAGAGGATGAATTCGGCCGCCTGGTCCGGGCGATATGGCGCTATGAGGGCAGGGGAGGCACAGCGAAAGCCCTGAAGCTCATGGCGCTCCTCTTTCCACGCCCCGGAGAGCTCCGGCACGCCAGATGGTCCGAGATCGACTTCAACAAGGCTGTCTGGACCATTCCGGCCGAGCGCATGAAGATGCGCCGCGAGCATCGCAAGCCACTGTCGCCTGCAGCGCTTCACATCCTGCTCGATCTTCGCGGCAGGAGCGGCCCGGAAGATTATCTCTTGCCTGCCGTCACGGATCCCGAGCGGCCGATGAGCGAGAACACGATGAACGCGGCGCTCGAACGGCTGGGCTTTCCAGGCGAGCGCATGACGCCGCACGGATTCAGGGCAACGGCATCGACCTTGCTCAATGAAAGCGGACGCTGGAACCCGGATGCGATCGAGGCAGAACTCGCACATGTCGATACGAGAGGGGTCAGGTCGATCTACAACCGGGCCCATTACTGGGTCGAGCGGGTGGAGATGATGCAGTGGTGGGCGGCAGAGGTGCTCAGGCACACGAATGCATACTGAGGGAGAGTTTCTGAAAGCGTGCTGGTTACTGCGCGACCAGCCCGCTGGAGGCGGGGCTGTCCGGTCGGAATGGACGTCCTGAGGTGGGATAGAGCCGTTCTTCTGCCCGGCCCGGCTCGTCTCACTGAGGGATCAGAAAGTCCGGCTTCAGGCATGGGGCTGAGGCTCACCGGCAGGTCGTGCACCCGCGCTTCCCACTGTCCGTTGGCCAGAGGGGTCACGGGCGCTTTTTTTGCCGGCTTCATCTTACTTGGCTCCGCGATCAATGGAGTGAAAACTTGTGAAATCGATTGGGCAACAAATAATCCAAAACGCCATAATTGGCCTAACTATCCGTGTAGGGACGTATTTCGCCCTGTAATCTTTTGCATTTTGTCATTTCTTACATGCAAAAGAAGCCGGTCGAATCGGCTTTGTAAACACAGTCGGCGCAATTCAGAATACTCAAGTACGGCCGAAGAATTTTATTTCCAAATTTAATGCATCATCCGCTGAATTTTTCGTGCGTCGAAGAATTGCCTCAGAGTAGATATTGTTAAGAGTGGTTTCAGTGGCTGAAATCAGATATTTACCGCTGCGATCGCCTCTTGGATGCAGCTGACCGCTTCCTCGACTTGTAATGCGTCTGAATAGCGCCCGAGGCTGAAGCGGATACATTCAGACGCGATCTCACGAGAAAACCCCATAGCCTGAATAATCCGGGATGGTTCCACGCTTCCAGACGCGCAGGCCGATTGAGAGGACGCCGCAAGGAGCGGCTGAAGACGCGAGAGCAGATCCCCGGCATCTATGCGGGCAAAATGCATAAGGGCGTTGCCGGGATGGCGCGCGGCCCGGTCTCCGATCAAGCGAGCAATCCCGAGCGTTTCGAGCCTGCCGACAAAGGTGTCCCGCAATGCGGCAACTCGCATACGTTCAGCGCTGCCTTCAGACGCCAGAATCCGGCACGCTTCCCCAAAACCGACGCAGAGTTCGGTCGGCAGGGTGCCTCCACGGCGCCCGCTTTGTTGGCGACCACCAAAGACCAAGGGCGAAATCCATTTCGAGGTCTGCGGTGTCGCGAGGAGCGCGCCGATCCCTTTGGGGCCATAGATTTTGTGAGAGGAGAGGGTGGCAAACGATAGACCGGTCGTGAACATGTTCAGGTCCAGCGTGAGGAGGGCTTGCGAGAGATCCGCATGAAGGTGTGCGCCGGAAGGGTCGCAAAGCTTTGCGGCGGCGGCAAGATCCGTAATAGCTCCGGTCTCATTGCTGACGCCGATCAGGCTGACCATAGAAGTTCGTCTACTGATCATATGCGACAGGGCCGATAGATCGGGAGCGCCATCCTGATCCAAAGGGACAGTACGAACGAGAAGTCCGGATGCGCCGGCTTCGTTAAGAATGGAACTATGGTCACCTTCACCGATCAGAATTTCTGTCCGACCGGTCTCCTCGGCCAATCGGCGGGCGGCGTGGAAAACCATGGCATTGGCTTCGCTAGCACCGGAAGTGAAGGTGACATCATCTCCGTCCATGCCAAGAAGATCCGCGATCTGCCGCGCAGCTTCTGTAATGGCTGCGGCCGCGCGCCATCCGAGTATGTGGTCGGCGGCGTGGGGATTGGCGAAGAGGTGGGTTTCGGCCTCGCGCATGACTTTCCCCACGCGCGGGTCGAGTGGCGTGGACGCCTGATAGTCAAAATAGAGGGTTTCTCCGATACGCATCGCGTCTTCCGCTTTACTGGACACCCCTTCCAGTACTATGAAGAGTCATATTTTACTACTGGATGATGATCCCAGGAGGGCAATTTGGCCACTACCCCGCTACTTGATGCAGAATACCGTCCAACCTTTTCGGGTCACGAGACCTTCCCCTTGCGATATGGCTGGCTTCAAAAGGCCTATGACGCCGTCGTGGAGGCCGACTCTGGCGCTGAGGCCGTCCATGTCTTTCGTGACCCGTCTTCCATCGCCCGATTCGGGGTTGGCCGGAATATGGTTGGCTCAATGCGGTATTGGGCAACAGGAGCGGGAATTCTGAAAGAGGCCGATGACGGCCTCGTGGCGGATTGGCTGGGCGATCTGCTCTTTGGCGAATCGGGGCTTGATCCCTATCTCGAGGAGGATGGCTCCTTGTGGTTGCTGCATTGGCACCTTGCGAGTCGGCCGAAACTCACGGCATTTTACTGGTTGTTCAATGAGTTTTCCGGCGGGATTTTTACCCGCAAGGATGTCGTCAGGCCGCTCCTGACTCTGGCTGAGGACGCGTCCTGGCAGCGGGTCGCTGAGACGACGGTCGACCGTGACCTGCAATGCCTCCTCAGAACCTATGTTGGCGGGCGCGGTGAAAGCGAGGCAGGCGAGTCCATTCTGGCAGAGCTCGGTCTTGTTCGTCCGCTCGGACAATCGCGGTTCAGTATTCCGCGAGGCCAGAAGCCAAGTCTGCCGGACGCGGTATTCCTGAGCGCTCTGTGTGATTTCTGGCAATCTTCGGCTGAAGAGCGCGCCACCCTCTCTTACGAAGCTGTCGCCTTTCAGGGCGGCTCGCCGGGGCGTGTCTTTTCGCTCGACGAGGCAGCTTTGGTCGAGCGGCTCGAGGGGCTGGAGCGGGCAAGCGGCGGCGCTCTGGCCTGGTCGGAGACGGCAGGGCTTCGCCAAATCGTCCGCAGGCAGGAACTCTGTCGCAGCGACCTGAATGCGCTGCTCCGGGATGATTTCAATTCATCTGTGAAGAGGGCGGCGGCATGAACACGGTTCTTGAGCTTCGTCCCCGCTTTCGCCGATCGGTCCGGATTGATACTGATTATGTCTCTGCGACAGCCATAGATGGCTTTCATTGCCCGCGCTCCTTCGGGGCAGCACTGGAATTCATGGCGCAGCATGTCGGGGAAACCGGGCAGGGCGCCTTTACTTGGACGGGGCCCTATGGCGGGGGCAAGTCGAGCCTGGCGCTTGCCTTTGCCTGTCTGGCGGGCGCCAAAAAAGCGGTTCGCGATCAGGCCATCGATATTTTCGGGGAGCAGACGGTTACGGCCCTCAAATCGGCCTTACCGTATTTTCCCTCGCGCTGGGATGTCATTCCGGTGGTGACCGAGAAACGGTCTTTGACAGCGCAACTCGCTGAAATGCTCGGTCTGACTGACACGAAGGCGGTTTCCTCGCAGGCCGTTCTCGACGCGCTGACCAAGCGGTCCTCTGAGCGCGGCCTTGTCCTGATCATGGATGAGCTCGGCCGGGGTCTTGAAGCGGCTGCGGCAGGCGAGGGCGATGTTCATATCCTGCAGGATATTGCAGAGCTCGCTTCACGCAGCGAAGGGCGGTTTCTGTTCATTGGGATCCTGCATCAGGCTTTTGAGGAATATGCCGAAAAGCTTGGCCGCGAGGCGCGCGATTCCTGGGCGAAAATCCAGGGCCGCTTTGTCGATATTTCGATTTCGGTCTCACTTGATGAGACGATTGAGCTGATTGCCGAAGCGATCGGGACCAAACGCGCGAGCACCAAGCTGAAACCCCTCGCCGAGGCGTGTTTAAAGGAGCTGCGTTCAAGCCGGTCCGAGACTGACGCCGGACGGCTCGCGGCGAGCCTTGCCAAATGTGGTCCGCTGCATCCGATGACTGCGTGCCTGGTCGGACCCTTGTCCCGGCGACGGTTCGGGCAGAATCAGCGGAGTGTGTTCTCGTTTCTTGCTTCGTCGGAACAATATGGGTTGCAGGACGTCCTCGCAGCGGGCGGCGCGGACCGTCTCTACCCGGTCTACCGGCTCTGGGATTATGTCCGCGCCAATCTCGAAAGCGCTGTGCTGGCCTCACCCGACAGCCGGCGTTGGGCCGTCGCATCGGATGCGATCGAGCGCTGCGCAGCGCGCGGCGGCTCGGAGACCGAAGTCCGGCTGCTGAAATCCATCGGAATGATAGAGCTCCTGAAAGATCGTTCTGGTCTGATCAGCACGCCTTCGACGCTCAAGCTTGCCCTCAACGAGGTTAATCCCAAGACGATCGACTCGGCTCTGCGCAGTCTAGAGCGCGCCACCGAGATCGTGTTCCGCAAACATGCCAATGCCTATGTGCTCTATTCAGGCTCGGATTTCGATGTCGATGCGAAAGTCGAGGCGGCGCTTGCGGCCATGGGTGAACCCGATGTCTCGCTCATCCGGTCGCTCGCAGATCTCCAGCCCTTGCTCGCCAAGCGTCACCATCGTGAGACCGGTGCGATGCGCTGGTTTGACATCGCGATCGATGCCATCGGCGATCTGGCAAGCCGGGATTTCGGATCCTCCAGAGACGATGTGATCGGTCAGATTGTGCTTGCCATTCCGGCGAGGGGAGAAACAGAAAAGGAAGCGGGCAAAGCCATTCGTGACACGCTCGCCCGGGCAACCGGGCGACCGCTTCTCATCGGGTTCAATCCAGATAGCACAAAACTGGTCGATTATTCCCGCGAGCTTGCGGCGCTGCTCAGTCTGGAAGGCCGCCATCCGGAACTGCGCGGTGACGCCGTTGCCAGGCGCGAAATCGAAGCGCGCTCGGGTGACTTGCGCCGCCGGATCGAAGAGGAAATACAGTCCCTCTTTGAACGGTCTGAGTGGTATTCGGGCACCGGGACAAAACGCCAATTGTCGAAGCGGGCGCTCAGCGAGACCCTGTCAGATATTGCCGAGCAGACCTTCCCGAGCACGCCCCGCATCCACAATGAGCTGTTGAATTGTTCTGCGCCGTCCTCGAATGCGGTCAGTGCCCGAACGAAGCTCATGAAGCGCATGGTGCAAAACGCCTCCGAATCCGACCTCGGATTCGGAGGCAAGAACTATCCGGCTGAACGCGGTCTATATGAATCGCTCCTCAAGGAGACAGGGATTCATCAAAGCAGCTCCGGCGAGGCGCGCTTTACGCCGCCGGATGGCGATGCGTTCAATCTGAATGCTCTATGGAAATCGGCTGACAAATTGTTGGAAGCCAGTGATGGCGGCATGGTCACCGCTCAAGCGCTTATTGATCTTTGGGCGGCTCCGCCGATCGGTCTCAAGCCCGGACTCGGCTCGGTCTATTTCATAGCCTATTCGCTCTCGCGCCATGAGCGGATCGCGATTTACGGGGAGGGCGTGTTTCAGTCCCGGGTCAGTGGGTTGTGGGTGGAGTTTCTGGCAAGAAACCCAGCCGATGTTGCCCTGAGACATGTGGAGATGAGAGGCGTCTCCCGAGACATTCTGCAACATTTGGGCAGTCTGTTGAAGCTTGAGAACCGGGACGAACCCCTCGCCGTCGCGCGCGCAATCGTGGCGCAATTTGATGATTTGGTGCCTTGGACGAGCAAGACCCAATCCCTCAGCCCGAGCACATTGCAAGTCCGCGACATTCTAAAGCGGGCGAGCGATCCAAACAAACTTCTCTTTGATGATCTGCCGGCGCTCGTGAAGCCTGAAAAGGATGGCAGTTTTGACCCCAAGAAGGTCGCGCGTCTCGTCCGCGATGCGCTCGCCGAAATGCGGGCCGCTTATCCCACGACGCTCGCGGAGCTCAAAGCGCTCATGTTGAATGAGCTCGATGTGCGCGCAGAAACACAGGACGCGATCGCGGATCTGCGGGAGCGAGCCGACAATATCAGGCAGATCGGCGGCGATCTGCGCCTTGATGCTTTCATCGGCCGGCTGGCCCAGTTTCATGGCACGCAGGAAGACATGGAAGGGCTCGCCAGCATCGCTGCGACCAAATTACCACGGGACTGGAATGATTCTGACCGGGAGCGGGCTCGTGTCGGAATTGCCGAACTTGCAGGGGCGTTCCTGAAGCTCGAGACCATGGCGCGGGTCAAGGGCCGCAAGGGCCGGCGTCAGGCGATCGCTGTCATGGTTGGGCAGGACGGCGTACCTTTGCCGCTGTTTGGCGAGTTTGAAGTCTCAGATGCCGACCGCAAGGATGTCAGCGCACTCGCCACAGCGGTGGACGCCGCGCTTGCGCATTCGGACCACAAACGGCGCGAGGTGATCATGGCAGCGCTCGCAGAAGTCATGTCGCGCTATCTCGACGAGACACATCAAACCAAGCAAAGGAAGCGCGCATGACCAAAACACGCCACGTCCTCGGACTTTCCGGCGGCCGGGACAGTGCGGCGCTCGCCGTCTTCATGCGCCAGCGCCACCCTGAAATCGATGTCGAATACTTCTTCACCGATACGGGCAAGGAATTGCCGGAAGTCTATGATTATTTGACCCGGCTCGAAGGCTATCTCGGCAAACCCGTCCGCCGTCTCAATCCCGACCGGGATTTCGATTACTGGCTCAAGAGTTACAAGAACTATCTGCCCTCGCCGCAATCACGCTGGTGCACTCGGCAGTTAAAGCTGCGCCCGTTTGAAACCTGGGTGCGCGAGTTCCTCGATGCCGGCGAAACGGTCATCTCCTATGTCGCCATAAGGAGCGATGAGGACTATCGGGAAGGCTATCAGTCCAACAAGGACAAGCTCCTCGTCCAGTTGCCCTTCAAGGAAGCGGGAATCGACAAGGCCGGTGTGATCGAGATTCTCGATGGTTCGGGCCTCGGCCTGCCGAAATATTATGATTGGCGCACCCGCAGCGGCTGCACCTTCTGCTTCTTCCAGCAAAAAATCGAATGGGTCCGTCTTCGCGAACGCCACCCTGAGGCCTTCGAAGAGGCCAAGCGCTACGAAAAGACGGCCATGGACCATGGCTCGCCCTTCACCTGGAGCCAGGGCGAACCTCTTTCCAGTCTCGAATGTCCCAAGCGCCAGCAGGAAATCCGCGATGACCATGAGCGCCGCGTCGCCCGCGCCCGTGCGAAGCTACAGGCCAACCCGCTCAGACCCGACACTGAGCTTGACGATGACGACATCTACGGATCCGCCGCCAAGGCCTGCCTGACCTGCCACAAATAATTAGTCGACGAGTTTGGAAATCTCATCGCAGAGAAAATCCAGCGCCGTATCATTCCCGCGCTGATCCAGCAGGCTGAACAATTCCGGGAAACCGGCATTTGCCAAACCGTTGGCCAATCGCATCATGTCGGGAGGTGAGTCGACGATCTCGGCATTATCATGATGGGCGATCGCCAACATGCAGAGCGCGGTTGCACGCCACACATCAGAGCCAAGAACGGTGCCCTCTGCAGCCTTGTATGACACCCCTTGGACTGGAACCGGCGCGATGCCTTTGCGCACCGCCAACATGATGGCGGCAAACCAGATATCGACATTTCGGTCGAAAGGATGAGACAGATAGGAGGCGTTCTTGCCTTCTCTCCGCGCCACGAAGGATTCGAGTTTTTCGCGATATGCACTGAGGATTTGGATATCCTGTCCGGCAAATGGATTTTCCATCTACGCCTCCTCTGTGGTCTTGACTGACGCGCGATCGCGCCGGTCACAAATTGTGCAGGTTTTCCGGTGTGTACAGCTGCAAAGAAGCGCTCTTGCTTCTTTTGTGCCGGGATCGTTTTTCAGGATCTTCGGATAGTGTGCCGGGTTGGTGATCGTGCAGACCGAATCTGCACGTTCGTCGAGAAGTTCTTCACAGCCTTTGATTTCGTCATGCGTGAGAAACAGAATGAGCTGGCTACTATTGCGTGATGCCGTCTGAACAACCTGAGTCTTTACGTAACCTGACATCATGCCGAGCGGCGTATCAATGACATTTGGAGCGTCAACCTGGCTGACTTCCGTCAGGGCCAGAATGAAAGCCATGGTCAGTGCCCGGCGTGAGGCGCCGTTGAGATCCTGCGATGGATCCATCGGTTTGTCATTGCGATCATAGACGAGAATTCGGAAGTCCGATCCGATTTCCGCCTTGGTGATCAGTGCGGAATCGGAATCAGCGCCAATCATTTCGATGAACAATTCATTCATCCGCTTGGACACGTGCGCGACTTCAGCGATCTTCATCCGATCGAGCGACCGCTCGAAGACTTGCCGAATGTCGCTTGCAACAGTGAATTGGAGGGTGAGTTTCTTACTCTTGGCCTTACGCGATGTTTCGCTTTTGAATTTAATATCGAGATCGTTGCGTTCGCGATTGAGGGTCTTGACCTCATTATCGAGTTCGCCGCGGTTGACGTAAGCATCCTTGATGTCGGCGTCATAGGATCTGATCATGTCCTTCAACCGCTGAATATTAATATCCGGAATTTTGCTGATTTTGGTTTCGAGTTCAGCTTCCTGTTCCCCGATCTGCTTGTACAGATTGAGAAGGTCTTGCCGGCTGGAAAACGCATCAGCATATTGTTCGGGCCAGGGCGTTTCGGGCGGTGTAAGAAGGGGCTGGGCCGAATAATAAAGATCTGAAATCTTGCCCTTGAGCGCATCGGTGGAACGGCTCTGTTCAATCATCTTGCAGATATGGGTCCGCCTTGCCTTGCCTTGCGGATCGTCCTCCCCCAAGGATTCCCCGCAAATGCACTCAGCCTGGTTCAGACGATCCTGCAGGATCGGGATCATCTTGTTGGGGATGTGTCCGGCTTCCTTGAGCTTGCCGAGTAAATCGGCAGCCTTCTGCAGAGGCTTTTTTAGCAGAATGCGCCCGAGGTGTTCTGAGGATAGAAGATCAGCCTGCAGGCGCTCGGTCTGCAGCTTTTGCTTTTCAATCATGGCGCGTTGATTTTGCAAGCGCACCAGATCGTCTTTCAGTTCTTCCCGGTTGCCCGCCTCAAGGGCCTCTTGGAGTTCCTTGTTTGCCCGTTCGATCAGGTCTTTCAGGGATGAGATCGACGCCTCGATCTTTTCTCGCTGCGTGATGGCCTCAGGAAGGCGCTCGTCGATTTTTTCAAGCTGGCGTTCAAGCTCATCGAGGGTGGAGTCCTTGGTTTCCTGGCTGATTTTTTGCCGGAGTTGGGTTTCGACCTTTTTTACATGTTCGAGCGTCTTTTCAATGAGTGACAATCCCATCATCCGTTCGATCGCGCTACGCACTTTTTGCTGCTGCTCGGCGCGTGGCCCCTCGATAAAGCTCAGAGCCCTGTCACCATCGGTGAAGAAGACATCTTTCAAGTCTGGCGGAAAATGTTGCTCGAGCTGGTTTTGCGGGCTGGTAACGTCGTCTGTCCCTGTTGGCGTGAGTTCCATAAGAGTGATCGTGGAGTTTGGACGCGAATGATCGTCGGCAGGCGTACGAACCTT
>TARA_R110000787_G_scaffold6861_42_pt1 | contig 10399 bp, 8 predicted proteins | sample TARA_R110000787 | Tara Oceans TARA_R110000787 (sample SAMEA4397920) | marine metagenome | biome: Polar Biome; feature: [DCM] deep chlorophyll maximum layer (ENVO:01000326); material: water (ENVO:00002006), including particulate matter (ENVO:01000060) such as... | depth 35 m
TCGGTGTGGAAGCGCCGTCTATGGGCGTCCGCCAAAACTGTCAACCGTCCGTTTCGGCTGATTTGCCATTCTCGTCATTTTCTTTGCGCGGGGCAACCGTCAACGTCCCCTGCTCGAACAGGAAACCGGCGATATCGGGCGTTCCCGCCGCCTGCACCACGGTCTGGATGATGATCAGCAGCGGCACGCCCAGCAGCGCGCCGGGCGTGCCCCAGACCCACCCCCAAAAGGCGAGCGACACCAGGATCAGCAGCGGGTTCATGGTCAACCGCCGTCCCAGCACGGTCGGCGTCACCACATTGGCCTCGACCATGTGAAACCCCACCTGCAAGGCAGCGGGCAGCAACGCCACCCAGATATCGTCAAACACCATCAGGCCGCCCAGCCCCAGCAGCACGGCGGCCAGCATCGGCCCGAAATAGGGAATGAAGTTCAGCAGCGCGACGATGCCGCCCCACATCCAGGGCGATGGCATGCCGATCAGCCACAGCGAGACGGCGACCGCCAGCCCCAGCCCCAGGTTGATCGTCGCGATGGTGATGACATAGGCCGACGTTGCATCGACCACATTCTGGATCACCCGCGCGACCGCCAGCGCGCCGTCGAAACTGTCGCGACTGCTGATCGTGCGACGGCGCAGGCGCGTCCATCCGGCGAGGAAGAAATAGATGATGAGCAGCGCGAACACCATCTGGACGATGGCCGACGGGGCAGAAGCCGCCGCGAACTGCAGCAGCGAGCGCGGCGTGTCGATCGCCGCGGTCTGCGCGGCCGCCACTGGCCCGGTGGCCAGCATCCGCACCGTTTCATCCACGAACCGCTGCAGGTTAGCGTAGAAGTCGATCAGCGGCGCAAGATTGGCCTGAATCTGCGGCAATCGTTCGGGCAGGATGCGGAACCAGTCGGTCGCCGGCACGATGATCAGCACCAGCGCGGTGTTGGCGACCAGCAGGAAACCGATCAACGCCAGCAACGCCGCCAGCCCCGATGGCAGGCGACGCCGCTCCATCCATTCGAGCAACGGCACCAGCGCGATCGCGATCACCAGCGCGGCGGTCAGCGGCAGGAAAAACTCCGCCCCCGCCCGCAACGCGAAGGGGAGCGCGATGATGAGGCCAATGCCCGCCGTCAGCGCGATCGACGCCAGCAGCCGGTCGCGCCTGCGGTTGATTTCCTGTTGTTCGCCGACTGTCACGACTGTCCGATTCGCCCCATGTTTCGCCAAGATGTGCGCTGCCCGTCACGGGCCGTCAATTTGCAAAGCGACACAGGCGCAGTTGCAGGAAAATCAGCCCCTTAACCAAATATTGGGCGGCGGGGTCTATGTCCGCTTTCGGGCAAGAGACAACGGGGCTTTGGCATGAAGGCAGCCATAGGATCAGCGCTGGGCGCGCTGGCGATCATCATGGGGACGCAGGGCGCGCTGGCGCAGCCTGCGGTGCGGGTCGATACGCAGATGTTCGTCGAACGCGTCAGCACCGACATTAACGGCCGCACCCGGCGCGTTCTGGCCAGCGCCGAACGCGTCGCACCGGGCGATCAGCTGATCGTCATCGTCCATTGGCGCAATCAGGGCGGCGAACCGCTGCGCGACTATGCGCTCGTCCGCCCACTGCCCAAGGGGGTCGAACTCGACCCGTCCGATCCCGCGCTGCAGGTGTCGGTCGATGGCGGCACGCGATGGGGCCGCATGGCGCAACTCTGGTTGCCGACGCCGCTCGGCGGCGTGCGCCGGGCCGTTCCTGCCGACATCACCCATGTCCGCTGGACGCTGCCCGACAGCGTGCCGCCGGGCCAGGCCGGGCGGCTCAGCTATCGCGCGACGATCCGCTGACAGCACCCGCCCGACCGACCATAGGCCCGCTCAATCCACGAACAGGAAAGCGGGCGCTTCCAGCAGCTTGCGCACCGCCTGCACGAAACTCGCCGCGTCGAAGCCATCGACCACGCGATGGTCGCAACTGATCGACAGGTTCATCAGCTTCGCCGCGACGATCTCCTTGCCCCTAAACATCGGTCGTTCGATCACCCGGTTGGGACCGATGATCGCGACTTCGGGCCGGTTGATGACCGGCGTCGTGGCGATGCCGCCCAACGGCCCCAACGAGGTCAGCGTCAGCGTGGAGCCGGACAGTTCCTCCGACTTCGCCTTGCCGGTGCGCGCGGCCTCGGCAAGGCGGCGGATTTCGCTGGCAAGCTGCCACACATTGCGGTTCTGCGCATCGCGGATCACTGGCACCATCAACCCGGCATCGGTCTGCGTCGCCAGGCCCAGATGCACCGCCCCATGGCGCGTGACCACGCCCGCTTCGTCATCATAACGGGCGTTGAGCATCGGAAAGTCGGGCAACGCCTTGCACAGCGCGACGATCAACAATGGCAACATGGTGAGCTTGGGCCGGTCCCCCCGCCCGTCATTCAACTGCGCCCGCAACTCTTCCAAGGCGGTGACGTCGATTTCCTCGACATAGGTGAAGTGGGGAATATGGCGCTTGGACGCCGCCATATTCTCGGCAATGCGGCGACGCATGCCGATGACCTTGATCTGCTCGTCCGGCCGCGTGGCGGACCGCCCCGCCGGGCGATAGCCCTGCCCTTCGCCATAGAGCAGGAAGGCATCGAGATCAGCATGACGAACATGCTCGCCACTCGCCTTCACCTGCGCCAGGTCGATCCCCAGATCCTTCGCGCGGGCACGCACGGCGGGGGAGGCGAGGATGGGCGAGGCGTGCGATTCCACCGAACTTATAGGTCCGTTCGGGCTGAGCTTGTCGAAGCCCTGCCCTTCTTCCTTGGCGATTTGCGCGGAAGAAAAGGACGGCCCCTTTCGACTGCCCGCCTGCGGCAGGCGCTCAGGACAGGCTTCGACAGGCTCAGGGCTAACGGGTTGAGAAGGTGTCGGATCGATGACCGCTTCACCGGGAACCTCCGCCTCGACCGAAGGCGGCGACGGCGCAGCCATATCTTCGCCCTCCACCTCGATCTCCACCAGCATCGCGCCGATGGGAATCTGGTCGCCCGGCTCGCCCGCCAGGCGGACGACGATGCCCGCCACCGGGCTTTCCATCTCGACCGTCGCCTTGTCGGTCATCATGTCGGCGATTGGCTGGTCTTCCTCGACCCGATCCCCGACCGCGACATGCCAGCCGACGATCTCGGCTTCCGAAATGCCTTCGCCGATATCCGGCAGCTTGAATGTAAAAAGGGCCATAAAAAGCTCCGTTCGTGTCGAGCAAAGTCGAGACACTTGACTTGAAACTGCGCTTCCGTTTCTCGACTTCGCTCGAAACGAACGGAAGCTGGGTGAAGGCTTAGTCCTTCATGATCTTGGTAATGGCTTCGCGGATACGCACCGGGCCGGGGAAATAGGCCCATTCCAGACTGTGCGGATAAGGCGTGTCGAATCCGGTGACGCGCTCGATCGGCGCTTCGAGATGATAGAAGCAGCGCTCCTGCACCTGGGCCAGCAATTCGGCGCCAAAGCCGCTGGTGCGCGTCGCCTCATGCACGATCAGGCAGCGACCGGTCTTCTTCACCGACGCCTCGATGGTGTCGATGTCGAGCGGTATCAGGCTGCGCAGGTCGACAATGTCCGCGTCGATGCCCATCGCCTTGACCGTATCTTCGACCACATGAACCATCGTGCCATAGCATAGGATGGTCAGCGCCTCGCCCGGCCGCACGATGCGCGCGGTGCCCAGTGGAATGCGATAATAGCCGGTCGGCACCTGCGCATCTGCATGCCCCGCCCAGCTTTTGGCCGGCGTATCATAATGGCCATCGAACGGACCATTATAGATGCGCTTGGGCTCGAAGAAGAGCGTCGGATCATTATCCTCGATCGCCGCGATCAACAGCCCCTTGGCATCATAGGGGGTGGACGGAATCACCGTCTTGATCCCCGAACAATGGGTGAAGATGCCTTCGGGGCTTTGGCTGTGCGTCTGGCCGCCGAAAATGCCACCGCCAAAGGGCGACCGCACCGTCATCGGCGCGGTGAACTCGCCCGCCGACCGATAGCGCAACCGTGCCGCTTCCGACACGAGTTGGTCGAGCGCGGGATAGATATAGTCGGCAAACTGGATCTCCGGCACCGGCCGCAACCCATAAGCCCCCATGCCCACCGCCACGCCGATGATCCCGCATTCGGTGATCGGCGTATCGAACACGCGGTTCTTGCCATATTTATCCTGCAGGCCCGCCGTGGCGCGAAACACCCCGCCGAAAAAGCCGACATCCTCGCCCATCACCACAACGGTAGGGTCGCGCTCCATCATCACGTCCATGGCGCTGTTGATCGCCTGGATCATGGTCATCTGTGTCGTTTCGGTTGAGGGTTCGATCACATCGTTAGCCATGACGCAAAACCTCTACTTCCGTTCGCCCTGAGCTTGTCGAAGGGCTGTTCTTTTCTTCAGGAAAGTGCGGGGCTTCGACAAGCTCAGCCCGAACGGATTGATGGATCATATCTGCCATCACAACCCCGCCGCCTTCCACTCATCCAGCATCTGTTGCTGCTGGTCCTTCAAATGCCGGGGCATTTCCTCGAACACATCCTCGAACATCGATTCCATCGGATGATGGTGCAGGCCGTGGCCAAGAATGCCGTTCTTCTCCGCCTCGCGCGCGGCGTCGCGGACATGTTCGGCCAATTCCTTGTCCATCGCGGCATGCCGCTCCTCGTCCCAGATCCCCAAGCCAATGCAATGCTGCTTCAGCCGCGCGATCGGGTCGCCCAGCGGCCACAGGCTGCTTTCCTCGGCGGAGCGATAGGCGGTCGGATCGTCCGAGGTGCTATGCCCTTCGACGCGATAGGTGAAATGTTCGATCAGTGTGGGGCCAGCATTCGCCCGCGCCCGGTCGGCGGCCCAGCGCGTGGCGGCATAAACCGCCAGCACGTCATTGCCATCGACCCGCAGGCCCGCAATCCCATAGCCTATCGCGCGCGCCGCGAAGGTCGTCGATTCCGCGCCCGCAAAACCTGAAAAACTACTGATAGCCCATTGATTATTAACGACATTCAGGATCACCGGCGCGCGATAGACGCTGGCAAAGGTGCAGGCCGAATGGAAATCGCCCTCCGCCGTCGATCCTTCCCCGCACCAGGTCGCCGCGATCCGCGTGTCACCCCGCGCCGCGCTCGCCATCGCCCAGCCGACCGCCTGCGGATATTGGGTGGTCAGATTGCCGGAAATGGAGAAGAAGCCCGCCTCGCGCGCCGAATACATGATCGGCAGCTGGCGGCCCTTCAGCCGATCGCCCTTGTTGGAATAAATCTGGTTCATCATGTCGATGATGGGCCAGTCGCGCGCGATCAAAATCCCCTGCTGGCGATAGCTTGGAAAACACATATCGTCGCGCGACAGCGCCAGCGCCGCGCCGATCGACACCGCCTCCTCGCCGGTCGACTTCATATAGAAGCTGGTCTTGCCCTGCCGCTGGGCACGGAACATGCGCGCATCGAACGCACGGGTCAGCGCCATGGTGCGCAACATCCGCAGCAGCGTTTCGGGCGGCAGCTTGGGGTTCCACGCCCCCACCGCCGCGCCCTCTTCGTCCAGCACGCGTACCAGGCCATAGGCCATGTCACGCATGGTCGCGGGCTGCGCCGCCTCGTCCGGGCGCGGCGCCGCATCGGCGGCGGGAATGTCGAAATGGGTGAAGTCCGCGCTCTCGCCCGGCCGGGCTGGCGGCTCGGGCACATGCAGGCGCAACGGGGGCAGGTTGCGCCCCGGCTCGCCTTGCGTGGCTCCGATATCGAGAGGATCGGTCATCCTGCCTCCTATGCTGCGTTGCAATAATATTGCTTGGCTTGGATATTAAATTACAACGCAGAGAAAGGCAAGCCTCCCTTACCCAATTTTTGTAAAACCTATGTCCGCCTCGCTGTCCGCTTCACACGGCGACGGGCGCGGAAATATGGGCCTGCGGCGCATAATCGACCACCTCGAAATCCTCGATGGCATAGTCGAAAATGGATGAAGGCCGGTTTTTGATCCGCAATTTCGGCGCACCCGCCGGAATGCGACTCATCTGTTCCTCCACCAGCGCGGCATGGTTCAGATAGAGATGCACATCGCCCCCCTGCCAGACCACTTCGCCCGGCTCCAAGTCGCATTGCTGCGCCAGCATCCGGGTGATCATCGACAGGCCGAATATGTTGAAGGCAAAGCCCAGGCCCAAGTCGCAACTGCGCTGGAACAACAGGCCGTTGAGCTTCCCGTTCGACACCTGGAACTGATAGGTCATGTGGCAGGGCGGCAGCGCCATCTGCGCCACTTCGGCGACGTTCCAGCCGGTAAACAGCAAGCGGCGCGATCCCGGCGTCGCCCGGATCGCATCGACCAGCGCGGCAATCTGATTGTGCCCCTTCTCCGCCCGGCGATACAGCCCCTCTCCCGCCGGTTCGTAGCGCGGCCAATTGACCCATTGCGCGCCATAGACCGGCCCCAGATCGCCCCACTCCAGCGCAAAGCCCTCATCCGCGATGATCTGCGCCTCGAACGCATCCCGGTCGATCGTCTCGCCCGTCGCCTTGCGATAGGTGTCAAGCGGCCAGTCGGTCCAGATATGCACCCCCTGCCGCACCAGTTCGCGGATATTGGTGTCGCCGGTCAGGAACCACAGCATTTCGCGCGCCGCGACCTTCCAATAGACCCGCTTGGTGGTGAGCAGCGGCACGGCATCGTCGGCCAGAGAGAACCGCATCGTCGCGCCCAGGATCGACCGGGTGCCGACCCCGGTGCGGTCGATCCGCTCGTCCCCATGCCGCCAGATATGCCGCATCAGGTCGAGATATTGCTGCTCATAATGGGGCATGTCGGGCAAAGCGCTGGTCCTGTCGGAATCGAATCTGTGATCCACAGGCTTTAGCGCATCGGGGCATCGCTACGGCCGTAAAAAAAGCGTCACTGGCCGCTTGCCAGCCCGAAACCCCGTCTCTATAGGCTGCGGCCTGCCTTACGGGGTCGCTTCACGGCGGCGTCGGCATCGGTCGGGGAATAGCTCAGCCTGGTAGAGCACTGTCTTCGGGAGGCAGGGGCCGGAGGTTCGAATCCTCTTTCCCCGACCACATTTTCTTACAGCTTTGAAAAGATCATCCCCTGCTGGGGACGCTCATCCTGTGCGCCTTATATCCTGCGCGGGCTCGCGCGATTGGTGCGCTTGACACCCTCTGGCCAGCCGCTTTCGACAGATGTCATCTGTCGAAAGCGGCGACCCCCATGTTGTTCGATTGTAAAAGATATTTGACCCGCCGCGTCCACCCGGCGATGATCCTGCGCATCGGACGGCCGACCGGCCGCTTCCCAATCACTATCCGACCCGCATCATGCGGGCGTTCCGCAGGTGGGAGACGAACCTTGCACAGACGTGATTTTCTGGCTTTTGGGGCCATGGGTGTTGGGGGGCTTGTCCTCCCTTCGATGTTCGGCAAAGTCATTGCCGCCGAAGAATTGAACAGCGCGATCGACGTCGCGGCCAAGAAGGCGCTGGCCGACGCGGCGATGAACGCCGCCAAGAGCGCAGGCGCATCCTATTGCGACGTGCGCGTCGGCCGCTACCTGCGTCAATTCGTCATCACCCGTGAACGCAATGTCGAAAATGTCGTGAACACCGAATCCAGCGGCGTGGGCGTTCGCGTGCTCGCCAATGGCGCCTGGGGGTTCGCCGCCACCAATGCGATGACCACCGATGCCGTCGCGAAAGCCGCGCAGCAGGCCGTCGCCATCGCCAAGGCGAACGCCCCGACCCAGACCGCCCCGGTCCAGCTGGCCCCGGTCAAGGGCGTCGGCGAAGTATCCTGGCGCACGCCGATCGCCAAGAACAGCATGACCGTGCCGATCAAGGACAAGGTCGACCTGCTGATGGGCGTCAACGCCGCCGCCATGGATGCGGGCGCGGACTTCATCCGCTCCATCCTGTTCCTGGTGAACGAGCAGAAATATTTCGCCAGCACCGACGGCAGCTATATCGACCAGGACGTCCATCGCATCTGGGCACCGATGGAAGTCACCGCCGTCGACAAGAAGACCGGCAAGTTCCGCGTCCGCGACGGCCTGTCCGCGCCGATGGGCCTGGGCTTTGAATATCTCGACGGTCGCGCGGCGGACAAGACCGTCGGCCCCAATGGCATCATCAGCTACGGCATGTCCTACGACATGAAGGAAGACGCGATCGCCGCGACGAAGCAGGCGCGCGAGAAACTGACCGCCAAATCGGTGAAGCCTGGCAAATATGATCTGGTGCTCGACCCCAATCATCTCGGCCTCACCATCCATGAAACGGTCGGCCATCCGCTCGAACTGGATCGCGTGCTGGGCTATGAAGCCAATTATGCTGGCACCAGCTTCGCGACGATGGACAAGCTCAAGGCCAATTTCCAATATGGCAGCGACAAGGTCAACATCGTCGCCGACAAGACCCAGCCGGGCAGCCTTGGCGCGGTCGCCTATGACGATGAAGGCGTGAAGACCAAGAAGTGGGATCTGATCCGCAACGGCAAGCTGGTCGGCTATCAGGCCACCCGCGATCAGGCGCATATCGAGGGCAAGAGCGAAAGCGACGGCTGCTCCTACGCCGATAGCTGGTCCAACGTACAGTTCCAGCGCATGGCCAACATCTCGCTGGAACCCGGCAAGGACAAGATGAGCGTCGCCGACATGATCGGCAATGTCGAGGATGGCATCTACATATTGGGCCGCGGCTCCTTCTCGATCGATCAGCAGCGCTACAACGCCCAGTTCGGCGGCACTTTGTTCTACGAGATCAAGAACGGCAAGATCACGCAGCCGCTGGAGGATGTCGCCTATCAGATCAGGACGCCCGAATTCTGGGCCGCTTGTTCGGCGATCTGCGATTCCAGCGACTATCGCATGTTCGGCTCCTTCTTCGACGGCAAGGGACAGCCTTCGCAGGTTTCCGCCGTGTCGCACGGGTCGTCGACCACCCGCTTCGACGGCATCAACGTCATCAACACCGCGCGTTCGCTCGGCTGATCGCTCAGGGGAGTTAGTATAATGGGCATCTTTACCGAAGCACAGGCGAAGGACATTTTGACCAAAGTGGTCGCCATGTCGAAAGCCGACGAATGCACCGCGCAACTGACCGGCCAGATCCAGGGCAATGTGCGCTTTGCGCTCAACAATGTCTCGACCGCCGGCCTGACCGACGACACCGACCTGCAGGTCCAGGTCGCCTATGGCAAGCGGGTCGGCATCGCCACGATCAACCAGTTTGACGACGCCTCGCTCGAACGGGTCGTGCGCCGCGCCGAAGAATTGGCCAAGCTCGCCCCGGAAAACCCGGAATTCATGCCGGCCGTGGACAAGCAGGTCTATAAGACCAGCCCGACCTTCAGCGAAGCGACCGCCGCGATCACCCCCGTCTATCGGGCCAAGGTCGCCGCCGCCTCGATCACGGCCTGCAAGGCGCAGAATCTGATCGCCGCCGGTTTCCTGGAGGATGGCCAGAGCTTCGTCGCCTTCGCCAACAGCAAGGGCAATTTCGGCTATCAGCGTTCGACCGTGCTGGACTATACCTGCACCGTCCGCACCGAAGACGGGCGCGGGTCCGGCTGGGTCGGCACCGATACGCAGGACGCCACCCGCTTCAAGGTCGAGGATGATATCCAGATCGCAATGCGCAAGGCATCTGCCTCGTCCGAAGCCAGGGCGCTGGAGCCGGGCAAATATACGGTCATCCTCGAACCCATGGCGGCCGCTGGTCTGATCGGCTTCATGTTCAACTTCTTTGGCGCGCGCGAAGCCGACGAAGGCCGCAGCTTCCTGTCCAAGGCAGGCGGCGGCAACAAGATCGGCCAGCAGGTGTTCGGGCCGCAGGTCAATTTCTACACCGACCCCTGGGATCCGATCGCGCCGAGCCTACCCTGGGACGAAGAAGGCCTGCCGCGCCAGCGCCGGGATCTGGTAAAAGGCGGCAAGGTCGTCGCGCTGGATTACAGCCGCTATTGGGCGCAGAAGCAGGGCAAGGCGCCTGTCGGCCAGATGGGCAATATCCTGATGACGGGCGGCACCAAATCGACCGCCGAACTGGTGCGATCGACCCAGCGCGGCGTGCTGGTCACCCGCACCTGGTATATCCGCATGGTCGATCCGCAGACGGTATTGCTGACCGGCCTGACCCGCGACGGCACCTTCTACATCGAAAACGGGCAGATCAAATATCCGATCAAGAATTTCCGGTTCAACGAAAGCCCCGTGATCATGCTCAACAATGTCGAGGAACTGGGCAAACCTGTCCGCGTGCCGCCAGACGAAGTGTCGATGAACATCATGGTGCCGCCGATGAAACTACGCGACTTCACCTTCACCTCGCTCTCGGACGCGGTGTAATATTGGCGCTGACGACGAACAAATGGACGACCCTCCCCCGGCGGGGG
>TARA_R110000787_G_scaffold47085_4_pt1 | contig 10385 bp, 10 predicted proteins | sample TARA_R110000787 | Tara Oceans TARA_R110000787 (sample SAMEA4397920) | marine metagenome | biome: Polar Biome; feature: [DCM] deep chlorophyll maximum layer (ENVO:01000326); material: water (ENVO:00002006), including particulate matter (ENVO:01000060) such as... | depth 35 m
CGCCGCCTGCTGCACCGCCGCCGCCGCCTCAGGCTGCGTCGCGGGCCAAGCCGCGCGGTAACCCAGGCGGTTGGTTGACGGACTCCGACTATCCGAGCCGTGCGCAGCGCGAAGAACGTTCGGGTACGGCTGGGTTCCGTCTGCAGATCGGGCCTGATGGCCGCGTCACGGATTGCACCATCACCTCATCGACCGGTCATTCCGATCTCGACGAGGCGACCTGCCGCCTGCTGCCCCGCCGTGCGCGGTTCAGCCCGGCCAAGGGTTCGGATGGCAACGCAATGCCTGACACGTACAATGGTCGTATCACTTGGCGTTTGCCGGAATAATTCAGAACGGGAAGGCGGGCGCACCGCGCCGCCTTCTCCTCGCTTGATCTCATTGAGAGGGAAGTCTTGATCATGTTGAACTCCATCATTGCGGCCGCTGCCGCACCCGCTGCGGAAGCCGCGAACCCCTATGGCCTTATGGAAGCCCTCGAACAGGGCGGCATCATCGCCTGGACCGTGTTCATCATCCTGGTCGGCATGTCGGTCGGCACCTTCTATGTTCTGTTCACGAAGCTGATCGAACAGCAGAAGGTCATCAACCAGTATAAGAAGGTCCGTACGACTTTCTGGCGTTCGAACAGCCTCAAGGAAGGCGTCGCCAAGCTGGAAAAGAACAGCGCCTACAAGCAGCTCGTCGATGATGGCATCGCCGCGCAGGAACAGCACAGCAAGCTGACCGATCCCGTCGAAGCCCATGACTGGCTGCACGGTTCGCTGGCGCGTTCGGAAAACGCCATCAACTGGAAGCTGGGCGGCGGTCTCGCTTTCCTCGCGACCGTTGGTTCGACCTCGCCGTTCGTCGGTCTGTTCGGTACGGTTATCGGTATCTACCGCGCGCTGATCAAGATCGGTGCTTCGGGTCAGGCATCGATCGACGCCGTCGCCGGTCCCGTTGGTGAAGCGCTGATCATGACCGCTCTGGGTCTGGTCGTCGCGGTTCCTGCCGTTCTCGCCTACAACTTCCTGCAGCGCCGCAACAAGGCGATCGCCGAGGATCTCTCGTCCTTCTCGACCGATCTGCTGGGTTACATGGTCTCGAACGGTGCGGTGAAGCCGGTTGTCGGTTCGCCTGCTCCTGCCCAGGTTGGCAAGCCGGTTCCTGCGACCGCCACCAAGGCCTGATCAAGGATGGGAGCCGGGAATGCATCGCGCATCTTCGGCTCCCAAGACCGCCCGCTCATCGTTTGCGGTCTAAAATGACAGACATGTTAGGATACTGATCAATGGCAATGAGCGTTGGTGGCTCCGGCGAAGAAAAGCCGATCACAGATATCAACACGACGCCGCTCGTCGACGTCATGCTGGTGCTTCTCATCATCTTCCTGATCGCCGTCCCTGTCGTGCTTCAGACGGTCGATCTCGATCTTCCCAAGGTCCGGTTCGAACCGACGACGACCAAGCCGGAAAACGTTTCGCTGTCCATCATGCCAGCAGAAGACGGCAGCTGTGCGGTGTATTGGAATATGACGAAGGTCAATTCCGAAGACCTGCTCAACCGTGCCGTTGCCAAGCTGGAAGCGGACATCAAGAAGGTGGGCGGCATCGAAAATATGACGCCTGAGGATTTGCCCGAAGTGCATATCCGCGGCGACATCAATACGCCTTATCGGTGCATTGGTGGTACGATCTACACGATGCAGCGCGCTGGTTTCCCGCGGGTGGGCTTCATTTCCGAGCCTGAACCGGGCCAGAACAATGTTCGTATGTAACTGTCGCTCGTAATATCGACAGGCAAGTGATTTCTAGGAGTACGCCCCATGGCAATGAGCGCCGGTAACGACGATGGCGAACCGATGATGGAAATGAACACGACGCCGTTGATCGACGTCATGCTCGTGCTCCTCATCATGTTCATCATCACCATCCCGATCCAAACCCATGCGGTGAAGATCGACCTGCCGCAGAATTCGACAAGCGACGCCCCCATGGTTGATCCGGTGAAGAACAAGGTTGCGATCGACGCAGCCGGGATCATCACTTGGAACGGCGCGCCTATCGACCTGCTGACCTTGCGCCAGTATCTGCAACAGTCGCTGCGTCTGCCCGTCGAGCCGGAACTTCAGTTCCAGCCGAATGCGCAGACTCGCTATGTGACCGTTGATGAAGTGCTCGCCGAGATCAAGCGGGCGGGCGTCACCAAATTGGGTTTCGTCGGCAATGAACAATATGGCAATTTCTAAAGGCTGATCCTTCTTTCCTTGCCTGAATCAGGGCTTCCCGTTTTGGCGGGCCGGGGATCGAGGACAGGCTTTATGACTATACCGGACTATCAAGGGGTCGCCGTTGGGCGGCCCCTTTTTTGTTCCTATACGGCCGCAACGACGGAGTGCCTGCGCTCAGAATATCGAGAATTTAACCGTTTCCTTACCTCAATCCACGACAATGGTGTCTGGATGGAATGAAGCGCACACCATGGGTATCGACCGACCAAATCAAGCCAGCCAGAAGGCACGCGCCGCCGAACGCCGTCATGTGCGGATCAGCGTGAAGGTCCGGCGTCCCGGCGAAACCTGGGTCAAAAGCGCAATTGCGGATCTGTCCGTCTCCGGATTTCGCCTGCAAAGTTTCATGAAACTCCTGCCCGGCGGCGAATTGTGGATCATGCTGCCAAGTTTCGAGGGGCGTCGTGCGCGGATACTCTGGACGCGCGGCCACGAAGCAGGATGCGCTTTCGAACAGCCGCTCCATCCCGCCATATTGGATCATGTCGTGAAGCTGCACGAGGCCAGCGTCCGCGCCTGAAGCGATGGCCGTGTTGCCTGGTCAGGCCGCAGGCATATCTTGAAATTGCAGGCTGGCGAGGCGCGCATAAAGCCCGTCTTGCGCCACCAGCGCGGCGTGATCGCCCTGTTCGACGATCCGGCCCTCATCCATCACGATGATCCGGTCGGCCGCCCGGATAGTGGCAAGGCGATGGGCAATGACGATCGTCGTCCGTCCCTGGATCAGCCGTCCCAACGCGTCCTGCACCAGCCGTTCGGACTCCGCGTCGAGCGCCGATGTCGCTTCGTCCAGCAACAGGATCGGCGCATCGCGCAGCAGCGCACGGGCGATCGAGAGCCGTTGACGCTGTCCGCCCGACAGGCGCGCGCCGCCTTCGCCCATGAATGTGTCGAGCCCCTGCGGCAAGGCCCGCAGGAAGCTCTCCGCATTGGCGGCGCGGGCGGCGTCCCATATCTGCGCGTCGCTCGCGTCCCAATGGCCGTAGCGTAGATTATCGCGGGCGGAGGCGGCGAAGATCACGCTGTCCTGCGGCACTATCGCCATCATCGCGCGGGCAGCGGCGGGGTCGGCATCGGGCAGGGCCACGCCATTCAACCGAACGACGCCCTGGTCGGGATCGTAGAAGCGCTGCGCCAATTGGATCAACGTCGTCTTGCCTGCGCCCGACGGACCTACGACCGCCACGGTTTCCCCCGGCGCAATGTCCAGCGACACGCCATTCAGCGCGGCCTGGTCGGGCCGGGTCGGATAATGGAAATAAACGTCGGTGAAGGTCAGGCGCGCGCCATTGCTGTTCACCGGGATGGGCAGGGGCACGGCAGGCGGCAGAATATCCGGCGTGGCGCTCATCAACTCATGCAGGCGGCTTGCTGCCCCCGCGCCGCGCAGCAGGTCGCCCCAGCTTTCCGACAGCGACCCGAACGCACCGGCGACCAGCCCGCCGGTCAGCACGAACGCCGCGATGCTCCCGCCCGACAGCCGCCCCGCCGCCACGTCCAACGCGCCCTGCCACATGACGGCGGTGATCGATCCGAACACCAAAGCGATTACCACTGCCGTCATGATCGCGCGTAGGGCAATCCGGCGGCGCGCGGTCGCAAAACCCGCCTGGACGGTGGCGTCGAAGCGCATCGCTTCGCGCGCTTCCTGGCCAAAGGCCTGGACGATCTTCATCGCGCCCAGCACTTCGCTGGTGACGCTGCCGACATCGGCCAACCGGTCCTGGCTCGCGCGCGACAGGCCGCGCACTTTGCGGCCCAGGCCTATGAGCACCACCAGGATGACCGGAATACCCAGCAACAGCAATGCGGCGAGCTTGGGGGCCAGAGCGAATAGATACAGGAGGCCACCCACGCCCGTCACCAGATTGCGCAGTGCGACCGAGACGGTCGATCCGACCACCTGCTCGACGATGGCGGTGTCCGCGGTCATGCGCGATGCGATTTCGGACGGACGATTTTCCTCGAAGAAGCGTGGTGCCTGCCGCAGCAGATTGGCTTGCGTGGCGCTGCGAATATCGGCGACGACCCGTTCGCCCAGCCAGGACACGAAATAGAAGCGCAGCGCGCTCGCCAGCGCGAGGATGATCACGATCAGCAGCAGATATTCGAACCAGCGACTGATGTCCCCGCCGCCCATGAACCCCTTGTCGATCACCAGGCGAAAGCCGCTTGGGATACCCAAGGTCGCCGCTGACGACACGATCAAGGCGGCCAATGCCCCGGCGATCCGTCCTGGATAATGGCGCGCAAACCGCCACAGCATCGCCAGGCTGCCAAGGGCGGGGCGCGCGTCGGCGCGGGCGGTGGTGTGCGGGGCATCCTCCATGCGCGGCGCTTAGCAGGCTGCCCCTAAAGCCTCAATGGGGCGTCCGGCCCATGGGTGCGATGGTGCCAGCCAGTTGCAGGACGCGGCGTGTATCGCCCCGGCCCGTCAATGCATAGGCCATGGTGCCGACTTCCCAATAGGCGACCACTTCATCGGCGCGGCGTGCGACCAGCGGCGTGGCTTCGGCGGGCGTCTCGGCCCGATCGGCAAAGAGCGATAGCGTTTCGTCCTTGGGCGTCACGATCGTCATCGCTATGGCGGGGCTGTCGCTCGTAGGGAAAAGCTGCACGTCGGTCACGCGCCAGTCGCCGGGCAAAAGGGGCAGGACAATCCCGGTCGACCGCTCGATTTCCGCCGGGTCGAAGGTCGCGCTTTCGACCTGGGACGCCATGTCCTGTCGCAACAGCCCGGCGCGGCGCGAAGCCGCCGCTTCATCGAGAAAACTGCTCGCCTGGGCGCTCTGGGGAAATTCCCCCAATTCGCCCCGCGCGATCCAGCCGATGCCCAGCAGCGCGGCGATCGCCGCCGCACGGCGCATGTGCCGCCACGACCGTCCATCGTCATTATCATTGGCAACCGGCGCGGTCAGGTCGCGGCGGCGGCCGACCAGGGTGCCTTTCGTCCCATCATGCATCAGGCGAAAGTCGATATGCGGCCAGCGCTCGCGCCAGCGCCGCGCGACGATCCGTTCGCCGGGGCGCGCGGCATCGTCCAGCAACACCACGCCATTGGGCGACAATCGTGCGAACAGGCTGTCCGCCGCGCCCCGCACCAGTGGATGTACACTCCACGGTGGACCGTCGATGATGATCAGGTCGATGCGCTCGGGCACATCCTCCAGCGCATACCAGCGACCGGGCCAATCCGCGCTTTCATGCGTCAGCGGCGCATGGCGGATGTCGGCATCGATTGCATGATCACCCAGCCATTGCCGCGTCGCGTCGACGAAGCCGCCATGTTGGTCGAAACTGTGCAACCGTCCACCACCATGCAATTGCAACGCCCGCGCCGCGATCAGCGAGGAAGCGCCTGCACCCAGTTCCACCACATGGGCGGGCCGCACCCGGGCAATCTCCCGCACGATATGCCGCAGAAAGCCGACATCGGCCTTCCAACTGCCCAGATGTGGCAGCGCATCATGGGGTAGGCCCAACTCGTCCAGCAACGCGCGCTTGTCCGCCGGGCGTCCGCCAGACAGGCTGGCAAGCAGCCAAGGCCAGCCGATGGCGCCAAAGCCGATGCGCCACGCCATGTCCGACAGGCGGCGGGGCCAGTCGCTGTGTGCCGTGTTGGCTTCGTTCAGAGGCAGGAAACCGGTCAGGTCGCGGGATGTCACGGAAAATAGGCTCCTTGTTGAATCGCAGGACTATGCCGGACTTTATGTTTCGCTCATATGACGGTCTCGTTCATGGTCAACCGATGACGCAGGAAAGCACGATGATCCGTATAGTGTCCGCGACCGTTGAACGCTGGCCTGTGGCCGGGGCGTTCGTCATCAGTCGGGGGGCAAAGACCCATGTCGATGTCGTTGTTTGCACCGTGGGCGACGGCACCCATTTCGGGCAGGGCGAGGGCACGGCCATCTATTATGAGGGCGAAAGCGCGGAAGGCTGCGTCGCGGCCTTGCGAGCCTATACCGGACCGCTGGACCGCGAAGCCTTGCTGACCGCCATGCCACGCGGCGCGGCGCGCAATGCGCTCGACTGCGCCTTGTGGGACTTGGCGGCGAAGCAGGCGGGCGTCCCGGTTTGGCAACTGGCGGGACTGGCAGCGCCTGCGCCTTTGCCGACTGCCTTCACCATCAGTCTGGGTGATCCCGATCAGATGGAGGCCGATGCGCAGTCGGCGGCGGCACGCGGCTTCGCGCTACTCAAATGCAAGCTGACGGGCGAGGGGGACCGCGACCGGGTCGCTGCCGTGCGACGCGGCGCACCCACCGCGCGGCTGATCGTCGATGCCAATGAAAGTTGGCATGATCGCGATATCGCTGCCGAAGCCGCGGCGCTGGCCGCTCTGGGGGTGGAGATGGTCGAACAGCCAGTGGTCCATGGTGAGGAAACACGACTCGCCGGTGTTCACGCCCCCCTGCCGTTATGCGCCGACGAAAGCTGTCACACCCGTGCCGATCTCGACCGATTGGGCGATTTCGACGCGGTGAATATCAAGCTCGACAAGGCAGGTGGGCTGACCGAAGCCCTCGCTCTGGCGCGCGAGTCGAAAGAGCGCGGCTTCCGGCTGATGGTCGGCTGCATGCTCGGTACGTCACTGGGCATCGCACCCGCCGCGCTGGTGGCGCAGGGGGGCGACTGGATCGACCTGGACGGGGCGTTGCTGCTCGCCCGTGATCGCCTTGGTGCCTGCGTCTTGCAGAAAGGACTGCTACAACCCGGCACGCTATGGGGCTTGGGCTGATCCGCCCTGTCGGTTTTATCCCGTCTCGACCTGCCGCACGGTCTGAACATCTGGATAGGGTAAAACCATCCGTCCGTCCGGCGCAGCCGTGAAGCTGGTCTGGGTCGGGTAGGCGAATTCAATCCCGCGCTCGTTGAACTGGCGCAGGATGGCAAGGCCCACTTTGTGGCGAATGACGTAAATAGAGTCCCAGTCGGGCAGATAGACGTCGAACTCGACCTCGAAATCCAGACTGGACGCGCCGAATCCGATGAAGCCGGATCGCACGAAATTCCCGCCCAGATCGGTGATGATCGCCTTCAAGATATCCGGGATCTGCTCGGCCACATCCGGTGGGGTCTGATAGATGACGCCGATCGCGAACTTGATCCGGCGATGGTCCAGCGTGAAATAGCTGGTAATTTCCTTTTGCAGCAGATTGGCGTTGGAAATCACCTTCTTTTCGCCCGTTAGAGCGCGCAGTCGGGTGGATTTGAGGCCGATTTTTTCGACCGTGGCGGTCGTCTGATCATAATTGATCGTCTCCCCCCGGCGAAACGGCTTGTCGAAGATGATCGACAGCGCTGCGAACAGGTCGGAGAATATGCCTTGCGCCGCCAAGCCGATAGCGATGCCGCCTATGCCCAGACCGGCGACCAGACCGGTGACGTTGACCCCCAGATTATCGAGCACGACGATTGTCGCCACGGCGAACAGGGCAAAGCTCACCAAGATGCGGATAAGGCCCATCGCATTGGCCAGCGTTTCGCCGCCGCCATCCTCCGCCAGCGTCTTGCGCTCGATCAGCCCCAATATGATTTCGCGCGCCCACAAGGCGGATTGCAATACGGCAGCGATGGTGAAGAGGAAGGCAATCGTCTTGTAGAGGGGGGCAGGCGCATCGGCATAGCCAACGACCAGCCGCGCCGAAACCATAACCATGAAGAAATGGGTCGTGCGCGCAGCGGCCCTACCCAGTACATTGGTGTACCCAAGCGGATCGCCGCGATTCCCTTTGTGCCGTTTCCCGATACCCCGCAGCGCGGTCAGCGTCAGATAGATTGCAATGCCCACACCGAGCGCGATCAATATCTGAATATAATGCATCGCCAGCCAGTCGCTGGTCGATCGCCACATCGCGCCTAAATTGGGCGCAGGCATGGTTATGGTCGAAACGGCGGAGTTTTTGATAATAGCCATGCTGTCCTATAGTCTTGGTGAGCGTGGTTCAGGCGGCCGCCGCAAGCGGGGCGCAAGCCTCCAAGGCATCGAGAAAAGCGATCAGGCCGCGTTCCTCTCGCGAAAGATAGCGGGTGCGGCGTGGAAGGCGAAGCCCCTCGCGCCAATCATCCTGCCCCTCCTTACATAGGGCGATAAGCGCGGGATGGATATAGGATTTACGGCTGATCGCGGGGGTATTCCCCAACGCCAGCGCTACCGGGTCGATCATTTCCTTCAATGACACATGCCCGGCCACCAGCGTTTCAAAGGCAATAGTGGACGCACCCCAGGTGCGGAAATGCTTGGCGGTGAACGGCCCGCCCATGGCATCGGCGATATAGGCGTTGACGTCGCCCGACGTGATCGGCCGTGCCTCGCCCTCCTCATCCAGATATTGGAACAGGTGCTGGCCTGGCAGATCCTGCACCTGCCGCACGAAGCGCAGCAGGCGGCTGTCGGTCACGGTCAATTGCTGTTGCTTGCCCGACTTGGCGCGATAGCGCAGCGTCAGCGACTTGCCGCTAAGGTCAAGGTGACGGCGGCGGAGCGTTGTCGCGCCGAAACTCTTGTTGGTCGTGGCATAATGTTCATTGCCGACGCGCAACTTGGCGAGGTCGAGCAGGCGGATGACCGCAGCGATGGTGCGATCCTTGCGCAACCCGCGCTTCGACAGGTCCGCCTCCAGCCGGGCGCGCAGCTTGGGCAGGGCGCGGCCGAAATTGGGGCATCCGGCATATTTCTCCGCTTCGCGCGCGGCCCGGAAATCGAGGTGATAGCGATATTGTTTGCGCCCCTTATCGTCATAGCCAGTCGCTTGGATATGGCCATAGGGGGAGGGGCAGAACCAGCAGTCGCGATAGGCAGGCGGCAGGGCGATCGCGTTCAGCCGGTCGATCTCGTTCCGGTCGGTGATCCGCGCGCCATCGACATCGCGATAGGCCCAGCCCCGTTTCAGCGCGCGCCGCGTGATACCGGGGGTGCTGTCATTGGCGTGAACTATAGAGGAATGGGGCATATCGTCCTTCTCGTCTCCCCAAACCCGTCGTTCGTCGCTTCGTTCCGCAACCATGGTGGCTCCGACCCGTTCAGCGACCATTCCCCCATGAAGGAGACGACCATGTCGACCATCGAAAACAGCCATATTCTCATCATCGCGACTGACGGCTTCGAACAATCCGAACTGTTCGATCCGCGCGACATGCTGATGAAAGCCGGTGCCAAGGTGACCCTGGCCTCGCCCGACAGCGATCCGATCCAGGGTATGAAGCATGACGAGAAGGGCGACACCATCACCCCCGACATCACTCTCGATGCCGTGTCCGTGGACGATTATGACGGGCTGATCTTGCCCGGCGGCGTCGCCAATCCCGATACATTGCGGGTGAATGACAAAGCAATCGCCCTCATCCACGCCTTTGCCGACGCGGGCAAGCCCGTCGCCGCCATATGCCATGGTCCCTGGCTACTCATTGAGGCAGGCGTTGTCGATGGGCGTACCGTGACGTCCTGGCCCTCATTGCGCACCGATTTGACCAACGCCGGGGGCACTGTCGTCGACCGGCCCGTCGCGATCGACGGCAACATCATCACCAGCCGCAATCCCGACGATATCCCCGCCTTTGTCGACGCCTTTACGAAGGCCGTGACCGAAGGTGCCAGCGTAGCGGCCTGACCGATGCGTCGCCGCCGCCGTGCCACGGCACCGGGCGGCGGCGCAGCACCGACAAATGCGCGAGCGCTAGCGTCGCGCATAACGTCCCGCCAATCAGCGCGAAGGGATGCGCTTGAGGCAAGGGGATGGCGATCAGCATGGCGCTACCTAGCCCGGCGACCGCCCATCCCAAGGCCCGGCCATCGCCATCGGGTCCGCGCAGCCAGAAGACGCATCCACCCACGCCGATGAGGAAAGCGCTCGCATACCGCAATGTGCCATCGTCCGCCCCGCATAATGGCAACATCAGCGCCACGAACGCCACGACCCCGCCGCGCGTGAGCCGCGCCATCGCTGGGGCGATCAGTGGATAGAGCAGTAGTTCGCATATCAACGCTGCCAGCACGATTGCCTGCGCCTGGTCCGGCCGCCGCGCGATCAGCGCCACGGTCGCCGTCGCGCCCCAGGGGATCAGCCGTCGCGGAGCCATGCGAATATGGCTGACCCAATGTCCCACGCCG
>TARA_R110000787_G_scaffold89750_2_pt1 | contig 10375 bp, 8 predicted proteins | sample TARA_R110000787 | Tara Oceans TARA_R110000787 (sample SAMEA4397920) | marine metagenome | biome: Polar Biome; feature: [DCM] deep chlorophyll maximum layer (ENVO:01000326); material: water (ENVO:00002006), including particulate matter (ENVO:01000060) such as... | depth 35 m
TAGTAATAGCTCATCCTCATCAGGAACATCGGTGGGGGGTAGAAGGGATTCTAAAGGAACGTCCTGTGCCTGTACTTCATCATATACAGTTGCGACACCTGCTGCCGTGATAGTGATTGGCAAACCACCTTTTATAAAACTACTGCCAAATGCTATAAAGTCAGCACTCGCGTCTGGGACTGCACCGCCTTTTCCATAGGTGTATGCTCTGACAGGGGTTATATATTGATTAGTGGTAAGTCCTACTGCATCTTTAACTTTCTTAGATGAGTTTTCTACAATAATATGCAGAGATGATGGAGACACCGTAGCAACGGAATAAGGCACACGTGTATCGGCGGCAAGACGCAGATAGGTACTAAATTCGTCCTTCACGGGGACAGTAGTATATATTGACTCCAGGGTCTTCGCACCCCGGTTAAGTTCTTTTAAGAATTTGTTTAGAGTGCCATCCTCCGCCCCCTGTTCTGTCAGGGAGAAGCCAGCCTGTAGGGGCCTTTGAGTATTCGACGCATACGCATCGGTGTCGGCGGGTCCAAATCGATCTACATACTGTGCATTTCCTATTGGATGCTCTGGTCCGTGAGTAAATTTCTTAACTCTATTGGCTATGTCAATGTGTGTATATTCATTAAGTTTAGCGGCCAAGAACATGTCATATCCATAGCCATTACTGACCATGATATCTAGATAATTGGAGTAGGGAGAATCTACGACGCCGTGACTTCCAAATCCTCCTTGGGAAAGTTTGGACCTCGCAGCCTCATAAAATTTATGAAGTTCAGGTGCGGTGGGATTTAGAGGAAACTTTATGCCAAGAATATTATCTGGAACATGATGCTCAATAGATCTGCCTAAAATAGCGATGCCACCGTGGGCTGTCTTAGTAATATCTGACATAGCAGCACCCGCGACGGCCTTTTTATACTCCTCTGGTGAGGCTCTGTTAGTGTCTCCTAAATAAAAAAGCGCCCTTTCTCTTGGCGGGGCACTATATATAAAACCCCCCCAACTGCCTGAGCCTGTGCTTTGCACCTTAACATCCACAGAGGGATTGACGGCCATAGCCAATTTCATGGACGAAATAAATTCTATGAACTTATCTTGATTTGGGGCAACTCCTCGGGGCAATGGAATGTCGCCGGGTTTATTCTGAGATGCAATTAGTTTCCCCGGCTTACCAAAGCTATCTTGTCTGATACCGGGTATAACCCCTGCATGTGTGTCGAACCCTAATTTGGCTGCCATAAAGTCGGGATGGATTTTGACCGTTTTAAGCAGAGGGAAGGATTTCTTTTTTCCAAACAACACATCAAATGTGTCCGTACTCAGTTGTTTATGGGTATCAATATCGAAATGTGTGGCGGCTTTTGCTAGGCTATGAACTATACTAAGACCCACTATGTCATCATAAAACGTGCTTGTAGCCAACTTTTCTACACGGGCTCTTATGATGGGTATAACTTTAGCAGCTTCCGTCGACCCCTCAAACTCCGACATAAGATCCTTATACGCAGAGTTTGGCATAGTTCTAAAATTATACAGCACCTCTCTGATGCCATTTACATACGCCTGTGGATCAGAAGTATACGCGGGACTAAAATACTGTTTTGCACTACTCTTTGGATTGCTCATAAAATCTTTAAAATCCTGCTGTACTGTTCCTGCCTCATAATCTTTTGGCCCCCCCTGTGCCCTATATCTTAAAGAGCCCCCAAGATCTATAGGTGAAACTACTGATGATGAACCTCTAAAGGATATGTTCTGAACATTAGTGCCATCAATGCCCACGACATCAAAATCTTTTAGTATGGCAGCTAGTACATGTATTCTTCCTGCCTGTTTAGCTTCTGAAGAGCCAACTGCAGCATTCATCGGAGTAGCATTAAAATCTATAGGTGACATATTTACCATCTGAGATCTGATGGCAATTTTACCTGGGGTACCTTCTGCATTAACTATCTCAAATTGAGGGGTTGTGTTGCCCCCTAGCTGATGTATTCTAGAAGCTAGTACCTCCGTTACGGCCTGTTCAGGATCGTCATAGAATTTTATTAGATAATCTATATTGTCTTCTGTATTTCTGTAGATTGCCCCAGCAGCAGATCCCCCTGGTTTTTTGCCTACTTCTTTGTATAAAGCATTGAAGGAGCCTTTGGGAGGAGCATTCAAAGCGTCCGCAATATCGGCAGCCTTCATCGCAGCGGCGTCCTCTGGAGTCGGAGAACCGATTGGCAGCGGCGGATTGGCTGATTTAAACATCTCATCGGTCTGGGCATCTACTTTATTAAATTTAATCGCCTCGGACCATGTAGTGACATCTTGTAGTATGAGTAAGTCTCTAGCTTTACCTGCCTGTGTCTCAGTCCTATTTATTGAAGACACTGCCTCGAAGGGGCTTTTCCATATGAGCTTCTCCGTTTCGGGCAAATCGGGGTTCAGATCCAACTCGCCCTCATTCTTAAGGCGTCCCACGAAGAATGAAGACTTAGATCCGGCAGTTCCTGGATAGGCGGTGGACAGGCCCCCTATTATTTCGATATTCTCTGCCTTCGCCCCCGTCTCTTCCAGCACCTCCCTTAGTGCCGTCTGTAAAGGAGTTTCCCCCGGCTCTGGGGCCCCCTTCGCGTAAGTGTAAGCGTAGCCTCCGTAGTTGTTCTTTGGCTTCCTTAAAAGAACTCTACCTTTACTATCTAGAAGAACTATACCGTAGCTATCTGCTTCAGGTACGGAGAACTGCAACGCTGACGTGGGGCTGTACGTTTGTGCCTCACCGGGTAGTGCTTCCACTTTTTTAGCAACGGCGGATATTGCCAAGTTGTCTCCCGCTGGCGTCGGAGGAAGCCCTAATCCGAGATCTCCCATCTGGGCACTGATGGATGGGGGAGGAGGAGGAGGAGGAGCCAGGATAGCCTTACTAAACCACTTCTCCGCTTCAACGATATCCTTAGTGACGCCGTAGCCGTAGTCGTACATCACACCAAGATTGTACTGCGCAGACGCAAGCCCCTGCTCAGCAGCCTTGCGATACCACTTCGCCGCTTCAGCATAATCCTGAGTGACGCCGATACCGTTGTCGTACATCGCACCAAGAGTGTCCTGCGCCTTCGCATTTCCCTGCTCAGCCGCCTTGCGATACCACTTCGCCGCTTCAGCATAATCCTGAGTGACGCCTTCGCCGATGTCGTACATCACACCAAGATTGTGCTGCGCCTTCGCATCTCCGTCCTGAGCCTTTTGCAGGAGCGCCTCATCAGCATCTCCAGGCAGAGGTTTTACGGAGGCTTCTGCGGAATCAATGTCCACACCTACTGCATCAGGGTCACCTTTAGTAGGCTCCAATCGTGCGGCGAGTTTCTTCTGTGTCTCAGGCCGCGCACCGCTGATAAACTGACGAACCTTCTGCTCCGTCTCTCTGCCTTTTGCAAAAGAGGCGCGAACTTTGTTTAGGAATCTGAGCGACTCCTGAGCCGGAAGATAAAATACCAGGGCTTCCGCCACGTTACGTGCCCGGTTGGTGTATTCGTTATCTTCTCTATCCGTAGCAAGTAGGTCAGCAATATCGTTTAATAAATTGGTACTTTTAGGATCGTCACTCTCAGATATATCTTTGATAAGATTAAACATGTTCTGATCGTCAGGGGATAGGCCCCCAAAAGAAAGAAAGGCGTCCGCACTGGCAGTGGCGAGAAGAGGACTGGCCCCCGTAACCACACTCAATATACGGGCAAATCCTAGAGCGGGCACTACGAAAGCCCCAATCTCCCCAGCGCCCTGGGCAATCTCAAATGATTTACGACCCCGTTCGTCGTCGCCCATCGCCCAAACTTTAAAATCACCGAATTGCTTGTCGGCTTCTGCAAAGAATTTGTCTACTTCTTTTTGTGGTACGGCACCGAAGAGAGCAGCAAAATTTCCCCCCATCTTACCTATGCCTTTAATAAGCCCGAAGGCTACGGAAGTGGGTAGCATGTAAGGGGACGATTGCAGTACCTTCCACCCGTACTTATTATCGGCTTCCGTCCACGTACCTAGCGCACTATCCGCAAACCTAGTCAGGCCGCTACGTCTCTGGTCGTACATATCCAAGGCCGTCAAGGGGGGGCGACCTAGTCCTTCTGGGCGAGGGACCGGAAGAGGAGGTGACCTGCCCTCGAGGGGACGAGGAAGAGGAATGGGAGGAGTGGCCATTACAATTTGTCCTTACGCGAGTCAGCTTGTATTCGCGACTTCAAACTCAGTAGATGGATAAGGCAAGCAATGTGCCCCTGGTGCCGGTATATTTCTTGAAGATCATTTGCAGAAGATAGATTGAGCAGTGCCTTCTCCTTCAATTCTTTCAAATATGTTTCATACCTATCATACGGCTCCCCACTGGTAACCATAGGCTTCAGATCTACGTACTCCATTTATATCCTGCTCATTTCAATGTCTGCAATAACTGCATCTATGTTCTTCCTCCAGTAGTTCAGAAATCTGTTAACCCTAGGATAGAAAGGGTGAACATCAAGTGTCTGCCACTGAAACTCCTGAAGTATACTAGTGTAGTCCGGCATATAATAAAAAACACGCAATAGAACGATGTGCTTCTTGTCTATTATAAGTAGCATACACGCTACTGCAACATACCCGGGGGCAGACCCGCATTCATAGGTGCTTGCTGCTGCTGCTGCTGCTGGGTAGGCTGCGGGGGAGGCGCTGGTGGGGGTGCGCCTACGGGGGGTTGTCCCTCCCCTGTGAACTGCGCCTCTCCTGGCAGAGGGACGCCACCGACGCCTATGTTGCCACCTCCGGCACCTGTCAGGTCACCTGGGGAAGGAACGCCGCCAGCGGGGCTCTCAGGGGCCATCTGCTGCATCAGGTATGCCTGACGAATCATTTCCTCCGGGGTATTGGTTACTTTATTAGGATCTAGGGACATGCTCTTTGCGATCTCCCGTATAATGAAGGGGAATTTTGCATATGGAGCCAGGATAGGGTTGCTGGTAATCTGCAGGAACGACAGGAGCCTCTGAGAGCGCACTTCATTCTGCATAAGGCTGTCTAAGCCCCGTGCCCGGATCTCTAGATCCCCCTTAATGTTTTCGTTGAAATTGAATTGCATGTTAAAGGCGAACATCGCCTCACCCAACGGCTGTAGCAGATAGTCATCGAAGTTCTTTACGACCGTCTTAATAGAACCAGCGGCTGCGCCCATCAACATGGAGATGCCAGCGGCGGTTCTGCCCACTCCTGAGACGCCTGTCTGGCCGTGTGAGAAAGAGGGGATGCCAGTAGACTCGTCGGCAAGTACACGAGCCTTATCGAACAACTGCATGTTCTCAGCAGAGACGTTAGGGAACTTGGTCCCAAAGATTGCCTGACCCGGAGCGCCACCCTGACGCCGGAAGACCTTACCCGGATACACGGTGAGGTCCTGACCCGGTACTAGGTTGGTTTCGTCCACTTCAATCAGCAGATTACCTGACAGAACTGCATTATCTACAGCAAGACGCATGAAACCATTCATGAGGGTCTGCGTATCGTCCATATTCTCGCCAACCCCGATGCCCCAGAAGGAGTACGGGTTTACTTCGTAGGGAACAGCGGCGAAAGGTAGGCGGCGGGGCAGGAAGGGGTTGAGCACAAACCTTAGAACCTCACCATTACACACCCACACGTTTACATGCAGCTCGTCCTCGTCCTCATACTCACTGGGGATCTCGATGCCAGACTCTTCCGCAATCTCCCGATCCATGACCCCCCAGAATTCAAGGGCTTCAAACCGGTTTCCACCGTAGTCATTTGCATTCCCGCCATTGGCTGTTTCTAGGAGGTCGCTCTCCCACCATTTGACATCATAGTTCTCGCCCAGGTCCAGGGCTTCCTCAATAGCGGACTCACGGAAGAATGGACGGTTCTTCAGGGCCCTCAATTGGGAGCGAGTCAGCTTATGGCGCTCAATGACGTAATCACAATCATCAACTGTGGAAGCATTGGGGTCCGGGTACAAGTTCCACACCGACACATACGATATTTCTGGAACGGTCTTCTTTACTGGGGTGTAATTACCCTCTTCATCCCACTTCGCGTACTCTTTCGTAGTAGCAAACGGGCCCTTGACCACACCAGTACCAAATAGAGAGCATTCAAACGCCGAATGCCGCAGATGTGTGGCCCCTTTAGACTCCTCTAACTGGTCTTTGATCTGTTTCTCCATCATCTTGGCAGCAATCATGGCTGGATGGTACGTAATGGAGGTCTGCGTGATCCCCGGGCCCTCTGTAACGGGGATATCTTCTAACATTTCCCCTAGGGGGCCCAGTCTCTCAGCCAGGAGACTATCCATGGTGGAACCAGGGGGCAGAATTCTACCATCGCCCTCATATCCGACCAAATCCAGCGGAGCTTCTGGAATATCGGCGTCCTCGGGCATGGCGGGGTCAAAATGTACGGATTCAGCGACGCCTTCGGGCAAAGCTGTGGGGTTGATGGTGAGAGGAAACTCATTATTAGCCAGTAGAACGTCCACAATCTGGCTATAGGCCGCTAACACCTTAGTTTTTGTCACTTTAACGAATACTCGCGACTTCTCAGTCTCCAAGAACTGCACATCGGCGCTATATGTACCCCGATAATTCTTGTACGCCTTAATCCAACTGTTCTCATCCGCGTATCTGGCGTCTTCTGCCCTACTGTACTGTTGATTTACGTAATCTGCGAGGGCATTCGTGGTGGAGTCCGCAGAGCCCCCCTCAGAGTCGTCCATGTAGGAACTCTCGTTGGAGTCAATGCCGTGTGCGTCTTGTGCCATGCCTTACCTTTCAGTATCCGAAAACAGAGTCAGAGGGTTTAAAAGAATCAGTAGGGGAAGTAGGTGACCCAAAATCAAATAGGTTCCTATGGACCGGCCTAGATTGGACCCCGTACCGTAGTGCATCGTAAAGATGGTCTTCTGAGTTCGTATTAATATCTTCTGGATTCTTCTTATCCACCGGTAGTATGGGCAATTGCGATATTAAATTGGTGCAATTATTAAATATCTGAAGACCCGGAAGATCTGTGTCCTCATCCACCTGTAGGAGCCTGTGTATCTCGTTCTTACTACTTACCCGGCTTCCCCTGCTCCTATCAGACGGGCGAAATCTGCACCCCTCTAAGTTCATTTGTTCCGCCAAGCTAGGGCCCGTGTCTCCCCTCTTATGCCAACACGAAGAGTCTAAAACAGCGTAGGAGATAGCGCCGTCGTCTTTCTCTATTTCCATAATAGCCCGGCCCAAATTTACGGCCAGCACCTTACTTACGTACAGTTCCCTATATATGACCAAGGTATTGTCTGGGGTCACTGCAAACCATAGAACTGCAGAGTAGGAGCCGTACCCGTAGTCACATGCTCTAAATTTACGCCACCCAGATGGGATCTTATACGGATCAATTACGTGAATACTTCTATCGAACTCCGTGAACGCGGCCCCCTCCGCCACATCCCAACTTCCGTATAGAAGCTGCTTCCTCTGAACTTCTGGAAGCGACAGCAGCATTGTCTCATATTCGCCCGTATTAAAAAGATACGGATTATCTTTCAGGCTGGCAGGAATAAACAAGCGCCTGAAAAGAGGCTTACCTTCTCTGCTGTGCCCCTTCGGGTATTTCAGCACGGTACTGGATTCTATGTCTGTAGCCCAAAAAGGAGCATTGGATGGGCTAGGATCAATGAACATCTTTTTAACCCACGCATGTCCCGGCCCTCCCGGGTTAGTGGTGGCCCGCATATATACGGGGATGTTGGGGTCCGTGGATCTTAGGCGCGATCTAAGATAGTCCCACGGAAACGGCGTCGGATATTGCGTAAGCTCATCAAACCCCACAAACGTAAAACTCTGGCCTTGGTATCGAAGCACATCTTTGTCTTGCTCCAAGTATGTAAGCCAAATTCTCGCGCCCGAAGGAAATGTCCACTGAGACTTACGCTCAGACCACTTGGCCCCTGGAAAGGCCTTTGGGTATACCTCACTAGATTTATGTATCAGCTCCCTAAGTTCATCGTTAGTCCTTCGTAGGATTAAGGCAGAATGCCCGGCGTAGCTACAAAATCTTAGGGGGTCAACCAGAAGAGCAAAACTTTTCCCTCCGCCCGCGCTCCCTCCGTACAGCACTTCCCGCTCAGGGGAGGTTAGAAAATTCTCTTGTGGCCCCGGGTTTGGTCGAAATACAACGTGCCTATTATCCTCCTCCTCCCCCACCTCCCCCTTCGACGGGGGCGATAAGGATGTCGTCGGCCCAACTGGTGTCGAGAGGATTGGGCTTTTTACTATCCGGGACGTAGATGATGCCTTCTTGGATACGCCTTTCCGTTTCCGCGTACTCTTTGGCTTTGGTGGCATAATATCGGAAGAGCTTTGCGACATTGGTTCGTTTCTTCTCCTTGGTTATTAATTTGTGAAGAGCCTGGAAAGTGATAGGCCTACCCGTCTTGACGGACAACCACGCGGACACCTCCCTATAGCTGCACGTCTTTAAATATGCCTTGGCCTCCACCAGTCTATCCAGATGTTCGTGGATCGGAAGAAGAACTCTATCGTCGTCGGGGTCTTGTTTATATCCAAACGGTATCTGGCGAGATCGCCTTACAATTGGTGTCCATCCTCCGCCGTCGCCATCACCCATCGTAGGTCACCCATCATCGTGGCTGTTGTTGTCGGGCTTCTTAGGGGGCATGATGAATAGGCCACCCGAATCTGTTTGAACAGACACCCTCTCTGTTTTCACGATGCCGGTCCTGTCGAGGATCTCACGAGCAGCCGACAGCCTATCCCGGTTGCCCAAAGCAGTAGGGTCCGTAATCACGCCCGTCATTGCTACGGCAGCGAGGGGGCCGTTGGCAGCTAAGTAAGTCTGGGTCAGTTCAATTATCTCTTCCCTCAAGGAGGAGACAACCAACATAGGCTTCGTACCTTTGCTGTAACCAGCCGTATCCATAGCCGCCCTAAAGTTGCCATTGGCTTCCTCAAACAGCGCGTCTAAGAACTTCTGCTGTTTATCGCTTAGTTCTCTTTTTTCTACCATTAGTCATCATCTCTTTCTTCTGGATAATACCTTTTCTTGTCCGCTTACTATTCTTATATTCCTGGGCAACCCTGTTAGCACGGTCTTTCTGTTTTTTACTGGTGGGGGAGGCAAGCCCTCCTCTACGTAGATCAGGTCTCCCAGCGGGATGATCGGTTATCTCTAAGTGCTGCAGAGAAATTGCTGTATCCCACGCAGACCGGACCCTTTCTAATAAACCCAGTGGCTCCGTGCGGGAGCGGGGCGGCGGTTGTCTTTCTTGTGGTGGATGGCCGGTGTCCAGCAGTGTCCCTTCGCCCTGGTCCGATGAGAAGGAGTAGGAGGGGGAAGGGGAAGGGGAAGGGGAGGGGCTCACTGCTGGGCGTGGTCGTCGTTTTGCTTTGAGCTTCGCCAGAGCTGCTGCTTCTGCTTGTCGTATAAGTTTCCCCCGGGCTACTGCTTCTGCTTGTCGTATAAGGTTCCCCCGGGCTACTGCTTCGCTTTTTATCTCTGCATTGTCTGCCTCAACCTTATCAGCCCGAGCCGCCGCCCGGTTCCGAGCCGCCTCTCTCTTAGCCGCTGCTCCTCCTCCTCTTCCACCACCACGCCCAAGCAAAGTGTCAAGGGTATTTCTCTCCTCGCCTTCCGGCCCCATCTCACTGGACATCCAATTGGCAACCTTTGGACCCCATATAAACCACGCCTCCGCTAATACTTCCATGGGGGCTAAGAAAGGCCGCTGCTGTCGCCACTTCTTAAATGCCTCTTTATCAGATGATCGCCTCGAACGCATCTACGCCCTCCTCTTCTTCATCGTCGTCATCATCGTCGTCATCATCATCGTAGTAGATAAGATTGCCATTACGATTTGTGTACCCTTCTAAGTACAGAGACTCCGCAACCTTTCCCAATGGGAGAGTGGGGTCTGATAGGCGAAGCTTAAGGGCTATCCATATGTAATATACGTCGCTGGTTGGGAGATCTATAGGGTCAATCAGTTCACCCGTTCTCAACGACCAGTAGAAGCGTTCTAATAAGAGTTTTCCCGTATCTTTATATAGTTGTACGGATTTTATGTTATTTGTCAAGCTATTTTTTGATGATGCCACGATAAATCTTACTCCTTGCAGTAGAAATCAGTTGACAAACATGTCAACGTGTGGTATAACAAGTATAACGTATGCGGGGGTAAACCTATACACTATGATGTCTGAGTGTATATAATAATACGCGATATTGCAAGTGTTATTTATCAATACCGTTGTGAGGGTGGTTGATATATATATAAGTGGTTGACAGTATGTATCCCCTATCCTGTGCGGGAGTCATACATGATAACCCATACCCCCCC
>TARA_R110000787_G_scaffold41071_17_pt1 | contig 10355 bp, 9 predicted proteins | sample TARA_R110000787 | Tara Oceans TARA_R110000787 (sample SAMEA4397920) | marine metagenome | biome: Polar Biome; feature: [DCM] deep chlorophyll maximum layer (ENVO:01000326); material: water (ENVO:00002006), including particulate matter (ENVO:01000060) such as... | depth 35 m
CAGCTGATAATACAGGAACATTTAACGTAATGTTTCGAGTAAACTTAGTACTTATTGATACTTCGCGAGGTAAAACTTCTGAATAAGCAGGAACTAATAATACATCATCGTATGTTAATCCTTCTCCTAAAATCTTGTTATTGTGTGCGGTCATTGCAATTAAAATTATTTTCCGTTTGAAGAAATGGTTACTAATTAATTGCGTGCAAAGTTAATACAATTTGTTGACTATTTTTCCTTTTTTAATAATTGTAATAAAATAGAAATGGATGCTGTTAAAAATACACCTGTCATTACAATACCAGAAACCATAACAATATATTTCATCCAAAACATTCCTTGCCAAAGAAAATAAATTCCTCCAAAAGTTAATATTATTGAGAAAAATGGTTCAATCATTAAAAAATATTTTAATTTTTTAGGAAGTGAAGTAATAGCTACTAAAGCCCCTAAAAAGAAAAATATAAAAGACATGCTTAAGATATGTGAGTGTAAAGTAGTGAGCATTTCACGGTCGCTTTTGTGAAATTTCATCACTGCTGCATCTTCATCATTTTCATTACCTAAATAATTTTCTTCAATACCATTTGGAGAGGTTGAATCTGTTTCATTTACAAACAATAAACCAGTTAGATATCCTATGCTTAATACAATTACAAATGCTGCAATAAAAATTTTTATGTGCTTTGGAAATGTATGTATTAAACCGTGTAATTGCATTAAATTACTTTTTTATTTTTTAGTGTTTTAATACTTTTTAAAAGATCATTTATTGATCTAGTCATGGAACGAACTGAAATAGTTGCACCACTTATTGGCACTATATTATCCCCATAAATAACCTCATCTGAGGTTGAAGATTTACCATTAAACTGCTTAAGCCAACGCTTACTTCCTATCTCTCCACCATATTCCTCCCGGTAAATTAATACTTTACTTTTAATGATGATCATTTCAGAGTCAAATAACACCAAATAATCAAAATCGGATGTTTTACTAAGAGCTGATCCAATATAACCGTAACCAATCAAATTATTTTCTGAATGAATTTTAAAGAAATTACTTTTACCAAATTCTGAAGGTGTTATTGAATTTATTTCTTCTGAAACTACAATTGTTTCTTTTGAAAAATTCTCAATCTCATAATATTTAGCTATTACTTTATCCGCCTTTTTCATAATTTTATCAGGAATGATAAATGATAAAAGGATTAGCATTAAAAGTAAAAGGTAACTATTTTTCATAATTGGTAAAAGTAATTAAATTTTAATCTTTAAAACTTATATGAATAGATTTCTTAAAACCAAACTCCAATTCCAAAATTTAATTGATTGTTTAAAGTTGAACCACTTAAGGCGTTGTTTTTAAATTGATAATCTCCTTTTACAACTACACCATTTACAATGTGGTAAGATAAGCCAACAGTTAAATCATTTCTATTATAAGCATCGTTTCTTTGCGTGTTATCTTCGGTGGAAGCGTGAGTGTCGTATTGTTCGTAACGAGCAAATGCTACCAATCGTTGTTTTGCTTTAATTGGTAATACATTATAACCACCTTCAACATAATAACCCATTAATGCTGATCCTAAATCTTTTCCTGTCAATTCGTTATATAAATCCGTATCATTTAAGGATGCATATATAAATTGTCCACGAGCTTCAAATTTTTGAAATTTATAACGAGCATCAAGCCCAACCATAGAGACTCCAATTATTGCTCCATCTATATCTTGAATATCATCGGATGCTTGAGTTTCACCAAAATAACCTGATAATCCTAAACGCAATCCTAAAATACCGTAATAATCTAATTTAGCTGAAAAAGTTGGCGAACTTACAGTCGATTGAATCCCTTTTTGGCGACCTCCTCTTAATCCATTACTTCCTTTTAATAATCCATTAACTTCATCACCATCAGATTCTGCAGACTTAAAACCATTAAAGATATATGCTTGATAGCTTAAAGAAGCATCCGGAATACGTCCATTAACACCTACCCCAATTTCTCTCCAAGTTGTTGGTACAATTTTATTATCTCCCGAAGGTCTTTCGACACCATTGAAAGTAGTTGGTTCATGATATTCATTAACTATACCCATTGGCACTAACATTAAACCACCACGAAGACTTATATTATCTCCTACAGAATAATTAACAAACGCTTGCTCAACAAATACTTCTTTTACGTGTTCATATTCTATTTCAGTAAAGAATTGAACTTTATCATTAAATTTATAACCAAACATCATGACTAAACGTTGAACATCTAATTCACCATTTAAACTTTCAGGCTGGTTATAGGTAATTTCACCATAACCACCAATCGTTAATTTGGTATCAGTTTTATTCAACATTCGTTGAGCAGAATTAACTTGTATATCACTAACAATGGTATCTTTAATTGTTTGTGAAATTGCCATATTGGCAATAAATAAAGCGGTAATAAGCACTAATTTTTTCATTATTTTTATTTAGACTGTTTTAAAATAAGGTTTTTTTACAGCGCAAAAATAGAACCTAAATTAGATATGAACAAGCTTATTTAGATTAATTTTAAATAACTATAAGATAATTTTATCTTTTATTCTGAAAATCAGTTATTTCGAGGAAACTTTTAATTCATCTTGGTATTGAATTCTAGCAAAATTCGCCCATTGAATTAGTATTTCTTGATCTTCTTTAGAAAGTTTTCCATGAATCCAAGCATAAGAATCTAATGGCATTTCACCTTTTTCTACTTCTTCAACTAGTTCTTCTAATTTATGATCTTTCTTTTTTGTAGAATAGGTTTCCCAAACAGCCATATTAAACTCTCCTTTGCCCTCTTTTACATGATCTGATAACCAATAAGATATTGGTGCAATTTCAGCATACCAAGGATATTTTGTTGAGTCTGAATGACAATCAAAACAATTTTGTTTTAAAATCATAAACACTTCCTCAGAAGGCTTTGTATCGTTTTTAAAAGCTGTAATCCCTTCTAATCCTCCATCATTTTTATCAGGACGTATAAATTGCATTACAAATAACACCACCAATAATAACAGTCCTATATATTTTAGTACTTTATCCATAATTAGTTATTTAACGATTTTAAATATAAAATTATTGCTCCCCGAATATCGAAAGGCTTTTCACCTTTTAAAGGTTTATAAACATGTATTATACCTTTATTTTCTGGCGTTAAAAAAGGAATATCATATCCTTTTAATAAAAAATCACTAAAAGCAACTTTGTATGTTTTGTTTAGATCGATAGTTTCTCCAGCAATTAACCATTCCCCTTGTGATCCTTCAGTTACATTATAACGCTGTAAATAAGCTCCTGTTCCTCTCTTAGATTTCCCATAATCTAATACTTCTTTCAATAAATTTCCTTTTATATCTACTTTTAAAATTCCGCCACCAAATGGTAAAATTTTAAAAACATCTAAACTAGATAAATCATTAGGAAGCATATCATCAATTCTCATAGATCCTCCGTTTACCAATGCGGCATCAACCTCATTATTATAAGACCAAGCCATTGCTTCGGTGACAATGTCTCCCAAATTAGTTTGCACTCCTCTATTTGCACTGTCAGTACCGTCCAAAGGGGGCGTTCCAGTAAAAATAACTTCATTGGGATCTTCAATTATTTCCTTTATTTTTAAATCTAGAATACTTACCCATTTACTAACTATAGCTGCAATTTCTGGTTTTGAAGCTACTTTTCTATCTATAAAAAATAATTCGGAATCTATTACTAACCCTTTCGTTTTAGTATTATAAACCATGGTATGTATATAAATGGTTTTTGCATTTGCATCTGCTTTTGTAATTTTGGAATTTCCAACAGGAACAGACATTGCATTATGTTCGTGCCCGCCCATCACTAAAGGTATTTCTGGAATTCTTTTTAACAACTCCATATCTTGTTCAACTTCTAAGTGAGTTAAACCAAAAACTATATCTACCTTGTTTTTTAGTTCATTATAAGCTCTTTCAGCTTCAGAATACATATCACCGTAAAAAACATAATCTTTAGGATTAGAGGGCAAAGTCGCTCCTAAAAATCCGATTTTCAATTCCTTTCCATTCGCATCTTTAATATTTATGGTATAAGTATCTGCAACAGAAATGGTTTCAATCTCTTTTTCAACTTTAAAAAAAGTGGTTTCGTCATCAGTAACATGGCGTGTGTTTGAAGACATCCAAGGGAACGTAGATTCGTTTAGTCGTTTTTGTAAATCATTTTCTTTTAAATCGAATTCGTGATTTCCAAAAGTTGCCAAATCAAAATTCATCGCATTCATGACTTCAATCATTTGTTTACCAGCAATTCGTTCACCATCAATTTTAATCGTTCCCAATAAAGAAGGGTTTAAAAAATCACCAGCCATAAACAAAAAAGTATTTGGGGTTTCTTTTTTTATAGAATCACTAACGTGAGCAACTCGTGCCATCCCACCAAATTCACCTCCACCTAAAGGAGCAATTTCATAAACATCGTTCACCTGAATAAACTTAAATGTTATTTCATTATCCGTAAGATTTTCTTTACAACTAAATAAAGTTAGGATTATAAAAAACAAAAGTAGAAATTGATTTTTCATTAGATTATTATTTAATTAATGATACTTATTAAATACTTTAGAAGCCTCATTATAAGCACTTTCAAAAGACATAGGACTGATATTTGTTGTCGCTTTTTCTGCAGTAAAATAGCTTAACATTTTTTCGGTAGGCATATTACCAGTTAAATCATCTTTTGCCATTGGACACCCTCCAAATCCTTGTATTGCTCCATCAAATCTTCTGCAACCAGCTAGGTAGGCAGCAGATACTTTTTCATGCCATTTTGCAGGGGTCGTATGTAAATGAGCACCAAACTCAATACTAGGATATTTGGTGATTAATTCTGAAAATAAATAAGTTATAATATCTGGGGTCGAAGAACCTACAGTATCACTTAATGAAAGAATCTTAACTCCCATATTGGATAGTTTTTCAGTCCATTCCCCAACAATATCAACATCCCAAGGATCACCATAAGGGTTTCCAAATCCCATAGAAAGGTAAGCTACTACTTCTTTATTTTTTGAAGCTGCAAGGTTTAAAATCTCTTGCAACGTTTCAATAGACTGAGCAATTGTTTTATGAGTGTTTCTCATCTGAAAGTTTTCAGAAATAGAAAAGGGATAGCCTAAATAATCAATTTCATTATACATTACAGCATCTTGTGCTCCTCTTGTATTGGCTACAATTGCCAATAATTTACTATCTGTACTTGATAGATCTAAAAGTGAAAGTAACTCTGAAGTATCTTTCATTTGAGGAATTGCTTTAGGAGAAACAAAACTACCAAAATCAATGGTATCAAAACCACAGCGTAATAATGATTGAATAAATTGCGCTTTTTCTTTAGTAGGAATCCAATCTCGAATTCCTTGCATTGCATCTCTTGGGCACTCTATAATTTTTACATTTTGCATTACTCAAAGATAAGAATTCCTTTGAAGTCTTTTTTTAATTAGATAGAATTATTATGGAATTAAAATAAAAACTGCTATTCCTACAAAAACAATAATTTGAATCCATTTTAATAATACAGAAACGTTCTTATTTTCATTTAATGTGGAAGATATATACCCTGCCAAAATTGCTAAACCACTAAATACTATAAATGAAATAACCATAAATAAAATACCTAAAACATAAAACTGATAAATTGTATTTTGAGATTCATCCCACAAAAATCCCGGAAAAAAAGCAAGAAAGAATATTAATATTTTTGGATTCACTAAATTCATAATGACTCCTTGTTTAAAAAGTTGCAAATATGATTTTTTTGAAGCTTTATCTTTTAAATCGACGTGAGCATTACTTCTAAAAACTTTATAGGCCAAGAATAATAAATAACACGCTCCAATTACTTTTAATCCATAAAATAATGTTCCTGATGCAGATATAATTGCAGAAACTCCAAATGCCAATAAAGTAGTATGAACAATACATCCACTTACCAAGCCAATAGTGGTAGCAATACCGCTTTTGGCACCATTTGACAAAGATTGTGCTATAACGTAAAGGTTATCGGGTCCAGGAGTTAATGCTAAAAATAAAGTGGCAATAGAAAATGAAATTAAACTTTCTATCATCCTTTTAGTATCGCTTTATTGATTCTTTTTACAAGTCCTGGTCCTTCATAAATAAAACCAGTGTAAAGCTGAACTAAACTAGCTCCAGCATTTAATTTATCCAATGCATCTTTTTCTGAATGAATTCCTCCAACTCCTATAATAGGAAACGAACCATTACTGTTTGTATGTAAATAACGAATTACTTCTGTAGATTTTTCGGTAATTGGTTTTCCACTTAAGCCTCCCATTTCTTTTTTGTTTTCAGAAAGCAGCTTATCTCTAGTAATCGATGTATTTGAAGCAATTACTCCGTCAATAGATGTGATTTTAACCAATCCTATTATTTCATCTAATTGCTTATTATTTAAATCGGGTGCGATTTTTAAAAGTATCGGTTTCTGTGTGTCAAAAATTTTATTTGCTTTTTGAACCGTAGTAATTAATTCTTCCAGATAATCTTTGTCATTTAATTTTGCGTGACTGGATACATTTGGACAACTTACATTTAAAACAAAATAATCGACATAAGGATGTAGTTCATTAAAACAAGTTAAGTAATCTTCTGTATAATTTTCAGGAAGTGTTTGGGTATTTTTACCAATGTTTCCTCCAATGATTACATTGGTATTTGATTTTAATTTTTCAACAGCAGCTTTTACACCGTCATTATTAAAGCCCATTCTATTAATAATCCCCTGATCTTCTTTTAATCGATATAATCTTTTTTTCTCATTACCAATTTGCCCTTTTGGAGTAACTGTTCCTATTTCTATAAACCCGAAACCAAAGTTGGATAATTCCTTGTATAAAACAGCGTTTTTATCGAATCCAGCGGCTAGTCCCACAGGGTTAGGAAATTTAATTCCGAACAACTCTCTTTCTAATTTAGGATTTTTAATTTGATATAAGCTCCTTATCATTCCGCCAAGTCCCAATTGGTTTAAAAAACGAATTAGAGAAAAAGAGAAATAATGAATTTTTTCTGGGTCGAAAAAAAATAAGATAGGTCTTATTAGTAGTCTATACATTATTATAATTCTTTAATTGAAAATTTAAATTGCAATTGCAATTGAGAGCACAAAGGTATCATTTAATTTTTCTTTATTTTTCAAATATTTCTTAACGTCCTCAATAATTTTAAAAAAAAGAGGTTGTCTAAAATTAGACAACCTCTTTAATAATTATATACTATTTATTTTTACTTAAGAGTAATATTCATTCTTGCGAATAAAAATCTTCCTCCTGTACCAAATTGTGTAGAACGTCTAGAATAAACAAATCTTCCTGAAGATCTAAAAGCATCATCAGCCTCATCTGGATAAACATCTAATAAGTTATTTGCACCTACTGTAAGACGTAAAGTTTCATTAACACTATAACCAACAGATAAATCTGTGATTACTTTTCCTCCGTAAGTTCTGTTTACTAAAGGGTCTATGTTATTAGTCGCTTCTTCTACTTCTCCAAAATAAGTGTTTCTTAAGTAGAAATTCCATTGATCACCTAGGCTTAAGTTATTTGTTAAAGATCCTTTAGTGTTTGGCACTGCAGATTCTAAGTAGATTCTACTAGTTTCATCAAAGAAAGTATCAGATAAACCAGCATTAACAATTGCAGTAGGAATATTAGTTCCAACTACTTCTGTTTTAGAAAAAGTAAATGACAAGGTATTAGACAATCTCATATTATCTCCAATACGCATATCGTTTTCAGCTACAAAATCAAATCCATACGTTTCTGTATCAACTGCATTAGTAAAGAACGCTGCTTTACTAGCATTTGCTTGTGCAAATAACGCTGCTAATTCTGGATCTCCTCCATCATCAAATTGTCCACTTAACACCACTCTATCGTCAATACCTACAAAATAACCATCAACAGATAATTTTAGGTTTAAACTTGGAATTTTTGCAGTAGCTCCTAATGTAAATCCAACAGAAGTTTCTTCTTTTAATTCTTCAATTCCTAAAATTCTTGCAATACGTGATGTATTTGGAAAAATCCCTACTTCGTTTGGTACCCCATCAACAAAAATTGTTGAAGTTGAATTATAATGAATTTGTTGTAACGATGGCGCTCTAAATCCTGTTTGACCAGAACCACGTAAATTTATCATATCAGTTAAATTAGCTAAAAATGATATTTTCCCATTAAGAGTTCCTCCAAAATCAGAGAAATTTTCATAACGTAGTGCTCCAGTAACTCTAATCTTCTCTGTAAAATCTGCTTCTACATCTATATATCCAGCAATAGAGTTTCTATAAGCATTTACTTCGTTCTCTGGCTTAAATCCGGGGAATACTTGTATTCCTCCTGGTCTAGAATCTCCAAAGAAATCGGTTGGAACCATTGAATCAGGATCTGTAGGGTCGTGTACATTTCCGGCTGTATTATATTGAGCATAAGAAGCTTCTTCTCCAGCAAAAATATTATAATTTTCAACTCTATATTCAGCACCAAAAGCAAGATTAAATCCTGACATGGTATCTTCATAAAATTTAGAAAAATCTAAGTTGGTCGTATTTTCACCAGAAGAAAACCCACCAGCATCAGCTTCAAAAGGAGTTGAATTTCCTAAAGATGCATTCATAGAGTTTGCGATACGGTAACTAAACTCGTTATTACCATACGTATTACTAAAATCTACATTCCACTCATCAATTTTACCTTTAATACCAACTGCTAAAGATTTATCCTTAATATTAGAGTTAATTTCTGGTAAGAAACCGTTTATTCTTGCAGGAGTATATGCTCTAGATTGGTATGGCAATCTGTAGAAACCTGCAGCATTACCATTTTTAAATCCTAAACCTCCAAAAGAGTAGATTACCAAATCTTCACTTACTGGAATTTCCATATTTGCAAAAAATTGTCCTCCTCTTAATTCAGACTGTCCAACTCGCATATTAAAATCTTTTCTTTCAAGACCTCTAGCATCTAACTCAGCAGTTGTATTATCTGCATTCAAAATAGACTGAAGATCTTCTTTAGACGAGTCTAATGGTAAATTAAAACCAGCTTGATTTCCGTAATTAATAACATCAGAAACATCATCATCTAATAATTGACTTATATCGTACCCATCATTTTGGGCGATTCTTTCTATCGTATTGTATTGATTAAAGATTTGTCCTTCCCATTCTTTCATTCTATTAGTAGAACCTCTAAAGTCAAAATTACCAGTAAAATTGATAAACCCTTTTTCTCCAATTGGAAGTCCGTAGTTTGCTCCAATATTGAATTTTTCTCCATCAATATCGTCATCATAATTTTCACTAGTAAAATTAGCACCTCCTGTAACAGACATAGCTAAAACATTTGTTGCTTTCTTTAAAACAATATTAATTACACCTGCAATAGCATCAGATCCATATTGTGCAGCTGCACCGTCTCTTAAAACTTCAATACGTTCGATCGCATTAACAGGAATTGCATTTAAATCTGTACCCACAGAACCTCTACCAAAAGTTCCATTTACATTAATTAAAGCCGACTTATGTCTTCTCTTACCATTAATAAGTACCAATACTTGATCTGGACCTAAACCTCTAAGTGAAGCAGGTGCGATGTGATCTGTCCCGTCTGAAATAGATTGTGGATTAGATGAAAAAGAAGGAGCCGCATAATTAAGTATTTCAGTTACTGTAATTTGAGGTGCACTTAGTGCAATTTCTGAAACATCTAATACATCTACAGGAACAGCAGAATTAAGTGCTGTACGTCCTGGATTACGAGTACCTACTAAAATTATTTGATCTAAAGCAACACCAGAAGCTAAAACTACATTTAAAGTTTCTCCAGTAACAGCTTTTTCTTGTGAGTCAAATCCAACATAGGAAAAAACTAATACATCTCCGTTAGAAGCATCTATTGAATAATTTCCATCAAAATCAGTAACTGCACCAACTGAGGTTCCTTTTACTATTACAGACACACCTAATAATGGGTCAGAATTTTCATCGGTAATTAAACCGGATACTTGCTGAGAAAAACCTAAAGTGGTCATTAATAATGCAAGTAATAATACTAAAATGTTTTTTTGTTTCATATTGTTTGTTTTTATATGTTTCGTAAATATAACCTTTTAAAATTTAAACTTTAGAACCGTTACTAAAGCTTAATTTATTATAGGAATAACTATCTTTGAATAAAATTAATAAGTAATGATTGAAAAACAACACTTAATTGATCGTTTTATAAGCTATGTTACCGTAGATACTGAAAGTGATCCA
>TARA_R110000787_G_scaffold23091_8_pt1 | contig 10338 bp, 11 predicted proteins | sample TARA_R110000787 | Tara Oceans TARA_R110000787 (sample SAMEA4397920) | marine metagenome | biome: Polar Biome; feature: [DCM] deep chlorophyll maximum layer (ENVO:01000326); material: water (ENVO:00002006), including particulate matter (ENVO:01000060) such as... | depth 35 m
ACTGCTCCTGCAGATTTATACTATTCTGATAAGCACGGTAGACTAGTTGCTAAAGACGATGTAGATGATAAGTATCATGCCAGCCTAGAATTAGTCTATAAAAAAGGAGACAAGATCGAAGGTCCTATGGATGAAAAGAAAGGTAAAGATCATGACGGAGATGGAGACATTGATGGAGATGATTATATGATGGCTAAAGATAAAGCCATTAAAGGTTCAATGAGTGAAGGTAGACGTAGAAAGATGAAAGGCGGTAAAGTCGTAACAGAAAATGATTACGAAACTGGCGGATATGTAGAATCTATGGGACCTATGTTAGATAAGATACTGAAACAACTTATATCAGTATGGGATGAATGGAAAGACGGACCAGCTACAGAACCAGCAATGGTTCCTTTTGCTAAAAAAGATTTAGTAAGCTACATAGACAGTAAGATAGTAGAAGGAGAGGACATAGTAGAAGATTATAAACCTTCACATAGAGCCTACAATGTTATTGATGGAAAGGGTAATATAGTATATAAAGAACTTCCACGCCACACTGCAATAGAAAAAGCATCAGAAAGAGAAGACTATGGATTCGTAGCAACAGATAGCTTAGCAGAAGATAGTATTGAAGAGCATCAAGAATTAAAAGAAGCTTTTAAAGCTATTATATCTAAAGTACTTCAAGAAGAAGTCATAACTGAAGCAGCTACAGGTAATTTAGCTAAAATAGCTAGTCAGTATAGTGATTTTGAAGGTATGCAAGCAGCTGTAAATGATTTAGAAAATGTAGTTACTGATATTGAGTCATATTATGCTAAAACTAAAGAAAAAATTCAAAAAGTATACGATAGCTTTAGAGATATTAAAAATGCTGAAGGATTAGCAGTAGGTGCTATGTTAGGACCAGCTATAGAAGCAGCATTTAAGAAAGACTTAATACCAGTCAAAGGATTTACTTCTGGTTTAGAAATGCCTAAAGTAAAAATGCTTGAAACTGACGAAATAGCAGAAGAGGAGTTAGACGAAAAAGAAACTGTATTTAAGCCTATTAATGAAAAAGTAGCTGCAGAAGGTAAAAAGTATAAGTATTCTAAAAAGAAATAATTATGTCAAATGTATTAGTAAATGTTACACCATTTAAATCCATCCTTCGAGAATCTAAGGACAGACCTGGAGTATTCGAAGTTGAAGGAGTAATGCAAAGGGCTGGAGCTAAGAATCAAAACGGAAGAATATACGAAAAAGACCTTTTAATGAGGGAAGCTAAAAAGTATGTTGATGAGTACGTTAAAAACGGAAATGCCTTCGGGGAGTTAGATCACCCAGAATCAGCAGTAGTGTCATTAAAGAATGCATCTCACGTAGTTAAGGAATTACATTGGGATGGCGATGACTTAATAGGAAGAGTAGAGTTATTAAATACACCAGCAGGTAATATAGTTAAAGAAATAATTAAAGGAGGACATACTATAGGGATATCCTCAAGGGGTACAGGGTCTGTACAGCAAACAAATGAAGGGTACTTAGAAGTACAGGATGATTTTGAATTAGTATGTTGGGATTTTGTATCAAATCCATCGACACATGGAGCATTTATGAATCCTATCTCTCTAAACGAAGGAACACATCAAATAGATAAGTACGCAAAAGTACATAGCATTATTAACGATATACTTAGAGCATAATGAATACATTTGACATGCACCAATGGAGAGCAAACTTTCTCTCTAAACCAAATACTATAAAAGAATCTAAACTGCAACAAGGTTTTGACCAAATTAATAGATCAGTTAAGAAAAGTGAAAACCTAATGAGAATAGCAAACGAACTATTCCCAGAGTTTGGCGGAGAATTAGTAAACTTTAAACCTCTTGATAACGATCAGATAGATCAAGTCTATATCAAATATACTGAAGAGGGATTGGACTAAATAGAAAATACACATTAGTTTTTAATTAACCTTTACATAAATGTAAGGGTTTTTTTTGTTTTTGTAAAATGTATATATTTATATACAAATATGCAGTTCCTTATACTGTATTAGATAAAGAAAAAAACTTCACATTACGATTACAATAATCGTACGAACACACAAATTTTATTAAAAATGGCAAACAAAGATTTATTCAAGCAAGCTATTGCTGAAGCTAAATCTGTAAGAGAAGCTGCTATTGCTAATGCTAAAGAAGCTTTGGAAGAGACTTTAACTCCTCACCTTAAAGATATGTTAGCTGCTAAACTTCAAGAGATGGATGATTCATCCACTGATGAAGAAGTAGTTAAAGAAATCGAAGGAGATGTAGAAGAAGGAATGGACAAAGATAAAAAAGACGAAGCAATTGACGAAGATTTTACATTTGAAGAAGAAGAAGTAGATGCAGAATTAGAAGCTGACGATGATTCAGAAGAATCTGATGAGGAAGCAGAAGAAGATGTTGAGGTTAAAGATATGGAAGTATCTGACCTTAAAGATCTAATCCGTGATATCATAGCACAGGAAATGGGAGATGATTTAGAAGGTGAGGAATTACCAGCTGATGAATTACCTTCTGATGATATGGTAGCAATGGATGACGAAGAAGAAATTGACTTAGATGAATTACTTAGAGAAATTACAGAAATGAACCACGACGAAGAGCACAATGAAGCACAATTACAACAATCAGAAGAAATTCTGAATGAAGTTGACCCAGTAACAGTTGGAGCAGGGGTTGCAGCTATATTTGGAGCATCTGTTGGATTAGACAAGTTAATGACTAAGTTAGAAGCTGGTGATTTTGGAGAAAAAGGAGAAAAACTAGCTGCTGTTCTTAGAAAGCATGGAAAAGCTGCTGCTAATAGATACGACGAAGGAGAAGGTGCAAGCCACTCTGAAGTTGAGGAAGTAAGCATGCACACACGTACTCCAGAAAACAATGATTTAGTTAAAGCAATAGATTTTATTGGTAAGCATGCTAAAAAAGCAGGCAAATCAGTAGCTGATTTTGTTAAAAACATTGAAGTAGGGAAAATGTCCGATGCTATGAAAGAAGCAGAAACAGAAGATCATCATAGTGAATTAGAAGAAGCTATGACTACTATTGAAGCTTTAAAAGGACAACTTCAAGAAGTAAACCTTCTTAACGCTAAGTTACTTTATGTAAATAAAGTTTTCAAAGCAAACAGTTTATCTGAGTCACAAAAAGTAAGCGTTATCGCAGCATTCGATAAAGCTGAAACAGTTAAAGAAGTCAAATTAGTATTTGAGACTGTATCTGATAATGTAGTTGGGAGACCATCTAAAGGTACTATCAAAGAAGCTAAATTAGGTATGGCATCAAAAGCAACTGGAATAACCGCTTCTAAACCGGCAGTAATAACAGAAGCTTCAGAAGCTGTAAGAAGAATGCAAAAATTAGCAGGAATAATTAAATAAATTTAAAAACAACAAATTTTAATCATGGAATTAAATCAATTATTAGAAGGGTCTAACAACTATAAAAGCGTACAAGCTGATGCAGCTCGTTTAGCTGACAAGTGGACCCAATCTGGACTCTTAGAAGGATATACTAACGAGATCGAGAAAAACAACATGGCTATGATTCTTGAGAATCAAGCTAAGCAGATTGTATCTGAGCAGTCCAATACTGGCGCTGGTGGATCTTTTTCTGCAGGAACAGGAGAACAGTGGGCAGGAGTAGCTTTACCATTAGTACGTAAAGTATTTGCTCAAATCTCTGCTAAAGACTTTGTAAGTGTACAACCAATGAATTTACCTTCAGGACTTGTATTCTTCTTAGACTTTAAATATGGATCAGCATTTAGTGATAGAACTGTAGGAGAAAACATGTACGGTAACGTATCAACTGCAAACAGTAAAATGGCTGTAGATACAGACGTATCTGGAGGACTTTACGGAGCTGGAGCTTTTGGATATTCTTCAAAATCAGGATCTATTGGTAGCGCTGCTTTATCGTTTCACGCGGTAACACAATCAGCTACATCACAATCTGTTGGATACCAAGACGGAACACTTCCTTCTGACTATGTAGTAATAGGACATACATTCAGTACAAGTGATGAAATCGATTTGCTAGGTGTAAGAGCTTTCCAATTCGTATCAGGATCAGATGCTGCAGGATCACCAAATGCTGCACCAGTAGGAGGATTTGTAACAAACTACCCACAATGGACACGTATCGCAACAGAAACAAGCCCATTAAGAGTAGAATTTACACTTAAGAAATCAGATATATCACTTAATGTCAAAGGAGGCATTTCAGGATCTATTTTCTATTACAAGCAGCCTGCTGATAACACTAGAGGTGACTTTGAAGATAATCCAGCTGGATCTATTGCAATCCCAGAAATCAATGTAGAACTTGCTTCTGAATCAATTGTAGCTAAGACTAAAAAGTTAAAAGCACAATGGACACCAGAATTCGCTCAAGATCTTAACGCTTACCACAGTATTGATGCTGAGGCTGAGTTAACATCTTTATTGAGTGAGTATATTTCTATGGAAATTGACCTTGAAATCTTAGATATGTTAATTCAAGATGCTGCTACTACTGAAAAGTGGTCTGCTGAGAATAACAAAGTATGGAATGGAAGTAGCTTTGTTACTACAACTTCAGACTTCTATAATACTCAAGGACAATGGTTCCAAACATTAGGAACTAAAATCCAAAAAGTATCTAATAAGATTCACCAGAAAACCTTAAGAGGTGGTGCTAACTTCTTAGTATGTTCTCCAACTGTAGCAACAATCCTAGAATCAATTCCTGGATATGCAGCTTCAACTGACGGTGACAAACAAGAATTTGCTTTTGGTGTACAAAAAGTAGGTCAATTGAACGGACGTTACAAAGTATATAAAAACCCTTACATGACTGAAAACTCTATCCTATTAGGATATAGAGGATCTCAGTTCTTAGAAACGGGTGCTGTATATGCTCCATATGTACCATTAATGATGACTCCTCTAGTATACGATCCAAAAACCTTCACACCACGTAAAGGAATTATGACTCGATATGCTAAGAAGATGTTAAGACCAGAATTCTACGGAAGAATCTATGTAAGTAACTTAGATACTATATAATCTGAATTAGATTTTTATTAAATTAAGAGAGGCCTTTGGGCCTCTTTTTTTTTGTTTATATACTAAATTTTTACTATATTTATATATAACAATAAAAACGTTTTATATATGCCTTCAAACCATCACACGGACGATGTATTTGTCCAAAAGAAAAGACCGAAGAGACCAATTAAATTTAATGTTCAACTTAACGAAGAACAAAAACAAGCAAAAGCAAAGATATTAGAATCCCCTATAACTGTTATAAAAGGAATGGCAGGATCAGGTAAAACACTTGTAGCAACACAAGTAGCTTTGGATATGCTATTCACAAAGACTGTAGAAAAGGTTATTATAACAAGACCTACAGTGTCTAAAGAAGATATAGGCTTCTTACCAGGAGATATAAGAGAAAAAATGGACCCTTGGTTAGCACCGATATATCACAACCTACATATGTTATACAATAAAGAGAAAGTACAGAAACTTCTCGATGATGAAATTATTGAAATAGTCCCATTTGCTTTCTTACGAGGACGGACTTTTGTAGACTCTTTTGTAATAGTAGACGAAGCTCAAAATGTTACTCATTCTCAAATGGAAACTGTAATAGGAAGGTTAGGTAAAGGATCTAAAATGGTAATATGTGGCGATATGGCACAAATCGATTTAAAAGATAAAAGAGAAACAGGTTTTTCTTTCTTAAGCAGAGTAGAAGAAAATGTAGAAGGGTTTAAAACAGCTTCTTTAGAATACAACCACAGACATGAAATAGTAGCTCCTATACTCAAGGTATACAAGACCTTCAGGGATTAACTGCTATTTATAAATAAACTATATTAAAATGGCTAATTTTACATACTTTATAAGAGAAAGAGTAAAACTCAACGGAGTTGAAAGAGGAACAAACGTTGAAGTTAAAATACCCGGTATTAATTACTCAGATAATAGAGTAATGACAATACCATCAGGGTCAATCACAGAAATAATTAATGTTGACAACTTACCCGGTGCAGGGACTTTTGTAAGTAGTAGTATAAAGTATGCTAGAATAACTAACCATGCTACTAGTTCTATAAATTTAGAAGTATCTGGTTCAACTTCTCAAATGAGTTTTTTAATTACCGGTAGTGGTAGCTTTATGTTTAGTACTGAATTTGTAGCACCATTATTTAATGAATTTATTTATAATGACTTAAGGGCTATTAAAGCAACCGCACTCACAGGTGGAGGTGCTACTCTTAGTTATTTTATAGCATTAACATAGTAAACTAATATAATATGGCTAATATAGCAATTTGGAACGGAGGTACTAATTTTATAGCAGGAGAATCTACACCGTTTGGATTCTACGACGATGACATGTCATTTCAAGAAGATGCGCCTAAAGTTGCTAGATATATAGCTGAAAAACTTGGATGGCCAGTTCTAGATATAGAGTTAAATGAAAGGCAATTTTATACTGCATTTGAAGAAGCTGTAACTGCATACGGAAAAGAAGTTATAGAATCTATAGCAGCAGAGAATATGTCTAGTACAGTTAACGGCTCTTCATCGGGTGAAGCTGTTAACACTACTTTATATAGACCAAGCCTTAGTAGCGTAATAAGAGCAAGTCAACAATATGGAACTGAAGCTGGAGTAGGAGGAGATGTTACTAAAAAGTCAACACTAATAGACCTTTTACCTAATCAGCAAGTTTATAACTTAGAGTCATTAATCTCAGCACCATCAATGGGTTCTGGGAAAAATACTATAGAAGTAAGGAGAATATTTTATGAGGCAACTCCTGCAATAATGAGGTATTTTGATCCTTATGCAGGTACAGGAACAGGTATTCAATCAATTATGGACGCCTTTGATTTTGGTTCTATGAGCCCAGGAGTAAATTTTCTACTAATGCCTGCCTCTTACGATGTATTGAAAACCCAAGCTATAGAATTTAATGATCAAATTAGAAAAGCAGGGTATAGTTTTGAAATATCAAATAACATACTTACATTGTTTCCAATTCCAAAGTCACCTGGCAAGCTTAGAGTTGAATACTACGAACTAAAAGAAAAAACTACTAAACAAGCAGGATTTGATGACGGAGTAAATTTCGAAGCTACTGCTGAAAGCGGAGGATCTGTAGGTGGATCAGGAGGCTCAACATCTTCCACAGGAACCCCTACTAACATTTCAAATGTTAATGCTCAAAATTTAATATATGCTGAAATAAATGCAATAGGGAGACAGTGGATATTTAAGTACGCTGCCGCAACAGCAAAAGAAATGCTAGCTTACGTTAGAGGAAAATATCAGACAGTCCCTGTACCAGGTTCAGAAGTGACAATGAATGCATCAGACTTATTAGCAGATGCTAGAGAAGAGAAGATATTCTTAGTAGAGGATTTAAAGGCTACTATGCAAACAGCATCAATGACTAACCAACTAGAATTAGCAGCAACACAAACAAAATATATTAACGACGCAATGGCCGGGGTTCCAATGCACATTTACATAGGATAATGAAAATAATTAATTTACTATCAGAACTACAGTTTTCTATATACCAAGCTATGGTAAGAGTAGGGCATTCAGAAGATATAACAGTACAGGATATAGGGGAAATGCTAAGAGCTATTCCCGGTGTATTGACAGTAGGTCAAGTATCTCATAATGGAGATAACAATACTGCGGTAATGAAAGTAAAACTGTTAACAACTAAACCAGCCTCCGAAGCATTCGCAGCATTTAAGACAACATCAATACAGAGAATACCAGAGGTTAAGAAAATAGAAGTAGCTGAGAAAACAATCGAAAAGAAAAAATAATATATGTTATTTGGCAGTAAAAAAGATTTTGATGTTCTTACTAATATAGGGAGAGAGCTTTTAAAAGATATAGTAGAACAAGAAATTGGGTACTATAAACTCTCTTTAGAGGATACTCAAGCAAATATATACGGAGAATCTACTGATAAAATATACTTAGACCCAGTTAAACTTAACTGCTTTATTACCAGAGGAGATCAAGTTGTAAGTGTTGATGACTTTGGACCTGATTTAGGTAGGGAAGCATCATTTGCTTTTATTAGACAGGATTTAGTAGACGCTACAACCGTACCTGAAGTAGGAGATGTAGTAATGTGGCATGAAGATTATTATGAAGTAGATACAGTAAGAGAGAACCAATTATTTGTAGGTAGAGACAGTAGCTATAACTTAACTAACTACGGTAGTAAATTTGGATCTTCTGTATCAATTATAGTAGACTGCCACTTAACAAGAGTAGATAAAATAGGAATCACTAGAGCACGTTAAGATATGGCTAAGAAAACAAGAATATTACCAGTAGAGCCCAAGAGACAATCGGAAATTTCTCAAGATTCTATTTCTACCTATAATAATGCAGCTAAACAACCTACACCTGATACTCTAAAGAAGAATAGAGGGTATAATCGCTCAGTGAAAGGAGATGATGTAAAGCAATTTAACATAGGGTTAAGAGATATTGACGAAACTATTATTTATTACTTTAATAATGTAATTAAGCCCTCGGTTATTCAGAATAATAAGAGAATAGCAGTACCTACTATATACGGATCACCAGAAAGGTGGGCATCAGTCCAGAAAGACGGTTACTATAGAGATAAGAACGGTAAGATTCAAACTCCTCTTATAATGTTTAAGAGAGACTCAATAGAGAAAAATAGAAGCTTAGGTAATAAGTTAGACGCTAATAACCCTAATAACTTCTCTATCTTTCAAAAAAAATACTCTAAAAAAAATATATACGATAGATTTAGTGCATTATCTAATAGAGAGCCCGTAAAGGAACTTTATGGCGTAATTATTCCCGATTATGTCAACATAACGTACTCTTGCATCGTTTTTACTGAGTATGTTGAACAAATGAATAAGATAGTTGAATCAATTAACTTTGCATCAGATGCTTATTGGGGAGATCCAGAAAGATTTAACTTTCGAGCGATGATAGACTCTTATACTACTACTACAGAGTTAAATCAAGGACAAGACCGTACAGTAAAGACAAATTTTGAAATTAAAATGATGGGACATATAGTTCCAGACAGTATTAATGCATCTATTGCTAGTATGAACAAGTTTTACTCCAAGTCTGCTATTAAGTTTGGATTAGAAGTAGCAGGAACTACCGAAATACTTAATGCTAGTGCAGCAACACCAGCAGATAAAGCACCAAGAGGTAGATTTTACGACGCAGTCACAGGAAAATCAGAAATTACAGTACAATCAAGCGGGATGTCCTCAGATGAAAGAGCTTATTTAGCGTTGAGTGCTATAATAGACACTAATAACAACACTTATAATGTAAATACAGGTAATAGAACGGTTACTTTTAGTAATATTACGATAGCAACACCACCAGCTAACTTCCCAGCATTAACTGTCCAAGATTTTACAGTATTTATTAATGGACTAATGATCGAACCATCAGCTATAACATCTGTAGTACAGACAGGAAGTAATGTCGTAATAACCTTTACAAGCGAAGTTAATCTAAACGCTGTTGGAGACATAACAGTAGCAGGTAAATTTAATATATAATGGCACAGGTATTTTGGGAGCAAATAAGAAATGAATTACCAGCAGCCGGAGAGTTTTTAACCGGATCGCTTAATATATCAGGTTCTTTTAGTTCAACTGGATCTATATTCATTGAATTAGAAGCTAATACCGATGTTTTTAGTATTAAATCCGGCGGTTTAGAGAAGATAAAAGTAAATAATCAAGGTACCTTACAGCTTATACCTCAATCCACAGCACCAACAGCTGTTGAAGGTGGAATGTTTTACAGCTCCAGTAATGACTTCTACTTTGGTTTTCAATAGCTAATACTATTTATTATAGATTATATAAACATACATTAATAAAAACAATATATACAATTAAAGCATGGCAACTTGGAAAAAAATTATTGTATCCGGATCAAACGTATCGCAATTAGCGAATGATGCAGGATACTTAACATCTGTTACAGCTCAAACAGCATACGTTACCGCTTCGGTAGGAGGCACACACCTTATAGCAAATGACTCACAAGGAAAGTTAAATTTTGCAACTGGAAGTACCCAAATTACATTATCAGCAAATGCAGGTACGGATACATTAACATTTGGATTAGGTAACGGAGTAGTTTCTGGATCAGCACAAATCAATGGAGCAAATATTATTTCTGGCTCCATATCTGGAGTTACTCTAGGAGGTAGTCTAGCTAATTTAACTGTTGATAACTCATCTATACAGTTAAACACAGGAACAACA
>TARA_R110000787_G_scaffold34891_3_pt1 | contig 10322 bp, 8 predicted proteins | sample TARA_R110000787 | Tara Oceans TARA_R110000787 (sample SAMEA4397920) | marine metagenome | biome: Polar Biome; feature: [DCM] deep chlorophyll maximum layer (ENVO:01000326); material: water (ENVO:00002006), including particulate matter (ENVO:01000060) such as... | depth 35 m
CGAGGATGAGTGGACCGGGGCAAGGCACAAAAGACCTGACGCAAGGGCCGATCGCGTCCACGCTGATGCTGTTCGCGATGCCAACGCTGGCGTCGAACATCCTCCAGTCGCTCAATGGCTCGATCAACGCGATCTGGGTTGGGCGCTTTCTGGGGCCGCAGGCGCTGGCGGCGACGGCCAATGCCAATATCATCATGTTCCTGATGTTCTCGATCGTCTTCGGGTTCGGCATGGCGTCCACGGTGATGATCGGTCAGGCGGTGGGTCGGCGCGACATGGACGCCGCGCGCCGCGCTTTCGGCTCGGCGGTGGGCTTCTGTATGGCCCTGGCCCTCGTCGTCGCGATCGTCGGCTGGCTGGGCGCGCCCGCGCTGCTGCGGCTGCTCGCGACTCCGGTCGAAGCCTATGACCTGGCGCTCGTCTATCTGCGCGTCATCTTCATCGCCATGCCTGCGACCCTCTTGTCAGTGATGATCATGATGGGCTTGCGCGGCGTGGGGGACGCACGCACGCCGCTCATCTTCATGATCGTCAGCGTAGCGGTGGACCTGATCCTCAATCCTGTGCTGATCCTGGGACTGGGGCCGTTCCCCGCCATGGGGATCGCAGGATCGGCGACAGCGACCGCAGTGGCGGGTTTCGTCAGCCTGATCGGGATCATCGCCTATACCTATGTCATGGATCTGCCGCTGCGGCTGCGTGGGGTGGAACTCGCCTATCTGCGTCCGGCGACCGAGCAGCTGCGCGTCCTGCTGGGCAAGGGGTTGCCGATGGGTCTGCAGATGATCGTCATGTCGGCGTCCGGGCTGGTGATGATTGGCCTCGTCAACCGCGAGGGGCTGCTGGTGACGGCCGCCTATGGCGCGTCGCAGCAGCTATGGACCTATCTTCAGATGCCAGCGATGGCGATGGGCGGCGCGGTCAGCGCCATGGCGGCGCAGAATATCGGGGCAGGACGGTGGGACCGGATCAGCCGCATCACCGGCTATGGTATCGGCTATCAGTTGCTGATTACCGGCACGATGGTCGCGGTGATGCTGACCTTTCACCAGCCATTGCTGGGGCTGTTCCTCGGCGGCAATGATGCCGTGATCGCGGAAGCGTGGCACATGCAGTTGCGGGTGAGTTGGAGCTTCCTCGCCTTTGGCTGCACCATGATACTGTTCGGGGTGATGCGTGCCAACGGCGTGGTGATCAAGCCGCTGATCATCCTGATCTTCACCCTGTTCGTGGTGCGGCTTGGCTTCTATTATCTGGCTTACCCCCGGATCGGGGCCGATGCGCTGTGGTTCAGCTTTCCGGTGGGGTCGTTCGTCTCGCTACTGCTCGCCTCTCTGGTCTATGCCCATGGCGGCTGGCGCAAGGCGAAGCTGCTGGTGCCGGTGCATGAAGAGGAATGCCGGGAGACGGTCAATAGCGAGGCCGAACCCGCCGGGCGGATCGCGCCTACGGGCTAATAGGGCGCTATCAACGCCCCTGATTGCGCCAGCGAGTGATGGTGCGGTCGAGGATGGCTTGTTCGTCGCCCGACTGCCGCCACAGTTCCGTAAAGCTGGGGTCGCCTGACGCAGGGCGGCGATGGTCTTCCAGATTGTCGAGCGCGACGCGGATCGGCACAGCGACACCCTCACCGCATATGATGGCTTCGCGGTTGCGCAGCGCAGGGATCGAATCGAGGAAGCCGCGCGCGCCTTCGGGCATGGCAGCCTTGACGAAGGCCTGATCGCGGTCGTTGTTCAGGCGCATCGCGATGATGGTGCCGCATTGCGACAGCACGCCTTCGGCCAGGTCCGACGGACGTTGCGTGATGAGGCCCAGTGATATGCCATATTTACGGCCTTCCTTGGCGATCCGCTCCAATATCTTGCGCACCGCCTGGCCATTGCCGCTGGTCGAACTGGGAATGTAACGATGGGCCTCCTCGCAGACGAGCAGGATCGGCCGCTGTGGCTCGTCGCGCGCCCAGATGGCATAGTCGAACACCAGTCGCGACAGCACCGACACCACGGTCGATGTAATGTCGGACGGCATGGCCGACACGTCGATGATGGAAATCGGCTTGCCGTCCGATGGCAGGCGAAAGATCTTCGCGATGAAGTCCTGCATCGTGTCGGCGACCAGCATGCCGGAGAACATGAAACTGTAGCGCGGGTCCGCCTTGATCTCGTCGATCTTGGTCTTGATCCGCATATAGGGCAGCGACCCCGTGCCCTTGTCGAGCTTGCCCATCTCATTTTGGAGAATATTGGTCAGGTCCGAGAGCAGATAGGGGATCGGCGAATCGACGGTCAGGCGACCAATCTGTTCGGCCAGCCGGTTCTTGGAGCGCGCCGCGAGCAGGCATTTGGCGAGAATGTCGCAATCCATCGTGCGCTCGGAGCCGGAGGACGTGACGAATACCTCGCAATGCTCCTCGAAATTCATCAGCCAATAGGGCAGCGCCAGGTTGCTGACATCGAACACGGCGCCATTGGTGGCGAAGGCTGCGCCATATTCGCCATGTGGGTCGATCATCACGATATGCCCCTGCGGCGACAGGTCGCAGATGCGGTGGAGGATCAGTGCGGCGCTGGTCGATTTGCCGGTGCCGGTGGAGCCAAGCAGCGCGAAATGCTTGCCCAGCATCTGATCGACATAGAGCGCGGCCCGTGTGTCGGTGGTGGGATAGACAGTGCCGATCTGGACATGGGGCCGGTCATCGGCGGCGTAGATTTGCTGCATATCCTTGCTCGACACCGGAAAAATCTCGGTGCCTGGCGTTGGATAGCGGGTGACGCCACGCCGGAAATTAAAGATACGACCGGTCAGCCTTTCCTCGTCGCCCTCACCCAGGAAGTCGATGTCGGCAACGATGCTCTGGCTTGCTTGGTCCAGCATCATCGCGCGCACGCTGGCGACCAGCCAGACCGTGCCGACGCGCATCTTGACCTGACTACCGACCTGGCCCGCCATCGCGGTGCAGGGGTCCATGTCCTGCCCCAATAGGGCCAGGCGTTGCGGATCGATGAGGATCTTGGAGCTGGACCCGGCAATCTGAAATACCATGCCCATTGATTGGACGGTGGCTAAAGATCCAGCCGTCGCTGTCGGCGTGAAATGATGTGCACCCGGCATATGGGTCATGAGCCTTTGTCATCCCTTGGCCCGGAAACACTTCCGGCAAACACATGATGTCTAGGCGGCGAAGGTAAAGATTAGCTTATGCATGGGTCGATCATGGCTTGATCGGACAATTTGGGGCATGGCGCGCACCATAAAGTAGCGGTTGGTCCGAAACGGATGGGATCGGTGCAGAGGAACAGGACAGGCTTTGGGGGATTGAGCCTGCGCCACTACAGGATATTTTTGTGCCCGAAACGATAGTGCAAGATGGAGCGCGGCGCTCTGACGCGATTGCCATAGCCCGTGTCATCTGCATCCTGGGGGTGGTCTATGTCCATGCCTGGACCGGCTTGAACGGCGAAGCCCTTCAGGCCTTGCGCGGGACGGCGCAGGAAAATCTCCGCTGGCTGTTGATGGAATTGTTCGGGCGCAGTGCTGTGCCCCTGCTGGGCCTGATATCAGGCTGGCTGGTGGCGGGGTCGAGCGGTGTGCGCAATTGGAGCGGGCACGTTCGGCGCAAGGCGCGGACCATCCTGCTGCCCATGATTCTGTGGAATGGCATCGCGATCCTTCTGGTGTCGGGCGCTGCGCTGACGCTTGGCCTGTCCGCGCCTGTGCCCCAGTCGCTCTGGTGGACGGTGAATGAAATGCTGGTCCTGACCCGCAATCCCGACATCAATGTGCAGATGGCGTTCCTGCGCGACCTGTTCCTGTGCATGGTCGCCGCGCCGTTACTGGTACGGTCGCCGGGCTGGGCGTTGGGGATCATCGCGGTGATCGCGGCGGCGTGCCACGTCACGGGGCTGGGACCGCCCGTGCTGATGCGCGCGTCGATCCTGTTCTTTTTCATCCTTGGCATCGTGGCGCGGCGCAGCGCGTGGGCGGATCGGATCGTTCGTCTGCCCTTACCCATGGCGTTGCTGCCGTTCGCGCTGCTGATGGCGGCGCAACTCTATCGTGCGATCATGGTTGGCGATGGGGAAGCGGTTCTGGCGCAACGGACGTTGGACCTGGCTGTGCGACTGACCGCTGTTATCGCTTTCTGGCGGATCGCGTGGGGCTTGGCAGGCAGCAGGGCGCGCTTGACTTTGCTACGGATCGAACCGTTCGTCTTCCTGCTCTTTTGCGCGCACCTGATCCTGATCTGGCTCGGTGGACCCTTGTTGGGGAAGCTGACCGGCCCGTTGGGATCGCCGCTCTATCCGCTCTACCTGATCCTGCAACCGCTGCTGGTGCTGGCCGCCGTGGTTGCGCTGGGCAGGATACTCCGCCGCGTCGCCCCGCGCGCCGCTGCCTTGCTCAGCGGTGGCCGCCTATAGCGCGGGTTCGGGCGTGGTGATCGCCTGCGCCGCTGCCATGGCGATGGCAAAGCTGTGCTTGCGAGCAGCGGGATCGAAAATCTGTCCGGTCAGGATCAACTCGTCGGCCCGCGTGCGGCGCAGGAAGGCGGCAAGGTCACGCTCGACATCGGCTTGCGTGCCGATGCTCGATGCGCTCAGCACATCGGTCAGCATCGCCTGCGCCTGGGGCGGCAACATGTCATAATAATCCGCCACGGGGGGCTGAAGCTTGCCCGGCTGGCCGGTGCGCAGCCGCACGAACGCCTGTTGCATCGAACTGGCGAGCAACTGCGCATCGGCCATATTGTCGGCGGCGAAGACATTATAGCCCGCCATGACATAGGGCTCCTTCATCTGAGCCGAGGGGCGGAAGTCGCGGCGGTAGATCTCGATCGCCTCGTCCAGGGCAGCAGGCGCGAAATGCGAGGCGAAGGCATAGGGGAGGCCAAGCGCCGCAGCGAGTTGCGCGCCATACAGGCTGGAGCCAAGAATCCAGAGCGGCACGTTCGCGCCAGCGCCCGGCGTCGCCTGAATGCCTAGCCGATCGTCGGCGGCGAAATAGGCCAGTATCTCCATCACGTCGCGCGGGAAATTATCTGCCCCACCCACAAGCGTGCGGCGGATCGCCTGCGCCACCCGCTGGTCGGACCCCGGTGCGCGGCCCAGCCCCAGGTCAACCCGACCAGGAAACAGCGCGTCGAGCGTGCCAAATTGTTCGGCGATGAGCAGGGGGGCATGATTGGGCAGCATGATGCCACCCGCGCCGATGCGGATTGTCGATGTCGCCTGACCTATATGGGCCAGCACGACTGAAGTCGCGGCCGATGCGATGCCTGCCATGCCATGATGTTCGGCCACCCAGAAACGGTGATAGCCCAGCTTTTCGGCATGGGCGGCCAGGGCAGCCGTATTGGCAAGCGCCGTGGCGATGCTGTCGCCTTCGCGGACGGGGACGAGATCGAGCAGGGAAAAGCGTGTCATGCTCCCCATATGGGGGCATGATGGGTTTTGTTTCAATACGTAAATTCAGATCGCGCGGCCGAAACCCTGTACCGGTGCGTCGGTGCGGCGACCGAAGGTCGCGGGACGGCGTGCCACCAGCGGATTGGCATCGCGATCAAGCAACGCCAGTGTCTCGGTAAAGCAGGGACGAAGCGCGACGACTGTTTCGATGAGTTCGTCCGGCTGCTCGCGGGTTTCCACGCAGCGGCGGGCCACCATTTCGATTTCTTCGGCCATTGCGCTCAGCCGGTATGCCCCAAATTGCGCCGATTCCCCTTTGAGCGTGTGGGCAGGCGACACCAGGGCGACAGCGCTGCGGGAACGGAATGCCTCTTCGATCGCGTGGATCGACTTTGCGCCATCCTCGCGGAAATAGCCCAATATTCGCAAAAATGCGGCACCCAGTTCATTCCGGGTCCGGGTAAATTCCGTCCAGTTGACCAGATCGGTTTCTTGATAGGGCACGCACAACGCTCCTTAAGCTATCGTCTGGCAATAAGGCGGCCGCCGTAAACAGCCGGTTAAAGCCGGTGCGCGATCAACTGGAGCGGCGCAGCGAAAAGCGATGCTCGCCGAGCGCCTCGAACGCCCAACCCTGCGCGCTGGCAAGAGCCTCTAGCTCGGCGGGGGCGATCGGATCATCGGCCTCCACCAGCACTGAATCCGCCCCGCGCATCGCCCGCGCCGCGCGCAGCACAGGCCAGGGGCATTTCATGCCGCGCGCGTTGACCGATAGCGGCTCATTTGGTGGCATAGGGATTCTTGGCACTCCGCAACGTCAACCGCACCGGCACCGCGCCAAAGCCGAGTTCGCGTCGAATGCCGTTCACCAAATAGCGGCGATAGCTTTCGGGCAGGTCGTCCAGCCGCGTGCCGAACAGGACGAAGGTCGGCGGACGGGTCTTGTTCTGGGTGATATAGCGCAGCTTGATCCGCTTGCCGCCGGGCGCTGGTGGCGGATTGGCCTCCAGCGCAGTTTCGAACCAGCGGTTGAGTACGCCCGTGGACACGCGCTGCGACCAGGCGGTGCGCGTTTCGAACGCGACGTGAATGAGGTCGTCCAGACCCTTGCCGGTGGCCGCCGACACGGTCATGATCGGGACGCCCCGCACCTGCGCCAGTCCATCGTCCAGCGCCTTCTTGATGCCCTGATACAAGGCCGAACCATGTTCGACCGTATCCCATTTGTTGAGCGCGACGACGAGCGCGCGCCCTTCCTCCAGAACCTTGTCGGCGATCCGCAAATCCTGCGCTTCCAGCCCGCGCGTCGAATCGAGCAGCAGCACCACGACTTCGGCAAAGTTCACAGCGTTCAGACCGTCGGTCACCGCCAGCTTTTCCAGCTTGTCTTGCACTTTGGCATGTTTGCGCATGCCCGCCGTGTCGATCAGGCGGACGGGCCGCTCCACACCTTCGCGGCTGGTCCACATCCAGTCGACGGCGATGCTGTCGCGGGTGATGCCCGCTTCCGGCCCGGTCAGCAGGCGGTTTTCGCCCAGCAGCCGGTTGATCAGCGTGGACTTGCCCGCGTTGGGGCGGCCGACGATGGCCAGCTTGAGCGGCGCGCTCTCGTCATCCTCGTAAAATTCCCGCTCGAACGGCTCGTCGCCTTCGCGCTCGACATGGGGCAGCAGCGCCTGGAACAGGTCGGCCATGCCCTGGCCATGTTCGGCGGAGAAGGGGACAGGTTCGCCCAGCCCCAGGCTGAAGGATTCCATCACGCCATCGTCGGCGGCTTTGCCCTCCGCCTTGTTGGCGACCAGGATGACCGGCGCGTCATTGGCGCGCAGCCAGCGGGCGATTTCCTCGTCTAGCGGGGTGATGCCCGCGCGTGCGTCGATCATGAACAGCGCGACGTCGCAATTTTCCACCGCCGCTTCGGTCTGCATCCGCATCCGACCCGGCAGGCTGTTGGCGTCCTCATCTTCATAGCCGGCTGTATCGACGATGGTAAAGTCGAGGCCGAGCAGATGCGCTTCGCCCTCGCGCCGGTCGCGGGTGACGCCGGGCTGGTCATCGACCAGCGCGAGCTTTTTGCCGATCAGGCGGTTGAACAGCGTGGACTTGCCCACATTGGGCCGCCCGACAATGGCTACGATGGGCAGCATGGAGGCCCGTTTCCTTCTTATCTAAAAAAACGCAATGCTCCTGCGAAGGCAGAAACCCAGTCCAAAAGCGGAGGAACTGGGCTCCGGCCTTCGCAGGAGCATGCTTAGCACGAATATTCGCTTTAGCGGAACGCTGTCAGTTTCCCGTCATCCGCCAGTACATAAAGCATATTGTTGGCGACAACCGGCGAAAGCGACATGGAGCGTTTCATGTCCACTTCGGACTGCACGGCACCGGTCGTTGGATCGACATAGACCATCTGGCCCCGCGTCGAGACGACGATCAGGCGACCGCCTGCCAAAACCGGGCCGGTCCAGCGGATCGCCTTATTCTTCTTCTTTTCATTTCCCCAGCGGCGCAATTGGCTGACCCAACGGATCTTGCCGGTCGCGCGCGCGACGCAGAGCAGACGCGCGTCGCTGGTGACGGCGAACACCCATTCGCCCACCACCCAGGGGGTAGAGATGCCTGCGATATTGATTTCCCACAGGCGCTGGCCGCTGGTCAGTTCATAGGAGGCCATGCGGCCACCCTGGCCGATCGCGAAGACGCGGCCACGGTCGATGACCGGGTCGGCGTCGATGTCGGTCAGCGTTGCTACCGCCGTCGAAATGCTCGTGCGCGAGAGCGCGTCGCCCCACAGCGTCCGGCCATTTTCGTACCGATAGGCGTTGATTTCGCCAGAGCTATAGCCCGCGACCACTGTGCCTTGCGCAGCCGCTGGAGCCGCGACGCCAAAAATGCCGGTGACCTGCAATGTGCCGCTGTCGGTCCACTGCGTTTCGCCATCGCTCTGGTTGAGCGCGAAAATCTGATTGTCCTGGCCCATCACATAGACATGGCCATTTTCCAGCGTCGGCGCGCCGCGTAGCGGCCCAGCCAAATGCTTTTTCCAGAGGATCGCGCCATCGACGGCATTGAGCGCGAAGATGTCGCCGAGGCCGGTACTGGCAAACACCCGGTCCCCCAATACGCTGACGCCACCGCCAAATAGCGAGCGACCGTCACTCTTGCCTTCGGCGGGCAGGTCGGTCTGCCACAATTTCGATCCGCTGGTCGCATCGAACGCAATGACATGCGCACCGGCATCGGTAACGAACAGCTTGCCGCCCGCCACGACGGGCGAAGCGGCAAGGCGGGCCTGCGGCGAACTGCCGTCGATCGACACGGTCCATAGCTGCGTCGGCGATGCGCCGAGCGCGACATGGCCCATCGCCTTGGACGGATCGCCGCCCGGTTGCGACCAACTGTCGTTGACGGCGGGGGCGGGCAGGGTGACCTGCACGTCGGCGAGGCTCGGTTCGACCTCGACACCCTGTTCGCTGGTCAGGATGGATACGCGATTGCCGACCACGGGGGTCTTGGGTCCGCCCTTCTTACCGCCGATGATACCGCAACCGGCGACCATCACGATCATGGCGGTCAGCGTCAGGGCACGACCCATGGGCGCGAATCTCTTCATATTATGCTGTCCCATTCGCTTTTACCCTTCCGCCGGCTCGGTCGGTGTCTCGACCGCATCGATCCCCATGACGCCCGCCATCTGACGCGCGCGTGAACGGATCGACTGCGGCACATTATTGTCCTTGGCAAGCGCGGCGAACATGGGTCCGGCGAGGTCCGTCTTGCCCATCTTGGCATAGGCAATGGCGACCAGTTCGCCCGCGCTGCCGAACCAGGGTGCCCCTTCGACCGCGAGCGGCTTGAGGCGATCGACAACCTGCTGGGGCTTGAGCGTCTCAAATTCCAATGCCGTCTGGCGGATCAGCGCCAGATCGCGATAGGGCTGCTCCAGCCCGGTGTCGGCGGCCATGGCGGCATAAACGGCGATCGCGCTCTTGCTATCACCCTTGCGCGCGGCCACGCCAGCCTTGAGCAACTGTGCCGATGCGCCGTAGCCCGGTTGATCCGCCTTGGTCAGCGCGTCGAGCTGCTTGGCATCGGGCGTTCCGCCACCAGCGGCCGTCGTCAACACAGCGTCCATCTCTTCGGACACGGCCTGCGATTGGCTCTGCTGGTGCTGCTGCCAATAAAGCCAGCCGCCAAACGCGGCGAGGCCGAGGACCAGCACGACCAGAAGCACACGGCCATAGCGCTGCCAGAAGGACGTGAGCTGGTCCTGTCGGACGGCTTCGTCGACTTCGCGCATGAAGGCTTCACTATTTTGCGGCGTCAGGGCCACTGCATTCTCCGGGACATGGATCAGAAACAGGTGAGGGCAGAAGGCGCGACCAATAGCGGCGCTTATGCCACAGGCAAATCACTTTTTCGGGCGATAGACCTGTTCTTCGGTCGGGAAGGCGCGACTGCGGACATCGGCGGCATAACGCTGGGCGGCACCGTCGATGCTTTGGGCGATATTGTCGAACCGTTTGACGAAGCGGGGGACACGCTCGAACATGCCCAGCATATCCTCGGTCACCAGCACCTGTCCGTCGCAATGGGCAGATGCGCCGATGCCGATCACCGGCACATCGACGCTGTCGGTGATGACAACGGCCAGTTCCTCCATCACCCCCTCCAGCACCATGGCGAAGGCACCGGCGTCCGCGACGGCGCGCGCATCGGCCATGATTTTGGCATGTTCCTGCTGACTCTTGCCGCGCGCGCCATAGCCGCCCAGCGCATTCACGGCCTGCGGCGTCAGGCCGATATGCGCCATCACCGGAATGCCGCGCTGGCTAAGGAAACTGATCGTCTCCGCCATGGCCTGACCGCCTTCCAGCTTGACCGCCGCCGCGCCGGTTTCCGCCATGATGCGGCTCGCGC
>TARA_R110000787_G_scaffold42237_3_pt1 | contig 10314 bp, 6 predicted proteins | sample TARA_R110000787 | Tara Oceans TARA_R110000787 (sample SAMEA4397920) | marine metagenome | biome: Polar Biome; feature: [DCM] deep chlorophyll maximum layer (ENVO:01000326); material: water (ENVO:00002006), including particulate matter (ENVO:01000060) such as... | depth 35 m
GACCTGGAAGAGCTTACATTTACCAAGGGTGGCTTGAGAGTGCCCTTAGATTTTGAGGTGAGGACACTTGAAGAAGAGCAAGAAGGAGTGTCCACAAGTCAAAAGAATTTTGAGGAACTTAATGCTATTCGTAATATTTGGGCAATGTCTTCATTTATGAAATCCTTAAGAACAGAATTATCACTTAATCTTAATGATAATGTTTCAGGTGAAGCAAGATTTAGAGATAGTATGACGGTAAATGATGCGCAAAGTGTTAATAATATAGGCGTCAAGTATGATGGTATTACCAAGAATGGATTAAATTTCAAGGGCACTCCTCTTGGTCTTCGTCTTCAATCCAAGCCTCCTACAGGTGTAGCTCTCCAGCCTCACTCGTTATTTGCTTTTGTTTATCATAAAAACACTATTGTCTTTAATAACGGTCAAGTCCAAGTCATGAATTAAATTCTCTCCAAGATGTATATGTCGTTTCATAATACTTTTATTACATTTAAATTAATTTATTGGTTATATTGTGGTGCTGTCTTGTTTATCATATAATATTATTTTCTTTAGATAATATATGATATTAGATAAAATTAAGGATTTTGGATATATTTTAATGTTAATATTTATATTTTTCTCTCCAAATAAAAGAAAATATTTAGAAGTTACAAAAAAATATAAAAAATTTAAACTTTAATAATTTATATTATATACTAGTATAATATAAATGTCTAGAAGTGGAGTTATGTTACCAGCTTTATTACGAACAGGTCAGTTAGACCGTCCTGAAAATCAACGATTAGAGACCGATTTACTTTATCCTGTGTCCTTTAGTCAGTCAAGTTGTAAGTATGTTTTCGACCGTAAAGGGATACTTGATTCAAATTCTCAAATTAAGTTTAGAGTTACAGCTAAACGAACAGATGGCGCAGCATTTGGAGCAGGTGAAATGTGTTATTTTCCTACATCTACAGGTGCGGCAAGTGCTATTCAAAATGCCTACTTGGAAATTGGAGGTCGGCGAGTTGCTACTCTCCAAGATGTAGGTCATTATACAACTTGGAAAAGACATCATTGGTCAAATGAATTTAAAGAAGGAATTGCTATTCCAAAACAAGGTGGTAATGATGTATTTTTAGGAAGTCAATCATCAACTTATCCTCCTGTAGCCCCTTTCGGAACTATTGGTCGTTTTTCTAATGAATACGCACAGACCGCAGACGCTTCCACAGCAGAAACAGAACCAAAATATCGTCTTACCGAAACAGCAAGTGAAACCTTTGAGGCAGCGTTATCACTTTCTCAACTAATTCCTATGCTTAAGGGAGTGTTGCTTCCGTTATTTGCTATTAAACAGGAGGTCAGTTTAACAATTGAGTGGACAAGAGATAAAGTTGGAGAACGCTTTTGTAAATCAAAATTCCTCAGTCCAATCGCAGGTGATATTCCTGTAACTACAGCAATAGACCAACCAAGTTGTCTTATTATGGCCGATTATTTATTTTACCCCGACCAGCTTCAAGCTTTAGGAGAGGATATAATGAGTAGAGGTGGTTATGACCTTGTTTATGAAGAACTTCAAGTTGCTTATAATGCCGAAAATAGTAATGGAGCAAGAGCAGCAGGTTCTACCTTGAGAACAGAGACATTTTTACCCCTTGGCGGGAAACGAGTTAAATCAGTTATTCAGCAATCTCAATATAACGGAGCAACAGGTAATGCTAATGCTTACCTTAATAATGTTGGTGTTTATAATTCCAAGGCTTTAGTTGGAGGTGAAAGTATGAATTTAACTATTGATAGTAATCCATTTTATTCTATTCCATTATCTAATCCTGCTCTACAGTTTAAGGAAGCTAATGCCGTTGAAGGAATTCCTCTCCAATTAAATGCTATGCTTTACGATTTTACGCCAAGTTTAGATGTAGCCAAGACTAATTATATTCAAGGTATTACAGATAGAACTTTGGACGGATTTAATCAAGATGCTCTTGTTATTGCCTCTGCCGCAGCACCCGCATTTGATAAAGGATTAGCAGGTGACGCAGGAGCTCATCACTGGCTCGGCGTCAAGATCAGCAACGCCGCAGGAAACGGTGTTCGAATGAGTAATACGCCTATGATATGGAGCAGAACTTCAACACTTATAGCTCCAGGTGCTATGGGACTTGATGATACTCAAATTAAATGGATACTTCGGTATTTTGTAGTTACGGAAAGAGTTCTTAATATCTCTAATGGTATTGTTAATATGATTGAGTAGATTGTCTAATTAAATATAATATATTTAGTATTATTATATATAATGAATACAATTCTAATAACTTGTTCCAAGAATAGCGCACAAGTAAGTGATGAAGATGGTAGGTTTTTAAATAGAGTATCTAATGGAGTATTAGTAGAAGCTGGTGACCTTGTATCTGTGGAACAAATTGCCGTAAATGCTATCGGCGTAGGTAGTGAAATTGTTGAAATTCCAAGAGAATTAAAACAGTATCCTTATTATACAAATGAAGTTTTATTAAGGTCTGCTTTTTATATTCATCATAATTATGAATTTTCTATCCAATTACCAGTTATAGAAGCATCAGGAAATGGTATAACATTAGAAAATAGATGGGATTATGTTAGAGGATATATAGCAGGAGCACCACCACCAGCACCAGCAACATATCAACCTAATTATGGTTATATGATAGGAAGTCTAACTAATACAAGACCTACTTCAAATTTTCAATTATTAAAAACTACTATATCCAAAGTAAATGCTTCAAATACAGCAGGAAAACGATTTTGGTTAATTACTCCACAAATTAATTTTCCAGGAACTTCACCACCTGACCCTCCTCAAGGAATTGATGCTATTCCTACAGTCAGTTTTTATGATTTTATTGATAGTAAAATACCATTAAGTGTAAATGTTGGTTATGATAGTCCAAGTAATATAGCAGGAAAATTAACGGAAGATTTACATTCTACATTATTACACCCGTTAAAAACACCATTAGATAGTGGTATTCAAGCAGATGATACTCCATATGAAAGTATTAATAATAATTACACTAATAAAGATTTAATAAGTGTATCAAGCAGAGATGGAGCGGTTGCCGTATTACAGGCAAATTTTACAAGACCAACACCTATTATAGGAGGAGGTGGAACAACAACACAAGCTACACCTATGTATGAATGTATAGCAGCGTTAAATCCTTATCTTTGGATAAATGGTTCTAAATTATTACAAGGCTTGGGAACATCAAGTTATGACCCCTCGACAGGACAAACAGGATCAGGAATGGGTTTTAAAAATAATAAACTTATTGAAGCTCAAGTAGGTGCTTTGTTACCAGATTATACAAGAGATACTTATGCTATATATAATTTATATAATTTACCTAGATTAACAGATGGAGCAGGAGTAGTTTATAATAGTTTTACAGAGGGTTATGTATTGATGACTAATCTTTGTTGGACTACCCCTAATGTCCAAAATCTAGCGAAATTAATTAAATCTCAAATGAATTATACAGGTGATGGAATAACAACCAAGTCTATGGTAGACTCACAACATAAAAAAGACTGGATTTATGATTTACCATTTGGTAGAGTAGATGATAGTTCTTCTTATTTAACACCTGATATTGTTACAGCTTTAAAGCCTTTATTACAAGCAGCAGCAACAACACCTTGTGGAGCGTATGGAGTTAATGGAGTTATTAATAATCCAAAAATAAAAGTATCAGGTTTTTTCAATAATGCGTTATATAATAAAGCATATTTGGGAGCAGATGACCTAGCAGATGGTTGTGATTTTGTAAATGCCGAACAAATAGACCCTGTATATAATGATGATTATAATCTTCAATTAGAACCAAGGCAAGCGGCAGAGTATTATGATGTGAACATTATTCCTATCCGAAATAATAAAGAAAATAAAATTTTTAATGAAGAGGTTTATATTGGAATTATTATCAATGACCATCAAGTTGGTGCTACCGCTCCTGTTCCTAATCCATTATTAATTGAAAAAGCAAATTATTGTATTGTAGATTTAGGTGCTAAAAATTTACAAAATCCATTTGTTGCCGTTATGAACCCTAATTTAAAAGCAGATGAAGGGACGGGATTAGTTCCAGCATTTACTCCTACTGACCAATTCGATTTTTATGTAAATACAGTCCAAGTTGGCTCACCTAATCCATCATTACAATTTGACCCAGGCAGAGGCAGGTTTAATTTTCAAGAACTACACTGGGATAGATATGAAGGTAATTTTAGAGGAGCATCTACAGGAACTCAACCAGACGCTAACGCAGCAGCAGATGTAATAGTTAATACATTTAATAAAACAACAGATAATTTATTTGATAGTATGGTGGTGGGGCAGACAATAGACACTATTACACTTGTAAATGCTAATAGTGGTATAGGCTTACTAGATATAGGCTTACCTAAAAAAGACACTCAACAAGGTGTTTATGAATTTTTAAGTCAATTTAGAAATTATGAAAAACAAGAATTTTGGAGTGAATGTTTATTATCAAGATTAGGCTTTGATTATAAAGCATTATTTAATCCTTATGGATTACCAGATAGTTGGTTTTTAACAAGAACATATGAAACAAATATAAATACCAAATTAGTTCAATATTTTCCTTATCCATTAACGACAAATTCTATTTTAGATTCTACTTTAGCTTTTGATTTTGACCAATCAAATACAATCAAGCCAGTTCCTATGTATCAATTAAGTTCTCAACAAGGCAGGTGGAATGTAAATGCTTCAACAGCTACATCAAGCATTTTTGCTACAAATTTACCACAAAAACTTGTATATCCTTTTTGGTTAATTTATAGTGATATTATCGGAGGTATTACATTTCATTCAAGTAATTCAGGAGCGGAAAGTAATATTATAGCAATATGTAATCGTTCATATATTTCGGGTGATTTTGCTTATAGTTTCGCTACAGATTATGTGTTCACCGCAACAAAAGATTTTGTAATTACAGGAATAACAACTCAAATATTAAATCCAGATTTAACACCTGCGGATATTGATGATAGAACAACTATAATTTATAAAGTTCAAAAACCATTAAAAATGTTTCAACAAATTCAGGGGAAACCTCCAGAAGATGGGGATAAAGAAGCTAAGTTAAAACAACGAACTGGAAGATAATACTTTTATATTTATATTTTTGGAGAGAAAAATATAAATTTTATGGCTTGCTTGGTACTATTTTAACAATTCTATTATTTGGTTCTTGTCTATCTCCACAAAACAAGTAATCAAAATGACGGTCACCAAAATCTCTAAAATTTAACCAGCATTTTCTATGAACCCTTCTCTGCTTGTTATCGTTCCATTTAGCAAATTTCTTTATTGTTTTTTTACATAAAATACATTTGTTTTTTTTATTCATTATATATATATGAAAGATAAAAAACTTCTTGAAGCTACCGATAAAATGATACAAAAAAGAAGAGAATATATGAAAAAATATTATAGAAAAAAGAAAGCAGAACGAATAAAGAAAGGGACTTGTGTAAGCATATGTAGAGGGTATCTACCTGTTAATAAAAATTTTAAAATTGAGAGAGGTGAATTTACTCTTTCTTTTTTTTAAAAACAAGTAAATATTGATGGACTTTTGCTGTATATAAAAACTTCTTACAATTTTTGCCCATTCTTAAATACGGAGTAGAACTTTTTTGATTAACTATAACTTTATCGTGGATATCGAATCCTAATTTATACATAATTCTCTCCGTATTAAAACTCAAATTATGATATTTTTTTCTCATTCTCCAGTCACCGACCATAATACAATATGTAGCATCATCACTAGATTTCTCACTACATCTTGTTAGTATCTTTTCATAAAATTCTAAAAATTCAGTCCAAGATTTTAATGACGATAATCCATCACCATTATATTTTTCTAAATTCCAGTATGGTGGACAAGTTAATAAACCAGAATGTGGAGGTATATTTTCTACTAAACTGTCTGCTAAAATATTATCTACATTAAATTTCTCTTTGGCGTATTTAATAGCATCAGGAGATTTATCATATCCAATATATATTTTATCAGCTTTATCACAACATAGATGTCTTTCACCCCAGCCAGCAAATGGGTCAAAAACTGTTGCACTGTCTCTTAAAAAGAATTCAGCGGATAATGTTCCAATTTCCATATTAAATGGAGAAAACTCAGCTCGACTTGATTTAATTTTGCCTTTTTTATCTTTAACACCTGTGCGAAGTCCTTTTTTTCCTACTTTTTCACAATCAATAACAGAAACTGGGTAAATAGTATAATGCTTACTCATATAACATTAACTTGTATTTTATTATTTATTCAAGTTAAATGATGAAAAAACAATTACAAGAATTAATTGAAAAAATGAATGCCGACTGGGAAAGAGAACGGAATGAATTAAAAAGTGAAAACAAAGCCTTGCTTGAAAAAGTGAATGAATTAAAAAAAATATTATTGACTTTTGAAAAAGTTTGTAGAAAGACAAGAACAAGAGAAGACGATAAATAGCATTAAATTAAAAACATTTAGGCATTTATAAAATTGAAAATATTTTAACTTAAATAATTATCTTTATTATATATATATGGAAACGAAGAACGACGATTATGACGAATATTTAAAATATCACCAATATTCACTTATGAATGGGAGATTGCCGAGATTTATTAAAATCAATACCAACAATACGATATCAAGTAATGCCGAACGACGAATTAGAAAAGAATACGAATTAAAAACTGTAGGTAAAACTAAACCACAATCTAAAAAAATTATTATGGATTATGCGAAAAGTTTAAGAGGAGGAAGTAGAAACTTTAGAAATGAAAAATTTGCCTACAGATTTCTAGCACAATCTTATAATTTAGCTCTACAACCAATCAGGAGAGCAATAATTAAAAAAAGAATAGAAGACGCGAAAAAAATATTAATTTCAATTACTATACGATTTAGAGGGTGGAACAGGTCTAAAACAGGAGTATATATATTAGCGAAAGAGGTTCAAATTCCGAGAAGCGACACTATATTACCTGAACGAATTGCTTCTTGGAAAATGGCTATGAAACAGGAAGTAATGGATTTATTGAGAGAAAGTCCTTTTGATAAAAGTGAAGTCAAGATTATTAAAGAAAATCAAATAGTAGTTCAAGATCCTGAGCCCTTAGAATGGATACCTATTAAACTTGGGGGAGTTATGAATTTAGATGGTTGTGTAAAAAATATTGTTTGGTGTAAAAACAGAAATATGTGCGTTGTTGATTTAATACAATACAGGTATGCGAACAAAGACGGGTTCAAGAAAAAAAATAAAGATGAAAATGAAATAGAATTTTGGAGCACTCATAATGAAGAATGTAATTATCAAGGTTATGAAGTTAATTATGAAATAGAAGAAAAAGGATTAATGAACCCGAATAAAACAGGATATACATTAAATCATATTAAATGCTGGTGTAGGAATAATGATGTAAATATGTATTGTTTAATTGATGGTAAAGTAGTAGATACATATTATAATGCTTCGGCAAGAAAAAAGAAAAATCAGCCACTTATATTTGAATTAAAAAATAATCATATGTATCCTATTTTAGAAACAAGCAAAATTAAACAAATTACTAATAAACAAAAAAAAGGGCAAAAAGAAATTAAAAGTAATAGTCAGCAAGAAGTCAAGAAAAATGATATGGATGAACATAATGATGAAGATGTTGTTGTTAAATATCGTAATAAAGATATTTGGAAGAAATGTGAAACCAAGTGTTATATGGATTATGCTTGTGAAATAATGGCGAGAGACAATCTTATGACTTATCCAGCAAAAAATTTATGTTTATATAATGGTTCATTAAGTTCATTTAAATTAGGTGATAATAAATATTTAATGGTCAATGATGTCGTTCCTGATGAAGAATGTGAAAATAAAACTCAGCTTATAAATAATAGAAATTTAAGAGTTATTAAAAATTATTGTGAAAAAAAAGATATTCATTTTACAGGACAATCAGCACCATTCTTTGTCTATCCATATATCAAGGATTTATTTAAGTATTATTCAAGTTATTTCTCAAAAAGTGTTTATGATGCTTTATTAAAAAAAACGGGTATAAAATTTAGAACTCATTACGGAGTTGTAAATAGAAATAAAAAATTATGGAAAAATACTATATGTTACGATATTAATAAATGTTACAGGGCAGTAATGGAAAACCCTAGTGAGCGATGGCTTACTATTGATTTTAATCAAGAAGAACAAGAATTTAGTGAACAAGATTATATTGATTTTAATAATACTAAAAAAGTTCCGATTGGATTATATTATGTTAAGACACAAGATAATACTCTATTTCATTATAGTAATTGGTATTCATCAGGAACAATTAATTATGTTATGGAAAAAACAGATATAGAATTTACGATTACGAATAAAATATTAGGACAAGGTCAAGATAAATCACTATTAAAAAATATTATAGACCAAATTAAAAAAGATTATATTGATGTTGGACTACAAAAATTATTAATTAATAGTATTTATGGCTATTTAATGAAAACACATAATAGTAAAACCTTAATGAATGTTGATGAAGATTTACAAGCAGTATGGAAAACGCGTCTCCTGATCCAAGGACAAAAAAATGAAAAATTACAATATGACGAAGTTAAATGTTCTAATGGTAAAACTTTATATTGTTATGGTAGAAAATACAAGACAGCAATAATGAACCAAAATTTAGCGATGGCTATACAAATTACAGACCAAGCAAATATTAAATTATATGAAATGACTAATAAAATGTATGGGAAAAATAGTGTATTATTATATAGAAATACAGATAGCGCCGTAGTAGGTTTTATAGACAAAGAGGATAAAGAAATATCACAAATGAAAATGGAACAATATGTAAATAAAGATGTTGGTGGATATAGTTTAAATTTTCCTCCATTATTACAAGATGTGAGAAATGAAAGAGAACAATTTTACAGAGAAGTTTATTGGAAACATAATCCTTTTGAATGGAAGAAGAATAATGACTTGAATGATAGTGATAAATGGATTGATATTATAAAATCATTAGTAGATAAAGGTGGTGGTATGCTTCTTGGTCGAGCAGGAACAGGCAAGAGTTTTGTATGTATAAAAGGAATGGAAGCATTAGAAAAAGCAGGTCAAAGATGTAAAGCTATAGCATTTACAAATAAAGCAACAATTCAATTGGGCGGTGAAACTATTCATCATTTTCTCCGTATTGATAAAAATGGGAAATTAAATACAGAATGGGCTAAAGAGCAAGGTAAAAAACTTGATGTTATATTTGTTGATGAGATTAGTATGGTCTCAAGTGACTTATGGAAAATATTAACAGAATTTAAAATATTATCAGGTATTACATTTATATTAATTGGGGATTTTAGACAATTACCACCTGTAAAAGACTTGTTACTACTAGGCAACGCAAGTTGGTTTAATCATTCTTCGGTAAAATATTTAGCTAATTTTAACCAAATTGAATTAACAGAGATGAAAAGATATGATAAAAAATTATGGAATTTATTAGAAGATATTTGGGAAAATAACGGAAGGAATAGTCAAAAATTCTTAAAGAATATTACAAAAAGAACAATCCAAGAATTAGTAGAAAGAAAAAATATTTGTTATTCAAATAATACAAGAAAGCGGATTAATATAATGGTTCAACACAAAATTAGACCTATTTTAAATCATATAACAATAAAATATAAAGGACTACCAAATAAATATAATCAAGATATTATGATATTCAAGGGGGCGAAATTTATTATGTATTATACAACAAAATGTAAAACCTTGAAAAAAAATGAAGAAGTTGAAGTTGTTAATTATGGTAATAATTTTGTTGAATTAACTAATTATGGAAATGTTGAAAATTTTAAAATTACTTGGAAAACAGATAAAGAATTTCATAAAAAATTTCTACTAGGATATGCTACTACTATTCATAAAAGTCAAGGTGATACTATAGATGGTAAGGTGAACATATTTGATATTGAAATGATACAAGATTGGCTTCAAGATAAAAGAGCATTATATACAGCATTATCTAGAGCAAAATGTTTAAAAAACATAATACCAAGTTGTTTATAATAAAATATTTATATATCATATAATGAGTTATACAATTACATCATATACTAGAAGCAAGGCAAGGGCTTTGGGGGTTCAAGTTAAATTATCAAAAAATAAAAAAAAGAAATTAGATGTTTTTAAAAATGGTAAAAAAGTAGCCAGTATTGGAGCAAGAGG
>TARA_R110000787_G_scaffold170629_1_pt1 | contig 10307 bp, 8 predicted proteins | sample TARA_R110000787 | Tara Oceans TARA_R110000787 (sample SAMEA4397920) | marine metagenome | biome: Polar Biome; feature: [DCM] deep chlorophyll maximum layer (ENVO:01000326); material: water (ENVO:00002006), including particulate matter (ENVO:01000060) such as... | depth 35 m
TCGACTACAAGACACCTGGAAGCAAGGGTGTGCTGGATTCGATCAAGCCACTGTATGTCATCACCAACAACAACCTCGCCCAGTACGAGAAACTGCTCAGCGAAGGTCACAAGGCCATGTTCAAGACCTACCCGGATTATCGGATGCTGGTCTTTCCAAGCTTTCGCAATGCCTTCTTCCCGGAGGCTATCAACAAGGCGAGCATTGCCAACGCCACGCGCGCCACGCTCAAGGGAACCGACGAGATCGAAGGAGCCGAACTAGGCTTCCCGTTCCCGATTCCAAAGACTGGCGCCGAGCCCATCTGGAATCACAAACTTAAATTTCGCGGTTCGGCGGTGCGCCGCTTCAACAACCAGGCCATCGTAAAAGCCGACGGCGACTACAAGATCAGCAAACTGGTCGAGGATGTGAAGTTCAAGTACGCCAATCTGGACGAGCCAGAAACCATCGAGTCCGGCGGACTCTTTGCGTACTATCTTCAGGAAGTACTGGAACCGCCGCGATCTGCCGGCCAGGTGATTCTGGTGCACGAAACCGCTGGTGGCGCGGGCCTGACTCGTAATGCCTGGATTTATTCGCCAGGCATCGCCCGCGTGAATCGCGCGCCTGATGTGGGTTATGACAATCCTTCCATCGGCTCCGATGGCGAACAGTTCAACGACCAAATCGACGTTTTCAATGGCGCGCTGGATCGCTTCGATTGGAAGCTGGTTGGCAAGAAGGAAGTACTCATCCCCTACAACTCGTGGATGCTCAACAGCCCCACCTTCAAGTACAAGGACATTATCCGCGCGGGCCATATCAACCAGGATCTGGCGCGCTACGAATTGCACCGCGTCTGGGTGGTTGAAGCCACGCTCAAGTCCGGCCAGCGCCATCGCTTTGGAAAGCGCCGCTTTTATCTGGATGAAGACTCCTGGGCGATTGCCATCGTGGACTGCTACGACACGCGCGGCGAACTCTGGAAAGTACAAGAAGCACATCTTCTGACCGTGCCTTTCATTCCCACCGTCACCGGCATCCCTGAAACCATCTACGATCTGCAATCCAAGCGCTATTTCCTCACCAGCCTGACCAATGAAGACGCCATCTCGGATTTTGAGGTGAGCTACAAGGACTCGGAGTTCAAGCCCTCAGCGCTGAAGAAGAAGGCGCGCACACGCTAGATTTTCCGCATACGTCTCTCTTCATAAATTGCCCACGCGAATGACGCTAGCAATGTGTCGTGACGTGCAAAGCTTGGGCGCGAAGTTGTTCGCGGTCGCGTGCATCCTGTTGTCCGGCGCGGCCATGTCAGAAGCACGCCCGGAGGATAGTCCGTCGGCAGCATTGCCTGCGCCGAAGGCCGCAGAGAACCGATTGCTCGATATTGCTGTTGCTGGCGAGAGCCTGGTTGCGGTGGGTCAGTTCGGCGTCATCCTGAGGTCGCAAGACGGCGACACATGGAAGCAGATGCCCTCACCGGTGGACACCATGCTCACCCGCGTCGTCTTCACAGACGCTCAGTCCGGCTGGGCACTGGGTTATGACGCGAGCATTCTGCAAACTCAGGATGGCGGATTGAGCTGGATGCTTCGTCATCGTGATACGACGGCGCGTGCCCTTTATGACCTTCTGTTTCTCGATGAGCATCACGCCATCTCAGTGGGCGCTTATGGCCAGATGCTGCGCAGCGACGATGGCGGTCAGAGCTGGCAGGTGGTGGAGTCCGACCTGACCGCCCTCGGCATGCACTTCAACGCACTGGTTCGACTCGGCGATGGCTCCCTTGTCGTCCTTGGCGAACGTGGATTAATGGCGCGTTCCAAGGATCTCGGCGGGCATTGGGGCGTGCTGGATTTTCCCTATGAAGGCAGTCTGTTCGGCGCGCTGGCGCACGGCGAGAAAGGTCTGAGCACTTTTGGCATGCGCGGCAACGTCTATCAGGCCCGCAATATTGATCTGTGCGCACTGATCGACATCGATGCCTGGGACCCCTACGAGCGCGTCACCGTAGCTGATGCACAGCAGCTTGCCGAGATGGGCTGGCAACACGCCCAGGCCGAGGCCAAAGAAAGTCTGTTCGGCGGACTCAGCATCGGCCCGCACCGCGCCTTGCTGATCGGCGTCAACGGCATCGCCACCGTGCTGGACACCGCCAGCGGCCGGTTGAGCCCCACAGAAGCGGACTCAAATGAAACACTGAGCAAGGCGGTGCTATTCAAGGGTCAAGTGATCGCCGTGGGTCGCCGTGGCGTGAGCAAGCTGGGGCCCGCACCATGACCGCTGCAACCACGTCCGGAAGCTTCACCCGAACGCTGCTGCGCCTGGTGGAGCCACTGCTGTTCCGCTGGCGCACGGCAACGCTGAGCGTGCTGATTCTGCTCACCGTCTTTTTTGCCTGGAATGCGGCACAGCTCAGGCCCAACGCAGGCTGGCTGAAGATGGTGCCGAAGGCCCATCCCTACATGGAGACCTTCACCGACTACTACCAGGAATTTGGCGGCGCCAACACCGTGTTGATTGCCCTGCACAATCATGAGGGCGACATTTACGAGCCGGCATTCATGGAGACGCTGCGCCAGGCTTCGGACGATGCCTTCTTCATTCCGGGTGTGGACCGTGCTCGGGTCACCTCCATTTTTTCGCCCAGTATTCTGTATATCGAAGTGGTTGAAGGCGGACTGCGTGGCGAGAACGTCATCCCGTCCAACTACGAACCATCGCCAGAGATGATGGCGCGGATTCGCGCCAATGTAGCCAAGGCCAATGTCATCGGGCGGCTGGTCTCGCAAGACCAGAGCACCGCGCTGATCCAGCTCGAACTGCTTGAGCAGGACCCCACAGCCGGCACCGTGCAGGCCGCCCGCGATGCCGAGAAATCCCTGCTGGAGCAATTGCAGAGCATATGGTCCGGAGCAGGCTCGTTCAGTGAGAAGATGAGTAGCGCATCCGATCTGCTGATGCGCAATGAATCGCCGGAAGCCGGACTGGACTACACGAAAGTGGGCGAGAAGCTGGAGCAGATTCGCCGCGCATACGAGACAGACGACATCACGGTACACATCGTCGGCTTCGCAAAGGTTGTCGATGACATGACCAAGGCCAGCCTGGAAGTAGCTGGTTTCTTCATCATTGCGCTGCTGATCATGGGCGCTTTGCTCTGGCTCTACGTGGGCTCGTTTGGATTGGCAATGCTGGTGGTGGGCACATCGCTGGTCGCCTGCACCTGGGAACTGGGTTTGCTCAATCTGATGGGCTATGGGCTGGATCCCTTCGCGATGCTGGTGCCCTTCCTGATCATGGCAGTGTCAGTGAGTCACGGCGTTCAGTACGTCAGTTCCTGGGCGCATGAAGTGACGCAAAACCGGGCCGGCAATCAGCAGGCGGCACTGTGGACTTTTCGCGCGCTGGCGATTCCCGGCGTGATTGCGCTGATCACCGACATCGCAGGCTTTGCGACCATCTATCTGATCAATATCCAGGTCATTCGGGAAATGTCCGTCAATGCCGCGTTCGGCATGCTGGGCGTGATTGTGGTCAACAAGATGTTGTTGCCGATCATCCTGTCCTATCTGCACATTCCCGACGTCGATGGATTTCGCGCCGCGCAGGCCAAGCGCGACCGGCTTGGCGATGCGGTGTTCAAGCGCATGTCGGTTCTGACCCAGCGTGGCCCTGCAATCGTCGTGCTGGTGATCTGCGCGGGGCTGACCGTGTTCGGCCTGATCCAGTATCCGAAACTGCAGATCGGCGACACCACCGAAGGCGTACCCGAGCTGCGGCCAGACTCGCGCTTCAATCAGGACGCACGCGCCATTGCCGCCAACTTTGCCATGGGCGTGGACCACCTCAAGATCATTGGCGAGTCCTTTGAAGATGGCTGCATCGACTACGCCGTGATGTCCGAGATGGATCGCTTCAGCTGGTACATGAAAAACCAGCCGGGCGTGCGCGATGTGCTCTCGCTCATCGAACTGGCCAAGCTCGCCAACTCTGGCCTGAGCGAGGGCAGGCTGGACGCCGAACGCCTGCCACGCAATCCGCAATCGCTGGCACAGATCACAGCCCTGGTCCCGACGACAACGGGGTTTCTGACCGACACCTGTGATGCATTGGCGCTCTTTATCTTCACAACCGACCACAAAGCCCCCACCATCACTGCCCTGATCGAGGCAGTGAAGTTTTATCGTGATGAGCTTCAGCAGGATGATCGCGTAAATCTGCGCCTGGCTTCCGGAAACATTGGCGTCATGGCAGCGACGAATGAAGAAGTCGCCCGTAACGAAATTCGCGTGGTGGCCTGGGTCTATGCGGTGATCGCGGTTTTTCTCTGGCTCTCATTCAGGACGCTTTCGGGCGTGCTCTGCGTCATTCTTCCCTTGGCACTGGTCACCCTGCTGGGATACGCGCTGATGGTGGCGCTTGGCATTGGCCAGAAGGTGGCGACACTGCCCGTCCTCGCGCTGGCAACTGGCATCGGCGTGGATTACGGCGTCTACAGTTACTCGGTTATTGCCTCTGGCCTGCGTCGCGGTCTGACGCTGACCGAGGCCTACTATCAGAAGATGCGTACCACCGGAAAGGCAACGCTCTTCACCGGCGCGGGTCTGGGCACAGGCGTCGCCTTGTGGATGTTCTCCGAACTCCAGTTTCAACGCGACATGGGGATCATCCTTGTCTTCGCTTTCACGGCGAACATGGTGGGCGCCATTGTGGTGCTCCCTGCCCTTGCACATTTTCTGGCACACGAAGAGCGCAAGCACGCAGACGATGATCTGAGCGCCGGTGCTGACGGCCCCAAGAACTAGGCAGCGCTAGGCGGCCTTGCGCCGCACGCTGCCAGGTCCATAGCCATGCACGCGCTTGAAACTGCGCCGAAACGCCGCCTCGGTCTGATACCCGAGTCGCTCGGCAACATGGGCAACGGACAGACGCGGATCGCGCAACAACTTCAAGGCTTGCGCCATGCGCCAGCGCGTCAGGTACTGATATGGGGTTTCTTCCAGAACTTCTGCAAATCGTTCTGCAAATGCCGTGCGAGACAGACAGGCCACCTCTGCCAAAGAAGCGACGGTCCAATCTTCACCGGGGCGGTTATGAATCACATCCAGTGCTTTCTTGAGCCGGGAATCAGCCAATGCGGCAAATAAACCGCGCCGCGTGGGCGTTGTAGCAAGGTGTTGGCGAAGCGCCATGACAAACAAGGCGTCGGCCAAACGATCCATCACTGCCTGACTGCCAAAACCGCCCTGATTGGCTTCATTGACCAGCAGCTGCGCAAGCTGCCGATAGGCACCACCAGACTCCTCCCCGCGAACATGCATGACATCCGGCAGGGCTGACATCACTGGGTTTCCGCTGGTGGATTCAAAGCTGAATTCACCACACAACATGGTGGTGTAGCTGTCCTCATTGAGTTTTCCAGCCTCGCTCTTGACTGGCGTCAGAACGTGCGCGGTGCCACGGGCCAGGACCACCAGATCACCGGCACCCAGCCTGACCGGCTGCTTGCAGCCTTCCACCTTCATCCAGCATTCGCCCTGATCAAGCAGATGAAACCACGCTGTGCCCGCCGGGGCCTGCGCATCCCAATCGCGCCACTGCCCGCAATACCGCATGTTATCGGTGATTCGGGCGTGCAGCTGGTAGGCGGCCAGGATGCCGTCCAGTAACGCTTCATCTGTACGTTCCGTCATGGAGCGCGGACCTATGGATACACGATGGTGTGGCCCGGAAGGCTAGCATGTGAATCATGGAAAACAGCACGACAAGTCCCCGGACACTCTGGAATAGCGGCGTCAATGCGCTGTTGCAATTCGATTTCATTGCCCCCCTTCTGTTCCGGATTTACCTGGCCCCGGTGTTCTGGATGGCTGGCTGGAGCAAGTTCACGAGTTTCGACGACACCATAGAGTGGTTCGGCAACAGTGAATGGGGGCTGGGCCTGCCGTTCCCCGAGATTCTGGCCGCTCTGGCGACCGGTACGGAATTGGCCGGCGCGGTCCTGTTGCTGACGGGTCTGGGCGTCCGCCTCATCAGCATTCCATTGATGATTACGATGCTCGTCGCCATTTTCACAGTGCATTGGAGCAACGGCTGGCTGGCAATTGCAGAGCCACACGGCATTTTCGCGACGGAGAGGACCATGGAAGCTGCCGACCGCCTGACGATTGCAAAGAATCTGTTACGGGAACATGGCAATTACGAGTACCTCACCGAGCATGGTCGACTGGTCATGCTCAATAACGGAATCGAGTTTGGTGCAACCTATTTCATCATGTTGCTGTCTCTACTCTTCACCGGTGCCGGTCGCTGGTTGAGTATCGACTACTGGATTACGCGGCCCGCCAGAACCCCCGCTGCGTCCACTGACGGCTGCGCCACGTAACCCATAACAGATAACCGCATTACCCCCGTTGTACCCCAACCGGCCCCAAGCGGGCTTTGATCAAAGTAAGGAGATTCACAATGAGCAAGATGACTTCCAAGAAACCGCTGGCCGTAGCCCTTGGCGCCGCCTTTCTGCTGAGCACTGCTGCCACTCAGGCGTCCGTTTTCCAGACAGCAGACCTTGGTTCCGGCTATCAGGTTGCCGGTGAAGGCAAGTGCGGCGAAGGCAAGTGTGGTGAAGGTAAGTGCGGTGAAAAGAAGGATGGCGAAGGCAAGTGCGGTGAAGGCAAGTGCGGCGAGAAGAAGTAATCAGCCGCTAGCCAAACTGCCCGCTATTTTCTAGCCTGCAGTTCAGCCCGGCGGCGCCTTGGGGTGCCGTCGGGCTTTTTTCATTAACCCAAGCATGCAGCACAACATGGAGCGAGAACGGTTTCTGTGAGCACCATCGCAAACATCCACGGCGCAGGCCTGGGCCTGAGGCGTGAATTGATCAAGCCGCTGGCTGAGGTGACAGCGGACGACATCCAATTTCTGGAAATTGCACCGGAGAACTGGATGGGCCGCGGCGGTACTGCCGCTCGCGACCTGCGCGCGCTCACCGAGCGATTTCCATTCGTGACCCACGGGCTCTCACTGTCTATCGGCAGCCCGGCCGATCTGGACGAAGACTTCTGCAAGAATTTGAAAAATTTTCTGGATCTGCACCAGATTCAGGACTACACCGAGCACCTCACCTACTGCTCCGACGATGGTCACCTCTATGACCTGATGCCGATCCCATTTACATCCGAAGCTGTCGAGTACGTGGCCGATCGCGTCAGGCGGGTGCAAGACATTCTGGAGCGGCGCATCGCGCTCGAGAACGCTAGCTACTACGCAGCGCCCGGGCAGGAAATGAGCGAGATCGATTTCATTCGGGCGGTGATAGAGCGGGCCGACTGCGATCTGCTACTGGACGTCAACAATATCTGCGTCAACAGCATCAACCATCGCTACGATGCAATGGAGTTTCTTGACCGGCTGCCACACGAGCGCGTTCGTTACATTCATATCGCCGGACACTATGTGGAAGCCGAAGACCTGCGGGTGGACACGCACGCCTCCAATGTCATTGATCCGGTCTGGAAGCTGCTGGACCGCGCCTATGCACGCTGCGGTGTCAAACCCACGCTGCTGGAACGAGATTTCAGTATCCCGCCGATGGCGGAGTTGATGGAAGAGATCAACCATATCCGCCAGATTCAGGCCAGGCACGCCTCGCGGCCGGACGTGAGCCTACGGGAAGCGCTCAATGTCTGACCCAACGGCCCGACCCCATTTTCAGGAATTGCAGTACGCGTTTGCAGCGCATCTGAGAAACCCCGAATTGCACCGCGCACCGGAAGGCATTGAAGATCGGCGACTGAAAATTTATCGCGAGTTGTTCTACAACAATGTGGAAAGCTTTCTGGCCAATGCCTACCCGGTGTTGAGGAAGCTGTCGAGCGACGCGGTCTGGCATGCACGCATTCGTGATTACTACACGCGGCATCAGGCGCGCTCGCCGCTGTTTCATGAGATGCCTGAGGAGTTCCTGCATTACCTGCAGTCGGAACGCGGTGAGCACCCTGACGATCCCCCCTTCTTGTGCGAACTGGCCCACTACGAATGGGTTGAACTGGCGCTCAGCGTTTCGGAGGAAGAACTGACGCCGGAACTGGCAGATCCCAATGGTGACCCGATGCAGGCGCCGCCGATGGTCTCACCGCTGGCCTGGCCCATGGCATACGTGTGGCCGGTCCACCGCATCAGCGTCGACTTCCAACCGGAGCAGCCGCCAGCCGAGCCGAGCTATCTGGTCGTCTACCGGACGCGCCAATACGCGGTGAAGTTCATGGAGATCAACGCTGTCACAGCACGCCTGTTGCAGCTGATTGAGGAAAATCCAACTTCAAGTGGCAGCCAACTCATGCAACAGATTGCGACTGAGTTGAATCATCCGCAGCCCGAACAGGTCATCGAAGGCGGGCAGGCACTCCTGGCCAGTTTGCGCGATCGAGATATCGTGGTGGGGACACGCTGGCCTGAGCAGCCGCGCTAACCGACAGCGGATATCAGGCCTCGAAATATCGACGACACCACCAGCAGCAGCAACACGCCCCCAGCCCATAGCGCGACGAACCAGAGCCATTGCCGCAAGCGCTTTGCGTTGCGCCCTGATGCGGAGCGCTCAGTGTCCGTAGCCATCACCGGATTCAACCTTGCCGCGGAACACCCAGTATGCGTAAGCGGTGTAGATCAGGACCATGGGCAATGAAAATGCCAGTGCCACCAGCACGAACATCTGAGACGCTTCGGGCGCAGCAGCGTCATAGATACTGAGGCTGGGCGGCAATATGTGTGGCCACAGGCTGATGCCAATACCGATATAGCCGAGCGCGAAAAGGGCAATGGCGTAGAAGAACGGCGCTGCATCACTGTGCCGGCGCAGTTCGCGAAACAGCGAGATCGCAACGACCGCCGTCGCCAGCGGCACCGGCGCCAGACTCAACCAGTTGTTGTCACCGAACCATCGCTGCGCAATCTCCGGGAACTTGAGTGGCGTGTAGATGGAAACCACTGCGAGCGCAACAAGCGAGGCGTACAGGCCCAGATGGGCGCAGCGGCGCGCATAGGCTTTCAAATATCCCTTGGTTTTCAGGTTAAGCCAGGTCGCGCCCAGCAATACATAGCCACTGACCATGCCAAGCCCGGTCACCACGGAAAACGGCGTGAGCCAGTCAAATGGGCCGCCCGCAAATGCCCGCCCCTCGATTTTCACGCCTTCCAGCAGCCCGCCCAGGATCAGTCCCTGCGAGAAAGCCGCTAGCGTCGAGCCCGCAGACAACGCCAGGTTCCACCAGGCTCGCGTGCGCTTTGCCTTGACCCGAAACTCAAATGCGACGCCGCGAAAGATCAGGGCAAACAACATCGCCATGGTCGGTATATAAAACGCGGGCAGTGCAATCGCATACGCCAGCGGGAAGGCGCCAAACAACACGGCGCCGCCCAGGATCAGCCAGGTTTCGTTGCCGTCCCAGACAGGCGTGATGCTGGCCACCGCAATGTCACGGCAATCTTCGTCCGGCAGCCACGGCATCAAGATGCCCACGCCAAGATCAAAGCCATCGAGAATGACGTAAGCGCCCAGGCCAAACACGATCACGCCAGCGAGGATGAGGGTCAGGTCCATATCAGTTGCGCCCCTCGTCAGCTTCGGAGTCTTCTTCCCGCAATTCTCCGGGTCGCGCACCGCGAATAGCTTTCGGGTGATGCGCAGGCAGGTTCGGTCCGGTTCTGACCAATGCCAGTACAAAGTAGACGTAAGCGAAGAACAGGATGCAGTACACAATGACGAACAGGGTCAGCGAAGTTGCCACGGTCGCCGCGGAGATATCCGAGGCACCGTCCCGGGTCAGGATCAGTCCGTTGATCAGCCATGGCTGGCGGCCAGTCTCAGCCACGATCCACCCCGCCAACGTAGCGATGAATCCGAGCGGCGTTGCAAGCATGAAGGCCCTCAGCATTCTGGCGTCGGTTTCGAGCTTCCCGCCCCACCAGCGCCACACGCCCCACGCACCGAGCGCAAGGAAAACTAAACCCAGTGCGACCATGATGCGAAAGCCGAAAAACACCGGCAGCACCGGGGGGCGCATTTCCGCAGCAACTTCCTTCAGCCCCTGCACCTCGCCGTCAAACGAATGCGTGAGAATCAGGCTGGCCAACCCGGGTATGGCGATTTCCAGATCATTGCGCTCAGCAGATTCATCTGGAATGGCGAATAAAAGCAGCGGGGCCTGGGTGCGTGTCTCCCACAAGCCCTCCATCGCCGCCACCTTCATCGGCTGATGCTCGCGAACGTTCAGACCGTGGAAATCACCTACCACAATCTGCAGCGGGGCAACGATGGCGAG
>TARA_R110000787_G_scaffold210882_8_pt1 | contig 10301 bp, 8 predicted proteins | sample TARA_R110000787 | Tara Oceans TARA_R110000787 (sample SAMEA4397920) | marine metagenome | biome: Polar Biome; feature: [DCM] deep chlorophyll maximum layer (ENVO:01000326); material: water (ENVO:00002006), including particulate matter (ENVO:01000060) such as... | depth 35 m
GATGATTTACAAATTCTAGAAGGCGCAAATGCGCTCTTTATAGATTCTGATAAACGCTTTAAAAATGATCTTCAAAACGGAACCATCAACATGGATGTTTTAGAAAACTTCACATCTGTTGAGGAATTACAACCGATCATTATAAACGAAGGAACTGCGAAAGCTAGAAAGTTTTGGATTTTCTACTGCACTAACTATCAGTCGAAAAAATAATTCAAATAGATTTTATTTACTAAAATAAATTCCTAAATTTGCACTCGCTAAAATTAACCTCTGACGATACTCGTGAAAGTTAGTTGTGGTAAACCATAAAATATATATAATGGAAGCTTTAGTAAAATTTGTACAAGACGAATTTGTAACAATAAACAAAAACCCTGAATTTTCAGCAGGTGATACTATTACAGTATTCTATGAAATTAGAGAGGGTGAAAAAGTACGTACTCAGTTTTTTAGAGGAGTTGTAATTCAAAAGAGAGGTACAGGATCTTCACAAACTTTCACAATCAGAAAAATGTCTGGTACTGTTGGAGTAGAAAGAATATTCCCTGTAAACTTACCTTCAATTCAAAAAATTGAAGTAAACAAGGCTGGTAAAGTACGTAGAGCTCGTATTTATTACTTTAGAGGTCTTACTGGTAAGAAAGCAAGAATTCAAGAAAAAAGACGTTAATTCTTCTTATTTCATTCAATATAAAAAAGGGTTTCATTTAATGAAACCCTTTTTTAATTAACAAATGTTAATAACCATTGTTAGTATTATGTTGATTTCTAATTACTTAAAAAATTTGCACACTCCATTTAGTATACTATATTTGAAATGTAGTTGTAAGGAAAATTAGAAAACTATTTGAAAGAAAAGTTGGACAAAAGACTAAGCAACCAATAAAGTAACGTTCTTTATTTATTGGATTTCCTTCAAAATTGATAATTTCAAGTTAGAGTTTCCTCGGCTAGGGATAATTAGAATAGTGAGCCTATGCAAATAGTTCATCGAAACTAATTAAGTATAATTATTAAATTATGCAGATGATGAAGTAAAAATTCAGTAGAAATTCCAATATGTTGAACTAAGGCTCTAAGTCTAAGTAAAACGGAATTTCAACATGAGGTCAGCAAAGAGACAGTTTCTTTGTTTAAAAGAAGCATAGAGTCATATCTCTATTTGATTGTGTAGAAATACAAATCATTGTTTATAATCTGCCTCTAAAGAAGCCATATCACTCAAGAAATTGAATGATATGGCTTTTATTTTTTCATATTCCTATCAATTTATTACTTCCATTAAAGATTTAAGAATAAATTATAACAAACTTCCCTCGTAAAATAGGAGTATAATTCTTAAATTTGCGCTGCTTTTAAGCGAAAACCTATCACTTTTTAACACAGTCTCTAAGAGATTTTACAAAAATTATTATGACCAAAAAAGCTAAAATTATCTATACTATAACTGATGAAGCTCCTGCTTTGGCAACTCGTTCTTTTTTACCGATTATTAAGGCATTTACAAGCAGTTCTAATATCGATTTTGAAACTAAAGATATTTCTTTAGCTGCAAGAATTTTAGCCAATTTTTCTGACCTGTTACCAAAAGAGCAACAAGTAGAAGATGCTTTGGCTCAATTAGGTGAATTAGCAAAAAGCCCAGAAGCAAATATTATTAAATTACCAAATATTAGTGCTTCAGTTCCTCAGTTAGTAGATGCGATAAAAGAACTACAAGCTGCAGGGTATGATTTACCAGATTATCCAGAATCTTCAGCTACAGAAAAAGATAAAGCAATTTTAGCAAGGTATAATAAAGTAAAAGGTTCTGCCGTGAATCCTGTTTTAAGAGAAGGTAATTCTGATAGAAGAGCTCCGAAAGCAGTAAAGAATTACGCTAAGAAAAATCCACATTCTATGGGTGCTTGGAGTCCTGATTCTAAAACTCACGTAGCAACGATGACAGAAGGTGATTTTGCTCATAATGAAAAATCAGTAACTATTTCAGACGCTACCAATGTAGCTATTGTTCATAAAGACAGTACAGGTCATAAGACAATATTAAAAGATTCAATTGCTTTATTAGATAAAGAGATTATTGATGCAACAATCATGAGTAAAAAAGCTTTAGTAAGCTTTCTAGAATATGAAATTGCTGATGCAAAAGCAAATAATACACTGTTTTCATTACACATGAAAGCAACCATGATGAAAGTTTCTGATCCAATTATTTTTGGACATGCAGTGAAAATTTTCTTTAAAGATGTATTCACAAAACATGAAAAAACATTACAATCAATTGGGGTTGATGTTAATAATGGTTTTGGAAATTTAATCAGTAACCTTCAAGAATTATCAGAAGAGAAAAGAAAAGAAATTGAAACTGATATTGCCGAAGTTTTCACAAATAATCCAGACTTAGCAATGGTAGATTCTGCTAAAGGAATTACAAATCTACATGTTCCTTCAGATGTAATTATTGATGCTTCTATGCCTGCAATGATTAGAACTTCTGGACAAATGTGGAACAAAGAAGGAAAACAACAAGATACGAAGGCAGTAATTCCTGATTGCTCATACGCAGGAATATATCAAACTACAATCGACTTTTGCAAGAAACACGGTGCATTTGATCCTACAACAATGGGAACAGTTCCTAATGTTGGCTTAATGGCTCAAAAGGCTGAAGAATATGGTTCTCATGATAAGACTTTTGAAATCGCTTCCGATGGAATTGTTCAAGTAATTAATTCAACCAATGAGGTTTTAATAGAGCATACTGTAGAAGAAGGAGATATTTGGAGAATGTGTCAAGTAAAAGATGCTCCTATTCAGGATTGGGTAAAATTAGCTGTCAATAGAGCAAGAGCGACTAATATCCCAACAGTTTTTTGGTTAAATAGAGAAAGAGCTCATGATGCAGAAATCATCAAAAAAGTAAACACATATTTACCAAACTACGATACAACTGGATTAGATATAAGAATTTTATCTCTTGAGGAAGCTACTGAATTTAGTTTAGAAAGAATAAAAGACGGAAAAGATACAATCTCTGTAACTGGTAACGTATTACGTGATTATTTAACAGATCTATTTCCAATTTTAGAATTGGGAACGTCTGCTAAAATGCTTTCAATTGTTCCATTAATGAATGGAGGAGGATTGTTTGAAACTGGTGCCGGTGGATCTGCTCCGAAACATATTCAACAATTTATAAAAGAAAATCATTTGCGTTGGGATTCTTTAGGTGAATTTTTAGCCTTAGCGGTTTCTCTAGAGCATCTAGGTGATATTAATCATAATGATAAAGCAAAAGTATTAGCAGAAACATTAGATGTAGCAACCGATACCTTTTTAGACAACATGAAATCTCCATCTAGAAAAGTAGGAGAATTAGATAATAGAGGAAGTCATTTTTATATTGCTTTATATTGGGCTGAAGCGCTAGCAAATCAAAATAAGGATACTGAATTAAAAGTTCAATTTTCTAGTATTGCTAAAGAATTATCTGCTAACGAGCACAAAATTATAAATGAATTAAATGCTATACAGGGCAACTCAATTAATCTTGGAGGTTATTATCTACCAAAAAGTGATTTAGCAGACAATGCTATGAGGCCTATTAGTATATTAAATGAAATTTTAGAGAAAATCTAAAGTTTGTATATACATTAACACTTAAGAGGGCTTTTAGCCTTCTTTTTTTTTTAGCTTTGATTTTTTAGTACAAAAACTATTACAATGAAAAAGAAACAAGTTTTAATTTTCGGTATTCCAATTTTAATTGTTCTATTATTTTCTTACTATTTTCTAGGTGATTCTTCAGATTCTGATATTAATTTAACTATAAAAGTTAAAAAGGGAGATTTCATAAGTGATGTAGTCACATCAGGAGAAGCACAATCCAATAGTTTGAAAAATATCATGGGACCTTCAAATCTTAGAAAGTTTAGACTTCGAGAAATAAAAATTCAAGATTTAATTCCAGAAGGAACTCAAGTGGCTAAAGGAGATTATATTGCAAAATTAGATCCTTCAGCTGTAAATGAACAAATTATTGACGCTAGATTAGGTTTAGAAACAGCTGTTTCTAAATATACACAACAACAATTAGATACCACCTTAACTTTAAAACAAGAACGAAATTCTGTAAAAGACCTAGGCTTTAGTCTTGAAGAAACTCGATTAGAGTTAAAACAATCTATTTACGAGCCACCAGCTACAATTAAAAAACTAGAAATTAATCTAGAGAAATTAAAGCGCGATTTAAAAGAGAAGAAAGAAAATTACCGAATCAAAAAAAGTCAAGCCAATGCCAAAATGGTAGAAGTAGGTACAGATGTTTCAAAAAACAGAAAAAAACTAAAAGACTTAAATGAACTTTTAGAGTCTTTAACAATTTATTCTGATGGTGACGGAATGTTAATCTATAAAAAAGACTGGAACGGAAAGAGGAAAGTTGGTTCTTCAATTTATCAGTGGGATGCCACAATAGCAACATTACCCAACCTAACAAAAATGGAATCCAAAACCTATGCCAATGAGGTTGATATCAGAAAAATAAAAAAAGGATTGGAAGTTATTGTAGGATTTGATGCTTTTCCTGATTTAACCTTGCCAGGAATTGTAACTGACATTGCTAATGTAGGAACAAAGAAAAAAGGTTCAGACATCAAACTCTTTCAAGTAATGATCGAATTGACAGAAATCGATGAAAATGTAAGACCTGGTATGACTACTTCCAATATAATCATTACTAATGAAATAAAAGATGTCTTAACGGTTCCAATTGAAGCCATTTTCTCAAAAGACTCTATTAGTTATGTGTATGCGAAATCTGGTTTCTCTATTTCTAAAAAACAAGTCAAATTAGGTGATAGCAACAATGAAGATGTTATCATTTTAAATGGATTAACAGATAAAGATATTGTTTACTTAAACAAGCCTGAAGGGTACGGAGACATTAAGATTGCTAAATTAAATTAGTTTCTATGTTTGATTCAATATTAATTGAGAAACTAAAATCTAACTTTAGTGAAGCCGTTAGAGTTATATTAACCAACAAAGTAAGAACTTTTTTAACTGCACTAGGTATTATTTTTGGTGTAGCTGCTGTAATTTCTATGCTTGCCATAGGAAGTGGAGCTGAGAAGGAAATTCTTGCTCAACTAGAATTAGTTGGTGTAAACAACATTGTCATTACTCCTATTGCAGACGAAAAAGAAGATAGCGATGTTGAAGAAGAAAATGAAACTTCTTCCGAATCAAGACGTTTTTCAAAAGGATTAGATATTTTAGATGTTAAAAGCATTTTGAAAAATGTTCCTTCCGTCTCTAAAATAAGCCCTGAAATTGTTCTTGAAACCTACGTAACTACTAAAGGAAAACAGAATTCAATTAAGTTAATTGGTGTTACCAAAGAATTTTTCCCAGTATCAAATATCGATATAGAAAGCGGGAAGAACTTTTCCAAAGTACAAATTGAAAATGCATTACCAGTTTGTATTATTGGTAAGAAAATAGAGAAAAAACTATTCACAGGCGAGTCTGCCATAGGGAAGAAAATCAAAGTAAAAGATGTTTGGCTTCAGGTGATAGGAGTTATTGAAGAAAAACTAATTTCAGACAAAGCACAAGAAAATTTAGGTATCAGAGATTTAAACTTGGATGTTTACATTCCTATTAAGACATTTTTAGTACGTTACAGAGATAGAAAAATTATTATTGATAAAACTCCTGATGATGAAAGTGGAGTAACGTTTTTTGGTGGTGGACCATCTAATAATGGTCCAAAAAAGAGAATCCCAAGAGGGAATTACCATCAAATAGATAAACTTACCATTCAAGTTAAAAATTCTAAAAAAATGACGATTACTGCTGATTTAATTGGCAGAATGTTAAAAAGAAAACATAATGGGGTCGTTGATTTTGAAATATCAATTCCAATTCAAGAACTAAAGCAACAGCAAAAAACAAAACAAATTTTTAATGTAGTATTAAGCATCATTGCTGGTATCTCTTTATTAATCGGTGGTATTGGTATTATGAATATCATGCTAGCATCAGTATTAGAAAGAACAAAAGAAATAGGAATTATAAGAGCTATCGGCGCTACACAGCAAGATGTTATTCTTCAATTCTTATCAGAATCTGTATTAATCAGTATTGGAGGTGGAATCATTGGAATATTCCTTGGTATTATATCCTCTTATGCTATAGAAGCCGCAACAGGAATAGAAACAATATTGTCTGTAAGTTCAATAACATTATCCTTTTTTGTTGCTACAGCAATCGGGTTAATTTTTGGAATTGCTCCTGCAAAAGCTGCCGCAAGTAAAAGTCCAATTGAAGCTATACGATATGACTAATTCACAAAAAATATTCACACTTATTATTTGCCTGTTTGTTACAGGATACGCTAAGAGTCAAACGAAATTATTAACGTTAGAGGAAGCAATAAAAGTGGCGCAAAAAGAATCACCAGATTATCAAACTGTTTTAAACAGAAATCAATCTAGTTATTGGAGATATCGAAATTTTCAGGCGAGGTTCTTACCTCAATTGAGTCTAAATGCAACATTGCCAGAATATTCTAATTCTATTAGAAGAATCACCAATGATATTGGACAAGATATATTTGTAAATACAAATCAAGCAAGAATAGATGGGAGACTTTCACTTACGCAAAATTTAGGTCTAACTGGTGGGGCATTTTCAATAAGTTCACAATTAGAAAGAATTAGCGTCTTTGGAAATAATGAAAGTATTGGATACTCTGTAGTTCCTTTTTCTGTTAATTATTTTCAAAATTCAATTTTTTTCAATCCTTTTAAATGGGAGAAAAAAATTGAACCCTTAGTTTATGAAGAAGCGAGAAGGGAATTTATTGAAAACATGGAGCAGATTTCATTAACTACTTGTAGACGATACTTTGGACTTTTGAAAGCACAAATTCAATTAAAAATATCTCAAAATAATTTATCAAATCAAGATACCTTATTTCAAATCGCAAAAGGTAGATTTAAAATGGGGAAAATCGCTGAGAATGATTTATTACAAATGGAGTTGGCTTTATTAAACTCAAGAAATAGCGTTACAACTAATAAAATTGCACTTAAGAGAACATCACAAAATTTAGCTAGATATTTAAATTTAAGTACTGAAGACATAGAATTATCTATCCCTAAAGATCTAGACCTATTTACTGTTACTTCAGAAAAAGCTCTTGAAGAAGCAAAAAGTAATAGAAAGTCAATTATTGAATTTAGAAGAAGAAGGTTAGAAGCTGAACGACAAGTAGCTGACGTAAAAGGAAGTAATCGATTAAATGTAGATTTAACTGCAAATTTTGGCATTTCTCAACAAGGTCCTGTTTTTAATGACTTGTTTCAAGATTATAACCAACAACAAAACATTTCTGTAAGGCTCTCAATTCCAATTATTGACTGGGGAGTTTCAAAATCTAGACGTAAATTAGTAGAAGCAAATTTAGATTTAGAAAACACTAATATCGAACAAGATAGACAAGCTTTTGAGCAAGAAATATATTTACATACTTTAAACTGGGATAATCAACGAGGATTTTTAAAAACTGCTAAAAAAGCTCAAGAAATATCTATAAAAAGATACAGTATCACTAAAAAGAGATATATTTTAGGAAAAATCACAATAACTGACTTAAATTTGGCTCAACAAGAGCAAGATCGATCTTTAGTTCAGTACTTAAACTCATTAGAACAATTTTGGGTAGACTATTATACATTAAGAAGATTGACTTTGTATGATTTTGAACAAAATAAAAAAATCGAAACAGAAGATATTTTATACGATTAATTGGTTTTTCTTGTTTGTTAATTTTTATATTTAATCATGAGTTTTATAAAAACAACTGAACAAGATTCTTATTATAATAATTTGGAAGACATGAGTATCACTGAACTCATTTCCAATATAAATAAAGAAGATCAAACAATTGCTTATGCAGTTGAAAGAAGTATTCCTCAAATAACAGCACTAACAGTACAAATTGTAACTAAACTAAAATCTGGCGGACGATTATTTTACATTGGAGCAGGAACAAGTGGTAGATTAGGGATTCTAGATGCTTCTGAATGTCCACCAACTTTTGGCGTTTCACATGATTTTGTAATTGGTTTAATTGCTGGAGGTGATACTGCTATTAGAAAAGCAGTTGAGTTTGCAGAAGACTCTACAAATCAAGGTTGGAAAGATTTGCAAGAGCATCAAGTATCAAATAAAGACGTTGTAATAGGAATTGCAGCTTCTGGAACCACACCTTATGTGATTTCTGCATTAGAGAGCTGTAATCAAAATAATATCATCACAGGCTGTATTACTTGCAATCAAAATTCTCCCTTAAGCAACACTGCAAAATATCCTATTGAAGTACTTGTTGGACCTGAGTTTGTAACTGGAAGCTCTAGAATGAAAGCTGGAACCGCACAAAAAATGGTGTTAAATATTATCTCTACGACCGTAATGATTCAATTAGGTAAAATAAAAGGTAACAAAATGATAGATATGCAATTATCTAATGATAAATTAGTAGATAGAGGCATTAGAATGTTATGTGATGAACTAAATATCGACTCAACAGAAGCAACTATGTTACTCCAAAAATATGGAAGCGTAAGAAAAATAATTCAGAATTATAAATAATGGCAGTAAACCCAGATTTAGTAGCTAAAGGTTTTAAAAGATTACTAATTTTATTAGTATTATTAATTGCTTCTCCAATTTTACTAACGATATCTTTTAAAGCAATCAAATTATATCCTGAAGGAAACTCTTTTTATTTAAGTGTATTTGGAGTTGTTTTTTCTTCTATATTGATTTTCTTTACACTTTTCTTTGGGTACAAAACATTCAAAACATTTTTAGATGCACTATTTTCAGATAAGTCATAATGAAAAATAGATTCCATAAATTATTTAACTGGGAATATTGGCCACTGTTAATGTTTTACATTCCTAATATTCCTTTTGCTCTATTTCACGGGATAAAAATTAGAAGCCTCGTATTTTACACTGGAGTTAACCCTGGAATAAGAGATTCTGGGATTGGGTCTGAATCGAAATATGAAACTTTAAAGTTACTTCCTAAAAAATACATTCCGGAATCAATTCTACATCAAAAAAATCAAAACATTGATGATACCATAAAGAAGTTTCTGAAGTCTAACATAAATTTTCCAATTATTATAAAACCAGATGTAGGTTTTAGAGGGTTATTAGTGAAAAAAATTGAGTCTGAAATTGCTTTAAAAAATTATTTAGAGAAATATCCTGTAGATTTTATTATTCAAGAATTCTTAACTCATAAAAAAGAATGCGGTATTTTTTATTATAGACATCCAAATGAAAAATTCGGAAAAGTAACATCTCTTACTTTAAAAGAATTTTTAACCATAAAAGGTGATGGAGCATCTAACCTCAAACAATTAGTTCATCAGAATAAGAGAGCTTCTTTATATTATACGTTTTTACAGGATGATACGACAATTGATTGGGAAAGTGTTTTAGAAAAAGGCTCATTACAAAAACTATCTTCAATAGGAAATCATTCTAAAGGAACTCGTTTTATAAACGGAAATCATCTAATCAACAAAACCTTAGAGGAAACTTTAAATACGATAAGTCACCAAGTAGAAGGATGGTACTACGGTCGACTAGATGTAAAATATAATACTTTAGAAGAATTATATAAAGGTGATTTTGTTGTATTGGAAATTAATGGAATTCTAGCAGAACCTGCTCATATTTATGACTCAAGTAAAATATCATATCTAAAGGCTCTGAAAACCATAAGAGTTCATTGGAAACAATTATATGAAATTGCTGCTCATAATCATAAACATGATGGAGTAAAGTTTAGAAAAACCATTCCTTTTGTCAAAGAAATGTTGACATTAAGAGCCTATTCTAGACGGCTTAAAAAATTATCTAAAAAATAAAAAACAGTTACCTAATTCTTCCGTTAGAGTAATCGGATTACATCCAGAATCTTCATCATGTAATTCAATTCCTTAAATATTATATTTTTATAAATAACTTATAGTCAATTACTTATGGTTAAATTAAGTTTTAATTTATAGTTAAATTATTTTTTGGCACGTTCTTTGAAAATTAGTTATCAAATGCGAAAGCCGAAAAGCAGCAGAGTAGGCAAAACCCTTAAAACCATAAATTATGAAAAAAGGAATACTATTATTATTAGGAATGTTCATGATGGTTTCTCTTGTTGAAGCCAAAAATGGCATCAAATCAACTGAAAGATTTTGGGTTGATAATGGAGTT
>TARA_R110000787_G_scaffold129264_5_pt1 | contig 10298 bp, 6 predicted proteins | sample TARA_R110000787 | Tara Oceans TARA_R110000787 (sample SAMEA4397920) | marine metagenome | biome: Polar Biome; feature: [DCM] deep chlorophyll maximum layer (ENVO:01000326); material: water (ENVO:00002006), including particulate matter (ENVO:01000060) such as... | depth 35 m
TATAATAACACGACTCTAAAGTTTCCAAAAATCCATATTGCAAGAAAAGGGCTATTTAAAGATTGGTTAAAACAAAATGATAAAATTGGAGGCCAACATAAAATACCTCGTTTATCTAATTCTCGAGAATTTTTAGAAAAATCACTAAAAAACAACTAGTTTTTTTAAATTACGTTAAATTATTTTCGTCATAATTCATCTTTATAATCAAAAATAGTATCTTAAGTTTTTAGTGTTTTTAAAGAATTGGAATCATATTTCATCCTTTTAAGGCCTTGTAATTCAGCTTAAAAGTGTAAAACCTCGTTTAAGTGTCAATCTGATGATTTTACGCCGATTTCATTATATTTAGATTACATTTGGAGGATATTACTTACTATTAATAAATCTAAAATTTACCAAAATTAACTATTATGAACAAAAAAACTTTTTTAAAAAATGCCATATTTACAATGGTATTATTTTTCTCAATTACACTTTCCGCTCAAGTCGAGCCAGAAGTACTAAAAAACTGGACAGTTTTAGAAGAAGCTGAATTCCATTATGATGTTTCTTACAGTGTCGTAAAATGTAGTCCAACTTCTAAAGCAACAGTTTTAATAAATGCTTTTAATGAAGATGGTACAAACCCTAAAGTAGGATTTACACTTAATTTTTCTGATGACAATAGTAATACTGCTCAAGTAGTTATTACTCCTTTTTCTTCTAATTTAGGAGATATGTTTATCGCTAATTGTAATTCAGAAGATCATTCAAATTTAAAATTCGATTGTCCAGATAATATTGATTTATCTACTATGAAAATTGAAATAACTTATCAAACCAAATAAATCATGAAAAAAATACTATCAATAATAGTAATGATGATCTGCTTGGGAGTAAGCGGAGAATCAATTGCACAATGTGCGGACAGACCAATAATAAATGACTTTACACCTCAAACTGGTTTTATAGGCAGTACAGTAACAATTACTGGAGCAAATTTTAGTGCTATTCCGGCAAATAATCAAGTATTTTTTGGAGCAACACAGGCAACTATAGTTTCTTCTTCATTCGGAACCTTAGAAGTTAGAGTTCCTGAAGGAAGTACAACAGCATTAATAAGTGTAAAGAATCAATGCAATTTATCTGCGTATTCAAAAACACACTTTAATGGAATCTTTTGCCCAACACCACTAACTAGTACTTCTTATCAAAATGTGGCACAAGAGTTAGCTGGAGTTTATGGCGCTTACAATATGATATCTCAAGACATGGATAATGATGGGAAACCAGAAGTTGTATCTGCTGGTTTAAACAGGGGTGTTACTATAGCAAAAAACAATAGTACTCCTGGAAACATAAGTTTCTCAGTATATAATTTCCCAACAAATACAAGAACAGTAGCTACTGCAGATTTTGACGGAGATGGTCTAAAAGATGTAGTTACAAATGCCAGTGTCTTAAGAAATACAAGTACTGGTCCTGGTAATTTCGGATTAGCTTACGCTGTAGATTCAAAAAGTGTTTCTGGTTACCAAATTGGTGCGGGTGATTTTAATAATGATGGAAAAATAGATATCATTGGAAGTCACGGAAGTGGTATTTATGTTGCTTTCAACACAAGTACAGGTCCAGGGAATTTCAATTTTACTAGTAGACAATTTATAGCTAATACTGGTCATTGTACCGGTATACAAGTAGCTGACGTAGATGGTGATGGAAAAACAGACTTTTTAGGAAGTCAAGGAGGAGCGAATAGAGCTGTATCTATCAGAAATACAACTGTTAATGGTAGTTTAACTGCTAGTTTTGAAACTCCAGAATATTGGGCATCAAATGGTTCTTATCCTTATAGAGCTATGATTGCTGATTTTGATAAAGATGGGAAAATAGATTTCACTTCTTGTAATTATTCAGGAGCAACTAATACAGCAATTTGGAGAAACACTTCTAGTGTAGGTAATATTTCTTTTGCATCAACAGTAAACCTTCCTTCACCTGGAGCAAATTATAGAATTGGCGTTGGTGATGTTGATGGTGATGGCTATCCTGATATTGTAACAAAATCTTTAGGAATCAATGTTTTTTCTGTATATAAAAACACTTCTTCTGCACCAGGTACTATAAGTTTTGCACCAAGATTTGATTACACATCTTCTAGTAGAGCTGAAGTATCAGGTATTGTTATTGGAGATTTAGATGGTGATTTTGTGCCAGATATTGCAACATCAGGTATTAATAGTAACACCATTCGTTTTCATAGAAATACGGGAGCACAAAACGATGTTACTCCACCAACTGTTGTCTGTAAAAATATTGTGGTAGCATTAAGTCCTGCTGGGACAGTAACAATAACATCAGAAATGATAGATAACGGTTCTGGCGATGCTTGTGGTATTGATTCTTTAGTATTATCGCAAACTGATTTTACTTGTGCAGATATTGGAGAAAATACGGTTACTTTAACTGCAACTGATGGTGCTGGAAATCAATCTTTTTGTACAGCAACAGTAAATGTACAACCTGCAGCAATTATTGTAGTTGGTCAAAGTACGGTTTGTCAAGGAGAAACTGTAGAAATGAATGCCAATGATGGTGATTCTTATCAATGGTCTAACAATGGTGTAGCAATTACAGGAGCAACTGCTCAATCTTTTACAGCTACAGCATCAGGAAGTTACACAGTAAATGTTACAAACGCTGGTGGATGTTCAGGTGAATCTTTACCTACTCTAGTAGTTGTTAATGACAATCCAACTGTAGATATTTCTCCAAGTGGAAATGCATTTTTATGCCCACCTAATAATTCAACAACATTAACAGCTACTCAATCATCAATTTATCAATGGATGAAAGACGGTGTTGATATTACAAATGCAACACAACAAACATATAATGTAACTGCAATTGGTAGCTATAGCGTGAGAGTTATTGATTTATTTGGTTGTTCTGCTATATCAGATGCAACAGTTATCAGTGCTAATCCAGCAGAGATTGATGTTACTGGAGACGGGAATTACGGAAACGTTTTTCCAAATCAAGATTACACAAGAACCATTACTATTAGCAATACAGGAACTGGTTCTCTAGACATAAGTAACCTTGCCGTAACAGGTGCAGATGCTGGTTCATTTACCTTAAGTGGATTTTCTACACCCGGAGCAATAGCTCAAGATACTTCTGCAACAGTAGATGTTACATTTAACGCACCAGATATTACAACATATTCTGCTCAACTCTCTTTCAATTCAAATGATTGTGATGAAGGTTTCATTTCAATTCCATTAAATGCTGAAATCACTTGTGTTGCTGCAGCCTTTAGTGCTGTTCCTTCAAATATTCCTGTAAATAATGATGCGGGTATTTGTGGTGCTATGGTAAACTATATTGCAGAAGCTACAGGAAACCCAACCTCAACCATAACTTACTCTTTTAGTGGAGATACTCAAGGAAGTGGAAATGGAACAGGAACAAATTCATTGTTTAATGTAGGAACAACAACTGTAACTTTAAATGCTACAAACCCTTGTGGTAATGTAACAGAAAGTTTTGATGTTACCGTAACAGACAACGAAGCTCCAACCGCTATCGCACAAGACATTACGGTTACATTAAACGAATTCGGAGGTGCTACTATTACTGCCGATGACATAGACAACGGTTCTTTCGACAATTGTATGTTTACGTTATCTTTAGATGTCAATAAATTCGATTGTACGAATATAGGTCTAGAGAACACGGTAACTTTAACAATAACTGATGCTAGTGGAAATACAAATTCTACAACGGCAAATGTTACTATTTTAGAGCACTTTAAAGAAACACTTGATTTAAGATCGCTTAGTTCTTTTGAAGCATTTACTGGAACAGGAGCTGTTACAAATTCAGGAAATTTTACAGGTAATGTTGGAACAAATGCTGGAGCATTAACTGGATTTACAGGTCCTAATTTTAATGGCAACGTACATCTTAATGATGCCTTAACAGCACAGGCAATTATTGATTTAATGAAGGTTTATATTCACTTAAATAATATTTTAGTGACGCATCCTGGTACGCATGCTTCTGCTTTTGGAAGTGGAGAGACGCTTACCCCTGGTGTTTATGATATCGGTAGTGCTGGATCCTTAGCAGGAAACCTTACGCTTGATGGCTTAGGAGATCCTAATGCTGTCTTTATCATGAAATTTAAAGGTGCATTTACTGCTGGTGTTGGTTCAAATATTGTTTTAACGCATGGTGCAGATGCCGCGAATGTTTTTTGGGTGGCTCAAGGCGCTATATCTGTTGGCGCAAATAGTGCTATAAAAGGTACTTTATTTGCCCATCCTGGAGCGATTACTTTAGGCGTAAATAGTACGATAGAAGGAAGGCTTATTTCATCAGTAGGTGCTATCACTGTTGGTGTTGATGGTACGGCAATGATGCCAGGTGCTATGAACATTCCAATAAACCCTATGGTTAGCTATACACCTGCAACTACGGTTGATGTTTTAGGAAGTATAGAGAACTTTAGTCTTTTTACGAGTAATGGAGCTGTAGCAAATGCTTCTACCTCTGGAATTTTTGGAGATGTTGGTGCAGATGTAGGCGCTATTAGTGGTTTTGCAACTTCAGGACATATCGGTTCATTTTATAATACAGACGCTGTTACAGCGCAAGCTAAAATAGATTTAAATAATGCGTATACTCAATTGATGTTGATTCCGACTACCGAAAGTAGTCATACGCCAGCTTTTGGTAGTGGAGAAACACTACAGCCAGGAGTTTATGCTACTGCAGGCGCAGGTTCTTTAGCAGGGACAATTACTTTAGACGGTCAAAATAATTCAGATGCAATCTTTATTTTTAAATTTAATGGAGTCTTTGCAGCAGGTGCGTTATCAAAAGTAATTATGAGTAATGGAACGCGACGATGCAATGTTTTTTGGATTTCTGAAGGAGCCGCTTCTATAGGATCTTTCAGTACCTTAAAAGGAACGATTATCGCTCATAACGGAGCCGCTACAATGGGAGCTGGTGGAAACTTGGAAGGAAGATTACTTTCTACAGGTGGAGCGATTGGTTTTAGTACCGGAGTTGTTTACACGGTAGTTCATGATGTTGAATGTAACAACAACACAACACCAAAAACAACTGTTAAAGAAGCTGTAGAAGAGATATTAGGTGCTAATGATACCGAAGATTTTGCTTCACTGGTATTATATCCTAATCCTGCAGATCATCAAGTTCACTTAAGCAATCCTACACAAATGGATTTAAGCGATGTAACTATTTATGATCTAACGGGAAGAATCGTTAATAAGGTAGATTTAAGCACTATGGGATCAGAGATCACCATCGATGTTTCTTCCTTAGCTAATGCTCCTTATTTGTTAGTGATTAAAGGAAGTCAAGGGACTTCTACTAAAACGTTGATTATAAATAACTATTAGTAATACCTAAATAATTTAAGCCTCCTTTTCTTAATTGAAAAAGGAGGCTTTTTTATTTATCAAAAACTCACTTATTTATTTAGAAGTTAAAGTCTTGATAGCTTTTTAATTCTATCATTATGTAGCTTATAAACCTCTATTACTCCTAGTTCATCTTTTGATTTCGACAACATTGATAATCCCCTCTCTTTTCATACAGATCAAAAAGAACTTCCTTCAATTATTTTTCTTATTTCAAGCATCATTGATTTTTATTTAAATACTTAGCTAAATATACACCAATACTTGCAGAAGCTTGTAATAGATAACCGCCAGTAGGAGCGTCCCAATCTAACATTTCGCCAATGCAAAATTGATTGGACATTTTTTTAAGTTCGAAATTTTCAGAAATTGCATTTAAATCAACGCCTCCAACGGTAGAAATTGCTTCGTCAATGGATGCGGTGTTTATGAGTTCTAAAGGAAACTTTTTGATGTTTTTTATTAAGGATTCTGTATTTAAATAAGACTCTTTAGATAGGTATGTTTTTAATAAATCGATTTGAGATGCACTTAATTTGAGCTCTTTTTTTAAGATTTGAGTCGTATTATTATATGTAGATTTTTTTATTTTTGAAAGAACATTTTCTAATGTTAACGAAGGTTTAAAATCGATAAATACAGTTGCCTTTGACATAGTATTCAACTGTTCTCTAATTTGTGGACTCAGTCCGTAAATAGCATTTCCTTCTAATCCAAATTTTGTAATAACTGCTTCTCCTTTCTGAATAACGTTATTGCAATAAATAGTAATGTTTTTTAAAGGAGCTCCTTCGTGTTTTTCAATAAAATTAGGTTTCCAATTAATTTGATATCCACAGTTTGATGCTTGAAATATTTTAGTTTGGATTCCTTTTTTAGAAAAAATATCGAGCCAACTTCCATCAGACCCAGTAACTTTCCAGCTTCCTCCGCCTAAAGAAAATACAGTATAATCTGTTTGTATCGTTTTGTTATTAATAACTGGATTACCAGTGCCGTCCCAACCAGAAAAAGCGTGTTCGTACTTAATAATAACTCCCTTTTCTTTGAGAGATTTTAGAATTGCATTTAGCACTTCAATAGGTTTAATTCCTTTTTCGGGAAATACTCTTTTACTGCTTCCTATGTATGTTGGGATTCCAATTTGATCGAGCCAATTTCTAAAATCAATATTGGTAAAATTAAGTAATGCATTGTCTAAAAATTTATTTGGAGTGTACCTTTTAATAAGTTGATCAATCGGTTCGGAATGTGTTAAATTGAAACCCCCTTTACCAGCAACTAAAAACTTACGACCCGCCGTTTTGTTTTTTTCATAGATGGTAATATTAAATTTTTCAACATCTAAAAAAGCGGCTAATAAAAAAGCTGATGGCCCGCCACCTATAATAGTAATTTGTTTTTTCATGAAACAAAAATAGTTGTTGTTAGAATTTTTAAATCATTGCTACATTACAAACTTAATAAATGTTAAGATTCATTGTTGTTTAATGGGAGATCTCTTTTTATAAATATAGCACAAGCAATAATCCAGATGATAAATACTCCTTCAATAATTCTTTGAAATAAGCCGGCGTAATTTGTTAGAGGATCAGAGAGAAATCCTATAAATACGAAGCAAATTAATACGCAAATGATCCCCATTTTTGACAGACCGATATACTTTTTTGATTTCCATAAGCCGATACTTATCATTAAAATACTGATTGGAACAAATAGGTAAGTTAATAAGGCTGTTAAGTTATGGATTAGTTGAGAAACACTTGGGTCCACTAATTCTTTATTGCAGCCTTTGTCGCAAGGAAATATTCCAACAAGGATAGTTGCAATGCCATAAAATATTCCAAGACCCCAAAATCCAAATTTCGTAAGATTAGATTTAGGAAACTTTTTATATCCTACAAAAGCAAATATGGTTAATAAAATTCCGCTTGGTATATAACCATAAAACCGCAATGATTTCCCGTAAGGCATATCAACAGCCATCGTTTCACTTATGTATTGTGAAATTGGGTCATAATCTTCAAATTGAAAACCACCTAAAAAAGAAGCTACACCAAAAAATGTCACGCCTAGTATTCCTATGAAAAAAAGTAATTTGTTGCTCATAATTATATACCTGTATTTTTTATAAATTTAACAAAGCTACCACCAAACAATAAAAAAAGCCACATATGTATCTTTATATTTTTGCCAACATAATGGGGCTTGTTTTTCTGTAATACTTGTTATAATGTATTTTTCTATACCATTAAAGTCTGTCCAAATTTCATTTTCAGAAGGGTCCATTCCCCATTCCTTTTTTGAAGGTATATAATAGTTTTTTGCTGAATTATCAAGGCTAGTAAATGTCTTAAAATTTAAATAATAGCCTTTTATAGCTTTTTCATAAATGGGGTTAAAACTTGCTTTGTATTCATAAGGAATAAACAATGAAGCTAATAAGCATAATGCTTGAGAAGCTTCTTTAATTTCTATAGTATTAAATATTGATTTAGTACGGGTATGATATAGTAACGGAAATTGTTTTCTTTTTAATTTTTCTAATTTTTCTTTCAAAGAATCATTCCTGTTAGGACCAATCCAGTTATTTATTGCTTCGTAAGAAATGTTTGGATCAAATAGATAAAATTTATAAGCTAATTCCATATGGATTATAGCTTTTGTTTTTAATTCTTCAATAATAAAATCAATTTCACCTATGGTTTGTTTGCCATCTATTACCTGAATGTTTTCATAAAGCACCTTGTAGTTGGAAGATGATTTGATTAATTCAGAAACAATTTTTTCTGCTAAATGGCCCAGCCTTATATTGGTTGGTAATTGAAATTCTAGATCCGTTGCAAGGTTTAATTCAGATAAATTAAAAGTTTGTAAACCAGTAATTGAAAAGTCTAGACTCTTCGCTTTTAATATTGATGCTATCCTTGACTTAGTTTTCATTTTAATAAAAACACGAAATTAAGACATATAAATTAGAAAGCACAAAAGAGTTAAAAAGGTTATTCTTTTCGAAGAGAATATCGATTTCTCCGACCTTGATATTTATTAATGAGTTATCTTTTTATTAGTGTTGGTGAAATCATCAAGAATTCTAATAATAAATTTTTGAACTACTATTTAGTAGGTCGTTGCCATAAATAAAAAAAGATTTTTTATGTTACTCCCTATCTACTATTTCTACTTTTAAAAGATTTTCATGTTTGCTGTTATAGTAAGGGATTATATGCTTACCAGTATTTGCATATCTATCAACCAAGATTTTAGAGACAATACATTTATTTCTATTTGTAGCAGTGTATACTTCATTAGTAATAATGTCTGTTATTTTTATCAATATCTTTTTTTGTGGTTTGGTTCCTTTTTTATCGGCTCTTTTTCTATAATAAATGCTTCCCGCAATTCTATCACATTCCAAACATCTATTTGTTCCGTAGTAACTGTATTCCTTTTGTTCTTTTAATTTATCACAAACTCTACAGGTTCTATGTGTTGTTCTGCCATCAACTATAATTGATTTATTTCTGGTATGAGGATGATGTTTTTTTCTTGCTTTATCTAAATGCTTTACATTCCCTAATTCCATACTTCTCTTATAAGACGTTCCTTTTATTTTATTGTAATCTAAATTACAAAGCCTATTATCGTCTTGTATTTTATTTATATGGTACACCTCATCTTTTAAATCAGCATTAATTTTTTTCGGATTAAAAGAGTAATATACAAGTGTGTTTAATGAATAGCTTTTAGCAATATTATTTAAACTAAGCATTACAGATAATCTTCCATCTCTTTTTTGTTTTCCTTGGCTTAATATTCTTGCTCTAACTCTTCTGTGACCCTTAGCGATAGGTACAGTTCTTTCTAAAGATTTAACTCTACCTAAATTAGATACTTCATATATACCATCAAAATCTAAAACATTCGCCCATATTTCATTATCTAAATCGTCTAAATTTAAGTTCAAGTATAATTTGCTTCCTTCGTCAGTAACGCCCTTTTTTATAGTTGGTGACATCGCGTATTATTCAGGGTTAATATTTGCATTTATTGAGTTTCACTAATATGATAAGTTTGTAAATCATGTTATTTTGGTTTAGTTCCCGTTCTAAATCATACACAAGTTCAAAGGGGTAATCAAAACGAAAAACAATAAGTATACAATGATGTAACACACTGTTTTTTATAGCTCTAAAATTAATTATTACCTTAATGCAACAAAGTCATTTTTGAATAAAAAATTAGCACAAAAAAGCCGATTTCACTACCAATAGCTTTTCAAAATTTAGTTTTTTAAATATGAGATGGATTTCAAAGCCTCAAGAAGCAAGGCCTTGATAATATTGAAGATAAATTTTTAGAACACAGGATTTGGGATACCTATGCGATTGATTAGTTTATGTATTGGCTAGGTAATTTTCCATACCTATTTTTGAATACTTTTGAAAAATAACCTCCATTAGCTATTCCAACTCGAGCACAGACTTCGGCTACGTTCAAATCTGTAGTGTCGAACAAATGTTTAGCGTGACCCATACGAAGATTCAAAATATAGCGACCTACCGAATCTCCATAAAGATACTTTACGCCCACTTGAAGTTTTTTAGGGCTCATTCCAAAGTGCCTACTCAATTTAACAATGGTCAAATTTGTCTCTAAGTTATAGATGACATAACCTGCTAAAGAAGTTATTTTGGATAATTCGGAATTACTTAGGGTAGATTGATTTTTAGCAATACCCTCGTTATACTCTTTTACCTGTGACGCCAACATATTAAAAACAGCACCCTCTGTAAGAAGTCCACCCACCAAATCAAGATCTTGATTCTCACATACTATTGATGCATACTTTTCTATTTC
>TARA_R110000787_G_scaffold29812_4_pt1 | contig 10290 bp, 6 predicted proteins | sample TARA_R110000787 | Tara Oceans TARA_R110000787 (sample SAMEA4397920) | marine metagenome | biome: Polar Biome; feature: [DCM] deep chlorophyll maximum layer (ENVO:01000326); material: water (ENVO:00002006), including particulate matter (ENVO:01000060) such as... | depth 35 m
CCACCTACCAGTAGTTTAGTAATAAACACTACTGCAGGAGCTTTAGCTCAAGCTTATGTAACAGCTGTACCTACTACAAATCAACTTACTTTGTCTGATTCAATATTTTTAGTTGCATTAGGTGGAGAAACTTATTCTATATATGATAATACTAATATAACAGAAGTTGAAAGAGTTAGTCAAAATAAAATATTTTACTTAACAAGCTCTACTTTAACAGCACCAACAGAACAATTTCCTTCATATGTTTTAGGGGGAAACACAATTACAGTTTATCCTTCAACTATAATGAATGATGGAGAAATAAAGGCGCAATATGTTAGATATCCTTTAACACCTGCATGGACGTATAACACTTTACTTGTAGGAGGAACACCTTTATTTAACCCAAGTTTAAGTGGGTTTCAAGATTTTGAATTACCTGAGTCAGACAAACCAGGCTTAATAGCAAAAATATGTCAATATGTAGGAATAGAAATAAGAGAAGATATGGTGTATAAATTTGGACAAACAGAAGATTTAATGGATTCACAAACACAATCATAAGAAATGGGATATATTACTGATTATAAATATTATGAAAATAATGGTGTTAACCCAACAGAAAAAAATTGGGGTTCATATCAATATGTTGGTTTAGATGATATTGTTTCCAATTTTATGTTAATGTATCAAGGAAATAATGAAATAATAAATAACGTAGAAAGATATCAAGTTTTATTTCATGCAAAAAGAGGTATTCAAGAGTTAAATTATGATGCTATGAAACAAATTAAGATTCTACAAATGACTGTAGACTCTCAAATACGATTTGTTTTACCACCTGATTATGTTAATTATGTAAGAATATCACAATATAAACAAGGAACTTTATTTCCTTTATCAGAAAACATTCAAACAATGTATGCTCAAGGCTACTTACAGGATGCTGCGGCAGAAGTTTTATTTGATGCTTTAGGAACTGCTTTAAGGCCTGCTAACTCTCTTTTAGATCTTGAACGTATAAAAGGGGGTGGACAGGCAATGTATTTAGGGCCAGGTCCTTATAATGGAGAATTAGGATATTGTTGTGATGGTGATTGGTATTTTTCTTTTGCTATTGGAGGTAGGTTTGGTTTAAATACTGAAACAGCAAATATTAATCCAACGTTTACTATAGACAGACAATCAGGAGCTATATATTTTAGTTCAGGAATGTCAGGATCTTCTGTGGTTATGGAGTATATTTCAGATGGTATGAATAGTGGTGACGACACATCTATTAGTGTAAATAAATTATTTGAAGAATATTTATATGCGTATATTAGATACTCATTATTAAACAATAAATTAGGAGTTCAAGAGTATGTGGTTAATAGAAGTAGAAAAGATAAATCCTCATTATTACGTAATGCAAAAATTAGGTTAAGTAATATTCAACCAGGAAGACTTTTAATGAATATGAGAGGGAAAGACAAATGGTTGAAATAAAATGGATATTAATACTAATTTTATAGCAGGACGAATGAATAAAAGCGTTGATGAACGCTTAATTCCTCCAGGAGAATACAAAAATGCATTAAATGTTAGGTTAGGTTCTACAGAAACTACTGATATTGGAGCTGTAGAAAATTCTAAAGGAAACGAAAAATTAACTACTTTACAGTATGGAGGAAATCCTTTGTCCGTTAATGCTACTTGTATAGGCGCATATGCAGACGCTATAAGAGAAACTATGTACTGGTTTGTTCATGATAAAAATCCAAATGGAACTACAGTAAATTTAATTGTATCTTATAATAGTATTACAGCAATAACAACTTATCATGTTGTCAGTGTTGTTGTTCTAAATTTTAATCCTTCTTATTTAATTACAGGAGTTCAATTAGTGGAAGAGCTGTTGTTTTTTACTGACAATTACAATCCTCCAAGGGTAATAAATATAAATAGAAAATATGGCTTACCATCAGGAGGTGTAGATACTTTTACAGAAGATGATATAAGTCTTATTGTTAGACCACCTGGGTTTTCTTCTTTTCTTAATCCTATTTCAGGTAATAGAGAATTTGATTTAGCAGTTCCTACAGTAACTCTTAATGAAACTACTAATAATGAAGAAAATTTTTTAAATGATCGTTTTGTGTCTTTTGCTTATAGGTATCGTTATTTAGATAAACAATATAGTGCAACATCATTATTTACACAAGCTGCATTTCAGCCTAAAGCTTTTAATATAGAACCTGAGTCTATGATTAACGAAGGGATGATAAATAGATATAATTCTGCAACAATAGAATATAGTACAGGGCCTAAAAATGTTTTAGAAATACAATTATTATATAAGGAATCCACTTCAAATGTTATATATATAATAGAAAGTTTTGTTAAAAGTGAATTAGGTTGGAATGATAACGAGAAAAAAGAATTTCAATTTTCTGCAAGTAAAGTGTACGGAACTTTAGGTTCTGATGAATTACTTAGACAATATGACAATGTTCCCCAATTATCTCAAGCTTTAACTATTCAAGGAAATAGAATAATGTTGGGTAATTATACTGAAGGATATAATATATCAACAATTAACGGTCAACTAATACCTATTAATTACTCTGCTTTATTAACTTCAGACCCTTTAACTGGAGTTTATTTAAACTCTCCATTTTCATTAGCTTTAACTAATGATAATCCCGTTACAATTACTTATTCACTTACTCCTGCAAGTCTTGTTCCTTATGTATTATATGATGTGGGTCCACTTGATTATTCAAGAATAGTTTTTGATTTATCTACTGTACCACTTCCTATTGAACAAGGTACAGTATTTGATTTTCCTATGCAATTTTATGCAGTAGAAACTTCAGGAACAACAGGGGCTGCTCTTAGCTCAGGAATTTTAAATGGTGGTGCCGTAATAGGAACCGCTATTGATCCTATAAGATTAACTTTTTCATATACCGCTAACCAAGAATTTTTATCTGCTGCTGATATGATAGATTCTGATAACTTTAGAAATGCTGTAGGTGAAAATGTTAACCCAAGTACAGCCATTGCTGATGCGCCTACAGGAGGAACTTTTATGGATGTTTTTAATCGTACTATGATTAATATAGCAGATACACAAACTATAAACGGAGAACAATATACATTTGCATTTGAAGGTTTTTCCAGTCCAACAAATCCAGCGATACTTTCTTACATTCCTACTGCTAAAAGGTTTAATCAAATTAATGGAGTGCTTGATTGTTTTTCAATAGCATTTCCTGCTGTACGGTTTGATGGTACGGTATCAGGAACTGAAATATTTAATTATTTTAGATTTGTTTTAGAAGATGTTGTTACTACTATTCCTACACCTTATCCTCCTTTACGTCCTATAATCAGCCCAATTTTTCAAGAAAATTTAAGATCTTTACATAGCAACAGAGATTATGAGGTAGGGTTAGTCTATATGGATGATTATGGAAGAGCATCTACAGCTTTAGTTAGTTCTCAAAACACTGTTTTTATTCCTTCAAGTTCATCTGTAAATACAAATAGAATTAACGTAACTTTAAGAAACAAGCCTCCATTTTGGGCTAAAAAATATAAATTTGTTTTAAAACAATCCAGGGCAACATATAATGTTATTTATGTAAGAAGATTTTATGAAGACCCGAGTGACACTTCAATAGTTTGGATGGCTTTAGAAGGAGAAGATAAAACTTTAGTAAAAGAAGGAACTCAATTTAACGTAAAAAGAGATGATTCAGGAGCTTTAAATACATCTGTAATTGCTACAGTTTTAGCTGTAGAAAATAAAGAACGAGGAGAATTTATTACTGACATTAGTTTACCAGGTTTATATATGTCTATAAAACCAAATAATTTTAATGTTACAGCAAACATAACAGATGCTATAAATTTTGGTCAAAATCCAGGTATTAATATTAGAGCTGAAGGGTCATATCCATTTTGTAATTACCCTGTACCTCAAATTTTTAACGATACATCTCAACAATATGAATTAGCACCTATACCTCAAGGGGCTATTATAAAAATTAGTTTTAGAGTTTGGAGAACTGAATGGGATCCTTTTATAGGAGGTAGCGACCCAAGTTTTGACTGGAGATGGTCTCAGACATTTGTAAGTCCTTTAGCCTATGATAATTTTTTAGAATGGTGGGTAGGTGAAAACATAGAGGCTTATGCAGGCGGAACATCTAATGATGGTCAAGCACAAATGATATTACCACCTGAAGTTGAAAATGACACACCAACTTCTACAACGCCATTTGGATTTATTGATGGCGGTAGTTCTTTAAGTCCGTCTTCTTATAGTGGTACTTTTGGGCTTTTAAGTGCAGGAGATAGACCAACAACCAGAGGAGGTTTAAAATATTTGTTTCTTCAAAGAACAGCTGGCTCAACAATAGTCCCTGAAGAAAAAGAATGGTTTTTACAACTAAACGCTTATTTACCATCAGGAGGTTCATCAATTGACAAGAGACCTGCTCATGTAGATATGAATATAGAGTTTTATGGACAAGATAATCTTTTAATATTTGAAACTTTACCTCCTGATGCTGATCCTAATTTATTTTATGATTCTTCAGAAATGTATAATATTGATACAGATTTAAATGGAGATTTAGCTCATGAAGGAAATATACAAAATCAGACTATTGTTACTGCAACTCCTGCAATAATTCAATTACCATTTTTTAATTGTTTTTCATTTAGCAATGGAGCAGAAAGTTATCAAATTGAAGATAGTGCAGTTGGTAAAGCTTTAACATTAGGACAACGAACAACAGCTATATCTAATATTGAATATGCAAAACAACTAAGACAGTCAAGTATAACATATAGTGGTATTTATTATCCTTCTTCGGGGTTAAATAACAGTAATGAATTTAATTTAGGTTTAGCAAATTTTTCAGATTTAGAAACAAACTTTGGTCCTGTAATGAAATTACATTCCAGAGAAACAGATATATTAGTATTACAAGAAGATAGAATATCTTATGTTTTAACAGGTAAAAATATTATTAGCGATTCAGTAGGAGGGGGAGCAATAGTTTCGGTGCCAGAAGTTTTAGGAAAACAAATAGCACGTATAGAAGAGTATGGTATAAGTTTTAATCCTGAAAGTTTTACGTCTTGGGGTAAGAATATTTATTTTAGTGATACAAAAAGAGGAGCTATAATACAATTAACAGGAGGAGCTGTTAATAATGAATCATTAACAGTTATTTCTGACACAGGAATGAGGTCTTATTTTAGAGATAAATTTATTACTCAATTAAATACACAAAAATTAGGAGGGTATGATCCTTACATGGATGAATATGTTTTTTCTTCTAACACCAAATTAATACCAGTTAAAACTCCTGTTTCTCCTTGTGGAAGAGTTATTACTCCTCAATCGCAATCAGCAACTTATAATGTTAGCATTGAAGTAGGAGCAATAGTGGGAACTGTTAATATTGGTTATAATATTTCTAATCCAAATACAGCAACATTAGATATTACAGCAACATTTAATGGTGTAGATACAATAGGAACAGCATTGTCTGGAGCAGGAAATTTAAAAGTTGTTAAAACAACTATGTTTCCTACAACAATAGATATTACTGTTATACCTTCTGAAAAATGTACTTACAGTATAGATCCTAACTGTATAACATCAAAATCTGACACTTTTGTAACTCAATATGTTTTAGCAGCAGCTCCAAACAGAAGAAACCCTCAATTTCATTTTGGATTTAATTGGACAGATGGAATATATATAAGTCCTGCAAGTAATAACTTAGCAAGAAACGTAGCCCCATCACAACGTGACTGTCCTCCTTCTTTTGGAACAATAAGTATTGTATCAGACAGTGGTATTGCTTCTTCAGGTGTAATACCATATGGGGGAACAACAATTAATATGTTTGTAGACTCATTAGACTATCCAAATCAAGATAATGTTAAGTTTGATGCAAGTCGTGGACATAAAATGTATGCTTTTACTCAAAGAGCAAACATAACAGGGTGTAATCAAAATTTAATTTCTGATTTATCAACTAAAACTCCTTTAACTGTTGTTAATAATATAGACAATAAATTTGAAGCACAGTATACTAATTTACCAATATCACTAACAACATATTCAAATACAAATTCACCAATAGCTCCTGCAGATTATATAGCTGACAATTCAGTAGATTTTAATACATTAACATTTTATGTTAATGATATTGTTACAGCTGCATCAGGATCTGTTGGTAAAATTCTTACCATTGCTCCTAATTTAATACAGACAGGAAACAGTCTTGGTGTTGCTGAAACAATAGTTGCTCCAGGAGAAGGCTATACTATAACACGACTTAATGTATCTCAAGTAATATTAGTATATGATATGAGAGATAAAACAGGAGCTGCAGGGTGTAGAGATAGTGATACCAATCTTGTTTGTACTTGTATTGGGCTATGCACTCCTAATATTATGACTGCTGACCCTCAAGCATCTCCACTTGCCGCTTGTTTAAATGGTTCAGGACAGTTTCCTTATAATGGAAGTTTAGTAGGAAGAAGTCATGATGGTGCTGGACCTATTCCTGTAGTTGGGAATATGATTTATAATGCTAACTTTACAACTTGCGACCCTACTGATGTACCTGCTGATGGATGGTATTATGTTGGAGATCAATGGGGTAGTAATTCTAATATAGTAATACAAATAAGTAACGGTATATGTATTGCTTCACAAACACAAACTTGTTAAAATGCCAACGACACTAAATATATTTTTTGATGGAACTTTTTTTTGTAGCGCAACAGCAATTTTTTTAGATGCAGACTTAACTGTTTTTGCTGAATCTGATTTTTATGCGTTTGGGGGGTTTAAAAGATATTGGAATAAAACAACAGGAGTGTTAGGAGATTGCGAAACTTGTTAAAATAAATTATGGCAAACGAAGAAACTTTATCTTATAGCGAAGGGTCCAAAGGATGGCCTTCATTTTACTCTTATATTCCTGAATACATGATGGGAATGAATAGTTATTTTTACAGCTTTGATGGCGGTAATCTTTATAGGCACAACACTAATCCACTAAGAAATAATTATTACGAACAACAATATAGTTCATCTATTACAGGAGTGTTTAATTTTAGACCTCAACAAATAAAAGTATTTAAAACAATGTCTCTTGAAAGCAATGCGGCTTGGGAGTGTAAAGAACTTATTACAGATTTAAATACAGGATCTATGTTAGACACTTACTTTGAACAAAAAGAAGGGGAGTGGTTTAGCTATATAAGAAATAAATCAACAACTTTAGATTTTAAATTAAGGTCTGCTAATGGATTGGCTAATTTATTAAGTTCAGCTGCTGCAGTACCTGCAAGTACTATAACTTTAACTTTTTCTGAAGATGTAGGAAGTATTATTAATTATGGCGATCAAGTATACTTGCAATCGGGAGCATCTAATATATTAATTGGAACGCTAACATCTAAAAAAGCTAAAAGTATAGAAGTTTTATATACAGGGATTTTCCCAGTGTTAAATCCAGGAGACTTTATATTTTATTATAAAAACCCTGTAGCAGAATCAAATGGAGCAAGAGGATATTTTTTACAATTTACATTAGAGCTTCCTTTAACAACAATTACACCAGTTGAGTTGTTTTCTGTAGGCAGTAGCATCATGCAAAGTTATCCATAGAATTTATTATCTTTGTGATAATGAGTTTTAATATAAAACCACTATCCGATGATGATTATGACAATGTGTTATGTGATTGGTGGAATGATTGGAGATGGACACCTCCTGCGAAGGATTTTTTACCTGAAACGGGGTATATGGTTTATTATAATGACGAACCTATATGTGCAGCATATATGTATATAACAAATTCTGATGTAGTTCTTTTAGAGTGGGTTATATCTAATTTTAAATTTAAAAATAAAACAATTAGAAAAGAAGCTTTGTATATGTTAATAGAAACAATAACATCGTTATCTTCTAATTTAGGAAAAAAATATATATATTCACTTTTAAAAAATAAACCTTTAATTGAGCTATATAAAGAGTTAGGATACATACAAGGAGAATCAAACGCAACAGAAATGATTAAAAAAATATAATATGGGAGCAATAACAACAATAGCCATTGGTTTAGGAAGCGCAGGTTTAAGCTTTGCACAAGCTTCTAAAGCTGCAGAAGACAATAGAAAAGCAAACAGACAGGCCGCTAAAGAAATGGCTAAATTAAAAGACAGAGCAGGAGTTAAGTTTACTGATAAGCTTAGTTTAAATACAGATTTATATGAACAGCAGTTTGAGCAAAACTTACAAGTAAATGCAGATTTAGTAAATGCTGCAAGAGAAGCGGGACCAAGAGAAGTTGCTGCATTAGCAGGAAGAATAGGTGCGTCTCAAACAGCAGCCAATGAAGCTGTTCGTCTTTCACAAACAGATAGGTTACAAGAAATTGAAACGTTGCAGATGGGTGAACAGAGTGAGATAAACCAACAGCTTTTAGCTATTGAAACAGCTCAGTTACAAGATAAGTCAGCAAGAGATGCACAAACAAGACAGGTTGTAGCTGGAGCTACTATGAGTGGTATTAATTCTTTAACAAACATGGCTACTACACTGGCAAAATCTACGCCTGAAAACCCATTGAGTAAAGATAAAAAAGCTTTAAAAAATACATTAGATAAAAACAATATATCTTATGCAGATTATACAGCAAATCCTGATCAGTATAAAAATTTATTTTTTAATGCAGATGGTAGTCCTCTTGAAGATGGTTTAATGAGTTTAGGCACGCTTCCTGCAGGATTAGAAATGCCTAAATCTTCTGTAAATAAGGATGGAAGTGATCCTGTAATTCAAAACACATTGGACTTGCAACAAAGGCAGTTAAATCAGTTAACAGATATGGATGCAGGGCTAAGTCCTTATGCAAGAGGCGAGCAGTCTACCATACCATATCAGAGTGATAAAGAATTGATGGATGAGTCTATAGTAGAAATGAATTATAACACAGGTCTAAATCCAAATAATATTATAGGTCAACAAAGAAATTCTGCAATTCAAGCAGCGGGGGGTTCTTTAGCTCCACCTCCTACTACTCAAGACCCTAATATGGGTATACCAGGTTATGTACCACTTCCTCAAGTATCTTATGATGATATATTACTTAAGTACGGAATTAAATCACAATTTTAATTATGGCAAGACAAAATATAAATTTTAACACGTTTGTTCCTGAAGATTTAACTAAATCAACTATTGATTGGGGAACAGTTGCCTCTGGTTTAACAACTCAATTAAGTGCAATAAAAAAAGAAAAAGAACTTAAATTAAGTGAAGAAGAAGATAAGACGTATGAAGCTAATAGAACATTGCGTGATCACGAACAGTATGATAACAACACGCTTAATAGTTTAGTTATTGATGCTTCAGGTGGAGCTCAAGAGTTTTTAGCTATACAAAATAAATTATATACAGACGGATTAATTAATCAAACAGATTTAACTAAAGCAAGAGATCGTATTTCAAATAATTTTGCAGATTTTAGTAAAGCTGCTAAAAATTATGATAAGTCTTATAAAGAATATCAAGAACGTATAAAAGCTGATCCTTCAACAAATTTTGCAGGTTCTTCATTGATTGAACAAAATTTTGCTAAGTCAGCATTAGCTTTTGGAAACTTAAAAGGTTTAGTACAATATGTAAACCCTACAACGGGAGATATTTCTTTAGTTAAACCTAATGAAGATGGTAGTATACCAAAAGACCCTTCTAAACATATGCCTTTTACAGGGATGAATAAAAGATTAGGTTTTAGATTAGATAAATTTAATGTACAAGATAGAACAAGTGCTATAGTAGATGGCTTAGGTGTTACTATGAAAGAGGCAGGTCAAATTGGTGATGCTACTAAATTTTGGGAAGGACAGTCAGCTGATGTATCTAAATATGTAGATGGATTTATGGTTAAAGATTTAGATGTTGCAAGTGTATTGGTAGACTCTATGGGTCAAGATTATTACACTACAACAGATTTAAATGATACTAATGAAAATGCTATACATATAGACTATTCTGAAGACAATCAACCTACTATTATAAAAGGAGACAGATGGACAAAACAAGAATTAACTGCTAAAGAATATTTAGAAGGAGTAATGAAAGATCAGATGGACAGTAAAATAAAAGCTGTTAGAACAAGAGATGGGTCTTCTAAAGTAGATGATCGTAGAAATGAAGAGTTATGGAAAAAAACAGAAAGACCGTTACCTGATTTTGCACAACCAAGAGTGATAGGCCCT
>TARA_R110000787_G_scaffold24510_2_pt1 | contig 10284 bp, 3 predicted proteins | sample TARA_R110000787 | Tara Oceans TARA_R110000787 (sample SAMEA4397920) | marine metagenome | biome: Polar Biome; feature: [DCM] deep chlorophyll maximum layer (ENVO:01000326); material: water (ENVO:00002006), including particulate matter (ENVO:01000060) such as... | depth 35 m
TTTTTATGATATAAACCAGTTTAACAGAGTGCCTGGTAACAACACGGAATATGGTGATATGTTAACTTTGCTAGAAGAAAAAGTTGCTATTTTTAAAAACATTAAACTATTAACTTATCAATCACCTTATTTTAAAAAGCCACAAGAACTATACAAAGTTGGAACATTAGAAACAGGTTATGGAGAAGTAGAACAAGTAACTCATAAAGAGTATTTGTCTATAAAGCTTTCGCCTTTGGCTAAGCCTACTTTAAAAAGAGCTGTTTATATTGACACACCACAAGGTTTTAGATTATATCCTTCATTTACAAACAATGTTCATTGTCATTATATTAGAAAACCTTTAAAGTCAAAATGGGGTTACAATATAATTGGCGAACACGCACTTTATGATGCCACAATATCACAAGACTTTCAACTACATCCTTCTGAAGAAAACAATTTAATTATAAAAATACTAGCGTTATCTGGCATAGCTATTAAAGATGCTCAACTATATCAAATAGCTTCAACAGAAGATCAAAAGAATATTCAACAAGAAAAATCATAACACATGGGATTATTAGACGGTATTATACAGACTCAAAACGCTATTACTGGTGAAGGAGAACTTATTGATTTAGGTTTAAACTCAAAACAATACTATGACAGTGGTGACGGTGTTCAAAACAATGGTGGCAAGTATGGTAACTATCAATTCGTAACGTTAGAAGATGTTATTAACTCTTTTATAGTTGCATACGTTGGTGAAGGTAAGATTATAAGTAAAGTAAAAAGAACTGATGTTGCTTTTCACGCACAGAGATCTTTAGCTGAATTAAGCTTTGACACATTAAAGTCTGTAAAATCTTTAGAGTTAGAAGTTCCACCTTCTTTAACTATGCCTTTACCTCAAGACTATGTACATTACACTAAAGTTTCTTGTGTAGATGCTGGTGGTATTAAAAAAATATTATACCCTGCTTCAAAAACTTCAAACCCTGTTTCTTACCAACAACAAACAACAGGTGAGTTAAAATTTGAAACAAACACTTGGAAGGTTAACATACTTGGCGATGTGAATGAAGGTAGATACATAGAGTATGGTATAACAAGATCAAGAGATTCTTTTGGAAATCGTATAACATCAGAAAATGATTTTGTTTCTAAAACACCAATACCTAGATTTAAAACAGAGGTTAGGCAAACTATTGCTGACCACTCTAGTATAACCAACAAAAACAATATGTTGTATGGTGCTAATGTAAACCAAAGTGGTAGCTCTACAAATGATGGTATGATAATACAATTAGAAGTAGATCCTGGTAATCTTGCTGTAGGCATGACGGTTTTTGGCCCAGGTATACCTGACAACACTACTATAACTTCAATAACTGGAACAACAAGCAGTACTTTTCCAGGAATAGCTTTAGAAATAACAAACCCACCTTATCAAGAGTGGAAATTAATAGATGCACTTTTACAGCCATCAATTAATCCAGGAAAACCTCTTAACAATGTAACTTCAATTAGAGGTAAAGAAATAATATTTGTTGACTTAAACAAAGAGTCAAGCACTTGGTCTAAGTACAGATCACATGTTTCTTCATCTACAAACAACTCACACAACGATTACGAAGATAATATTTACTGGCAAAACGAAGGTGGTAGATTTGGAATAGATCCGCAACACGCTCAAAACAATGGGTCTTACTACATAGATGACAACACAGGTATGATTCATTTTAGTTCTGCAATATCAGGACAAACTATTGTGTTAGATTACTTAAGTGATAGCTTAGGCACTGACTCTGAAATGCGTGTGCACAAGTTTGCTGAAGAAGCAATGTATAAGTGTATAGCATACGCTATAATGTCTACAAGAGCAAACGTACAAGAATATATAGTTCGTAGGTTTCAGAAAGATAAGTTTGCAGCAACAAGAAAAGCTAAATTAAGATTGTCAAGTTTAAAATTAGAAGAATTAACTCAAATATTAAGAGGTAAATCTAAGCAAATAAAACACTAGTATATGCCGGAGATTAAAAACACGTTTACATCTGGAAAGATGAATAAAGATCTTGATGAAAGATTAGTGCCAAAAGGTCAGTATAGAGACGCGATGAATATACAAATATCTACCTCAGAGGGATCTGATATTGGTGCTGTTGAAAACGTTTTAGGTAATTTACTGTTAACTAACGGTACTGATCCTTTTCTAATACCAGAACAATCTGTTTGTGTTGGAGCTGTTGCTGATGAAAAAAACGATACTTTTTACTGGTTTACAGCACATGCAAATAAAGATGCTATTTTAAAATACGATAGAAATACAGGCAGTGTAAGCCCTGTTTTAATAGATATAAATAAAAACGTTTTAAACTTTAATCCATTATTTTTAATAACAGCTATAAACGTTTTAGATGATTTACTTTTATGGACAGATAATCGTAGTGAACCTAAAAAAATCAATATAGGACTTTGCGAGCAAGGTACAAATGCTAACGGAGCTTGGCATACAAGATTAATTGTTCCGGCTAGAAATATAACTTACAACGCAGCTCCAGATATAACAGAGGAAAATGTTACTGTTATAAAAAAATCCCCAAAACAAAAATTATTATTACAAGAAGTTTATCAAGAGTATAACCCTTCAAGAGCATCTGCTAGTTTTACTGACGCTAATGGTGAACCTTTAGCTCTTGGTCATAGGCACATTATTGAGTTTACTGATTTTACTTTAAGTCAAAAATATAACGCTGGTGATATTATTACTCTTGCTTTATTAAGCGATGACGTTTCTTTACCTGAACAATCTCAAATTAGAATAGAACTTGAAGAAGATGTTAGTGGCCAACCAGGTCCACTTGGCTCAACATATCTTTCAAACGTTTTTATATACAGAATAGTAGCAATTGCTTCTGGAGTAGCACCTGGCGTAAAAAGCTGGGAGTGTTTAAAGTTGGTGGAAGATGAGGTTTTGTTTGAAAGAAAGTTTCCTAGGTTTAGCTATAGGTATAAATACCAAGATGGAGAGTATTCTACTTTTGCACCTTTTACTGATGTTGTATTTAAAGCTAAAAAATTTGAGTACAACGCTTTTAAAGCTTACAATACTGGGATGGAAAATAGATTACAGTCTTTAAAGTTAAGAAACTTTATAACACCAGAAACACCTATGGATGTTGTTCAGGTAGATATACTTTACAAAGAGTCTAATTCGCCTTCAGTATACATTGTAGATAAAATAAAATACAATGACTATAAAGACATTACTGTTGGAATAACAGCAGCTGACAACTCACTTGTTAATAGCTGGCATGGTAATGTTTATGAAATAAAATCAGATATTATATACGCTGTTTTACCAAACAATCAGCTACTAAGACAATATGACAATGTTCCGCGTTTGGCTTTGGCTCAAGAAGTTACAGGTAATAGAATTGTTTATGGAAACTATTTGCAAAACTACGATATTTTAGACAATAATAACAATATTTTTGTACCAGCAATGAAAAGTAGTTATGTTACTAGATTTGAAAGTAACGTTGAATACAAGCAAGAGTTCACTGGTAATCTTACTGGCGCACCGTTTTTAGTAGAAGGACCGGTTTTACCATACTTTGGTCATAAGTCTTTAAAGTCAATGAGAAATTACCAAGTAGGTCTTACTTATCTTGACAAGTATGGTAGAGAAACTCCTGTTTTTAGCAACAACAAATCTGTTTTTGAAATTCCTAAAAAACACGGTGGTTTTAAAACAAAAATTGCTGGACAAGTTTTAACTCAAGCTCCAAGCTGGGCTGAGTCTTTTAAAGTGTATGTAAAAGAAACTTCTACTGAGTACTATAACATGGCTATGAGTAGAGTTTATAGAGCTGAAGACGGTAATATATGGCTAGCTTTTCCATCTGCTGAAAGAAATAAAATTGATGAAGACACTTTTTTAATATTGAAAAAAGGTTTTGATTCAAACGAGCTAGTAAAAGAAAAAGCTAAATATAAAGTTTTAGCCATAGAAAACGAAGCTCCTGACTATATAAAAACAGAGACAAGTATATTAGGTGAAGTAGTCACGTCTCCACCGGGAGGTACTGGTTATATTCACGAAGTAAACACACCTACTGTTGATAGTAGATATGTTTCTTTTGACAAGTCAGTATGGACAGATTCTAATGCTGGCGCTCTTACCGAAGTGTCAGATTCTATGCGGGTTGAATGGCAGTCTAACGATGGTTTTTATACTAGTCAATATGAAATTTCAAGTGTTACTGGTGATGATGTAGCTTCTCTTGAGTATAACGTTACTCTAACTGAAACTTTTAAAGATGCAGACTCTTGGATATACCCAAGTTATCCTACTAATGTAGATTTTGATGATATAAAAGGAAGTTTAACTGTTAGGGTTTTAAAAGACACTATTGTAAATAGACCAGAGTTTGATGGTGTGTTTTTTGTAAAAATTAATTCAGACGATATTTCAGAAAAGTTCGTTTTTGGAAATGATGGTGTGGTAAACTACGAAGTTCAAAACAAGTTATATACTCATTATCTTTCTGACACATTAGCTTTACAAGCTCAAGGTTTTACTGATCCTGGAACAACTCAAGCTGCAAACGCTGCTTACACTACTCCTGTCGTTTCAAATAGTAAAGATGAATGGAAAAATTTATTAAGATTTGGTGGAGATACTGCAAATCCAAAAGGAGGATCAACAACTTCTGGTGCTACTGCAGGATTTTTTATTGATCAACTTTTTTACAGAGGAGTGCATTACGATACTCCTGATGAAGAACTTGGGCAAGCAACTATTTCAGATGGATTTTCTAATTCTAATGGCGCAAATCATTGGACAACTACTGGTTTTTCAAGGCACAATTATAGTTACCAAAATAGAAACGGTTATGGTAAGGGTGTTTTTACAGAAAATGGCAAACATTATGTAGAATTATCTTTTGGGAAAATTGGTGATGGCCCAAGTGTTCGTGGTAGCGGTCAATTTGATGTACAAGACGACGCTGTTAGGCTTAATTACACTGGTTGGCCTGATGGACTTGGTATGCACAGTAATAAAATTTGGCAGCCAACTTGGGAAAAATCTATTCAAGTTTACAAAGAAACTTATGGAGGTAGAGAAAATGAATTATCTGAAATTGTAGATAAAATACGAGCAGGCCAAAGTTTTAAAATACAAGGAAATGACGTTGACGAAGTTTTTAAAATTTTAAGTGTAGATAAAATAAAAAGATATAATCACACTAATTTTAGGAAAGTTTTTGAAGCTGCAAGTAAATTTCTTAGCAACACAACTTATACTGAAACAAATACATTAAACTCTAACTTAAGCTATAGTAGTCAGTTTCAAAACATCATAACTCAAGAAGAAGCAAACGATATATGGAAAGAGTTTCAACAAGCCAACAATAGAAGAATAACATACAGAATAGAATTAAACAAGGATATTAGTGAAGTTAAAATTGGTGGTGCTCCTTTACTTGAAAGAGACTCATCAACTGGCGTTGGTACTAACACTGGTGTTTCTTCTAATTTTCCTATACAATTTATAACACCTAGATATTCTGTTGCAAGAAAACAAATTATAAGCGAAAACCCTGCTATTTGGGAAACAGAACCAAAAGACTCTGCAGAGCTAGATATATACTACGAAGCTAGCGATTGTATACCTTTAACTATAAACAATAGGAATTTTAAAAGATTTATTCCAATTGGATCTGTGGTTACTTGTCCTAGTAAGCAAGGTGTTATGAACCCTTATGTAACAACTACTGTTACTGGTTATGATAATGGTTATATATATTTATCTACAGAAATAGATACTGCTGAATATCAAGGCGTACAGTCTAATGTTTATCAAAGACCACCTTATTTGGTTTTTACAAGACCAGACACTAGTTACACTACTCTTACTATAAATGCTGCTTCTTGGAACTTTGGAGATGGTGCAAAATATGAAGTGGTGCAAGAAGTTCATAATAATCCTTTTGCAATATCATGGTTTAATTGTTACTCATTTGTCAATGGTGTAGAATCTAATAGAGTTAGAGATACTTTTAATAGTATAACTTTAGACAAAGGAGCAAAAGCATCTTCAACCTTAGACGAAACTTATGAGCAGGAAAGAAGAGGAAGTGGTTTAATATACTCTGGCATTTATAATTCTACTAGCGGTATAAACGATTTAAATCAATTTATACAAGCTGAAAAAATAACAAAAGATTTAAACCCATCATACGGTAGTATACAAAAACTATACCAAAGAAGAGTAAATTTAATTGCTTTTTGTGAAGATAAAGTTATTAAAATATTATCTAACAAAGATGCTTTGTTTAATGCTGATGGAAACCCTCAACTTATAGCTACAAACAGAGTTTTAGGAGAAGCAAACCCATTTTCTGGTGATTATGGTATTTCAACTAATCCAGAAAGCTTTTCAAAAGACAACTATAGAGCTTACTTTACAGACAAGCAAAGAGGAGCTGTTTTAAGACTTTCAATGGACGGTTTAACCGCTATATCTGAGTATGGTATGTCTGATTACTTTAAAGATAATCTAAAAAACAACAACAGATTAATAGGTAGTTACGACGACAAGAAAAACAATTACAACTTAACTCTTGAAAATAATCAAACAACTATTTCGTTTGATGAGAAAGTAAACGGATGGTCTAGTTTTAAATCATTTGTACCAGAAGTGGGTATTAGCATGGCTAACGACTATTACACTTTCAAAAAAGGTTTAGCTTGGATGCACCACTCAGAAAACAACAATGCTGAAAGAAATACTTTTTACAAAAGATATGGTGGAAACGCTTACCCTTTTAAATCTTCTTCAGTTAGTTTTTTATTAAACGATTCTCCTAGCTTAGTTAAAAGTTATAAAACAATAGGTTATGAAGGCTCGCAATCAAATGTAAATCAAGAAACAACAAATATTGAAACTGGATACTATAACTTATCAAATAAAAATGGTTGGAAATTAGATTCAATAGTAACAGACGTAAAAGTTGAAACTGGAGAAGCCTTACAAGATGGTTATATAAATGAGTTTATTAAAAAAGAAAATAAATGGTTTAATTACATAAAATCTAATGATGTTTCTCAAACATTAGATATTAAAACTGATCAATTTTCATTTCAAGGTATAGGAAGAGCAGTGTCTATATCTATTGACAACAGCTTGTATAATGTTAGTGTTACAAATGTAGTTCAAGGTTGTATGGATATAGATGCTAGTAATTACGATGCTAGTGCTACAGTTGACAATGGGACTTGTATTTACGATCCTTTAGTTGCTGGCTGTACTGACTCTACCGCTGATAACTATAACCCATTAGCACAAGTTGATGATGGAAGCTGTTTATTTAATATTTCTGGATGTACTGATTCTAACGCTAACAATTATAATTCTCAAGCAACTGTTGATGATGGTAGTTGTACTTTTGGTCCTTCTGGGCCTATATATGGTTGTACTGATTCTACTGCTTTAAACTACGATCCGCTAGCAACTGTTGATAATGGAACTTGTATATTAGGTATACCTGGGTGTATAGATCCTTTAGCTGACAATTATAATGCCTCGGCAAACGTAGACAATGGTAGTTGTACTTATACAATAGGACCTGGGCCAAGTGGTGGTGGTGGTGGTGGTAATCCAAGTGCACAAGGTTGTACTGATCCTTTAGCTTTAAATTTTGATCCAGCGGCTGCAAGTGATGATGGTTCTTGTGTGTACCCTACTTTAACAATACAAGATACTAATGATGATGATTAAAAATACAATACATGTCTCATAATAACTATACGCACAATACTGCAAATAATTACGAAGTACAAATAGTTGTAGATGCAAATCCTACTGGAGGTGTTGGAACATCTGTTAGCTACACAGATGCTGGCGTACCTTATTATATGCTTGAAATTATTCCTACACAACAATCACCTATACCACCTGTTTTTGCTGCAAACTTTACAATTGACGGTGTTGTTGGAAATTTTTACTGGGATGAAAACATTAACCCAACACTAACAAGTTATCCAGAGCCACCACCACACGGTATTTTTTCTCAACAAAATATTTTTAAAACTTATTATCAATTAACTGGTACTACAACTTCAACAGATAACCAACCCTGTGCAGGACCTATTGTTTTTGATAACACTGCTTATGTTACTGGGGCTTTTCAAACAGATCCTGCAGAAATAACATGGGGTAAAATAGTTTTAGCTGAAACTTACGAAGATGATAATGGAAACAGGTATGTTAACGGTGCTCAAGTTCCTTATAGCTCAGGCGACTCGTCAACTTGGGTTTTGCCTAGCGTACCACCTAACGCTAACTTTACTTCAAATAGTGGATACCCAGTAAAAATAAGAGCTTATGTATATCTTGAGTATGCTCCTGGTTATACAGGTTTAACTGGTAATGAAAGTATTGATATTGATTTTGATGAAATAGAACCTATCTATGGCTGTACAAACCCACTAGCAAACAACCAAAATCTTAACGCAACAATTGATGATGGTTCTTGTATTTTTGGTGGAAACACATACGGTGTTGATATTGATGTTAGTATAGAAAACTCTCCTTCAGGTATATTAAACGGTGCTTATACAGATGGTTCTGTATACTCAATGGGACTTTTTGGAACTTACACAACCGTTAATTTTAGCTCAGGAATTGGTTACGGAAATATACAACTTGAAGGCGAGCAGTTGGCTGGTACTTCAACAAAAACTATTACACTTGCAAACACATACGCACCTGGAGACTTAGTAACTGAGCTTGTAGAGTTTTTTATATACCCATCATACAATATAGTAAACTTTCTTGGAACTAACATATACTATAACAATGTTTATGATTATCCTTTTACAGGCGGTCCTTCAAACAACATTAGTACCGATCCTTTGCTGTTACAAAGAATGTTTTGGGGTTGGGGAGATTCAAAAAACAACTTAACAGCTGCTAGCTTAAGAATAAGACAACCTTTTATTTTTCAAAACTGGGAAGAACCTAATTATATTTATCCATCAAACTCAAGTCCTATATTTTCAGACTGGCACGTTGTAGATGATCCAACCGGTTTTCAACCAACTCAACTTGTTGATTTTCCTAATTTTGTAGAGTCAAGCAATCAAGGCGCAAATAGTATAACAAGTTCAATAACAGCTCAAGAAATATATAGCTCAAACTATAACACTTATCCAGCTTATGAGTTTTATCCCGAAAAAATAAAAATAGCAATTAGTTTAAACTTTACAATGCCTATTGTGTCTGGTTATAATACTTCACACGTTATTCCTGTTAATATTTATCATAATACAGAAAATCAAGGAGATCTTAACTTTATTTAAAATAAAATATGAAATTAATAAATAAAATAGCTATAAACACAAACCCAATGACCGCTGTTGCTGTTTCTAGGTCTTTTACAGTTACTGGAGATCCTGGAGCTAGATTTAGTGTTTCTGTTACTAACAAAGATAATTATTTTTATAATTTTTCTGAAGAGCTTAATAAAGATGGTGGTTTAATAACAGCTGTTGCTTTTTCAGCTACTCCAGCGTTATTGCTTAATAAAACAATAAATGAATCTGGAGTTTACAAAGGCGTTGTTCAGTTTCCAACTATAGCAAGTGATGATGAGTATAACATAACTTTTTACGCTGATCCTAACTCACAAACAACGTTTATAGAAACTTTGTCAACTAACGATGTATACTCTATACCTACAATATACAAATATAAAGACACTACTCTAACTTTTTCTTTAGCATCTGCTGCTGATCTTGCTGGTGATGAAGTTTTTAATGCTTTTCCAAGTAATGTAACGTCAAAAGGTTTTAGCAGTTTAGTTACAAACGCTTCAAATGAAAAAACATTTTCTATCAACTGGCCTATAACTCTTTCTGGAAGTAACTTTGCTATCATTAAACAGCCATCAGCTTTAGACTTTGAATTTACAACAACAAAAATAACAAAAACAGCTGGATCAAGTTCAAAGTCATTAGAACTTACAGATATAACTGGACTGTCTGTTGGTATGGGTGTTAGCGGAACTGGTATAGCTGGCGGTGGTGGAGTTTCAACTATAACAGCTATAAACAAAGGTTTTTTAGATACAAATAACTCTTCTAATTTAGCAGATGTGTATAGCATACCTGTGGAAGTAAAAACAATTAACGGTGTGCAAACTGTTGTTGAAACTACTGGTGGTACTGTTACTCTTGCCTCTAATTCAACTTTTGTGGTAAACAGGGTTATAACTTTTTCTGGTAAAGGAC
>TARA_R110000787_G_scaffold83662_5_pt1 | contig 10265 bp, 10 predicted proteins | sample TARA_R110000787 | Tara Oceans TARA_R110000787 (sample SAMEA4397920) | marine metagenome | biome: Polar Biome; feature: [DCM] deep chlorophyll maximum layer (ENVO:01000326); material: water (ENVO:00002006), including particulate matter (ENVO:01000060) such as... | depth 35 m
GCGATGGAAGGCATGGTCAAGGATATGTCCGCCAACCGCGAAAGCCTTGCTGCGGCGGCGGGATCGGGCTTTTCCACCGCGACCGATCTGGCCGATTGGCTGGTCCGCGTGCTGGGGCTGCCGTTCCGCGATGCGCATCACATCACCGGATCGCTGGTGGCATTGGCCGAACAGAACGGCTGCGACCTGCCGGACCTGACGCTGGAGCAGATGAAATCCGCTCATGATGGCATTACAGCAGATGTTTTTGACGTTCTGGGCGTAGAAAATTCTGTGAATTCGCGTATGTCTTATGGCGGAACTGCACCCGAACAGGTGCGCAAGCAAGTTTCCCGTTGGAAAGGTCTTGTTGGATGAAACGCCTCGCCGCCCTTCTTTCGTTGTTAACGCTCGCCGCATGCGGCGCTGACGGCGAACCTCAGCCTCCGAAGGTTCACAGTTCGGTCACGTTATCTAATTCGGGCGTGTCTGTTGGGACAGGTGTCAGCATGGGGCGCGGGGCTTTGCGTGTGGGCGTGGCAGGATGGACGCTGTGAAGCTTACAGCGGCGCTGGTTTTTACTGCAACCCTTCTGACCGCATGCGTCGGCGATACCGCGATACAAAACCGCCAGGCAACGAACTGGCGGCAACAGCCCGACAACCTTGAACAAGGGATGCACGTATCAGGTCGGGGCACCGTCGGCATCTCGGCAGGGCATTGACCGTGTCGATTTTGCGAATGACCTATCTTGCCTTGGCTGTCTGGGGTGCTGTCCATCCGATGTATTACTTCGTTTCCTGGTTTCTGGCCAATGGGCTGGATCTGGGTGGAATGGTCGATGCCTGGCATGTCAATGCAGCGACCTCGGGGCTGGTGTGGGATCTGACGATTGCCGCGATTGCGCTGACGCTCTGGGTGTTGGCCGAAGTTTCGGTACGCCGCAATTGGCGGGCGCTGATTGCCATTCCCGCAACCTTTGCTATTGGGGTCAGTTGTGGCCTGCCGCTGTATCTGTTCCTGCGGTCCGCCCCCGTGAAATGACGCCGGTATCTTCGGCAGGAATAGGCTAGGAGCCCGAAAATATGGATCACTTCCTGTATCGCGATGGCGCTTTGTTTGCCGAAGATGTTGCAATCTCGGAAATTGCGGCGGCGGTCGGCACGCCGTTCTACGTTTATTCTACAGCGACGCTGTTACGGCACTTCAAAGCGTTCGATGACGCGTTGGATGGGATGGACCATCTGGTGTGCTATGCAATGAAAGCCAATTCAAACCAGGCGGTTCTCAAGACGTTGGCGCGGGCGGGCGCGGGCATGGATGTGGTGTCTGCCGGCGAATATTTACGCGCCAAGGCCGCGGGCGTACCGGGTGACAGGATCGTTTTTTCGGGTGTCGGCAAAACGGCGTCGGAAATCCGGCTGGCGCTTGAAGGGGGCATTCGGCAATTCAACGTCGAATCCGAACCCGAGATGGCGCAGCTCGACGCGATTGCGCAATCTCTGGGCAAGGTCGCGCCCATCACGATCCGGGTGAACCCCGATGTCGACGCCAAGACCCATGCCAAGATCGCGACGGGCAAATCCGAGAATAAATTCGGCATTCCGATCGCCCGGGCCCGGGATGTATATCGGCTTGCAGCCTCTATGCCGGGCCTCGAGGTTATCGGGATTGACGTGCACATCGGTAGCCAGCTTACCGATCTGGCCCCGTTCGAGCAGGCCTATCAGAAGGTGGCAGAGCTGACCGAGCTTTTGCGTACAGACGGTCACGACATTCGCCGCCTTGATCTGGGCGGTGGTCTGGGCATCCCCTACGAGCGCAGCAATGCCGCGCCGCCACTGCCGACAGATTACGGCGCTATGGTGCAGCGTACCTTGGGGTATCTTGATTGCGAGATCGAGATTGAGCCAGGGCGCCTGATCGCGGGCAATGCGGGACTGATGGTAAGCGAGGTCATTTACGTCAAATCCGGTGAAGGTCGCGATTTCCTTATCATCGACGGCGCGATGAACGATCTGATCAGGCCTGCCATGTATGATGCCTATCACGATATAATCCCGGTTATCGAACCTCCGGTAGGGGGTGAACAGCGCCCCTATGATGTTGTGGGACCGGTTTGCGAAACTGGCGATACCTTTGCCAAGCAGCGGATGTTGCCAGAGCTGTCCGCGGGTGACTTGGTCGCCTTTCGCAGCGCCGGGGCCTATGGTGCGGTGATGAGCAGCGAATACAACTCGCGGGCTTTGATCCCCGAGGTTTTGGTTAACGGCGATCAATTTGCGGTTATCCGCCAACGTCCGACGTTTGACGAAATGATAAATCGCGATATCATCCCTGAATGGCTTTGACCGCGCACCGCGTGTGAAACCCACTTGGGAGCACAGCACCAGATGAATCCATTTCCAGATCATAACCAGCAAGACGGGCTGGCCACGATACGCTGGCCGCTCAGGCTGACATGGCTGGGGATGTGGGCCGAACAATTGGTGCAGGGGCTATGGCCGTTGCTGGCTTTGGCGTTGTTCGTACTGGCGGTGCTGATGTTGGGGATCCAGGATATTGTCGCCGTGGACCTTGTTTACGCAGCCACTGTCGTGGTCTTGCTGTGCGCGATCGGCGGGGTGTACTATGCGGTTCGCCACATCAAGGTGCCGTCACGGATTGACGCGTTGGCAAGACTGGATGCAAGCTTGCCCGGCCGACCTATTCAAGCCCTGATGGACAAGCAGGCGATTGGGGCGACTGACGCCGGGTCTATCGCGGTTTGGCAGGCTCACAGAGCGCGAATGGCTGAGCGCGCCGCGACCGCCCAGGCCGTTCCCGCTGACTTGCGGGTGTCGCACCGTGATCCCTATGCTTTGCGATATGTCGCGGTGCTAGCCTTTGGTGTGGCGTTGATCTTTGGTTCGGTGTTGCGCGTCGGGTCAGTCGTGGGCATGGCACCCTCTGCGGGCGGTGTGGTCAGCGGCCCGGTGTGGGAAGGCTGGGCCGAGCCTCCTCGCTATACCGGTAAACCGACGCTTTATCTCGCCGACCTCAAGGAAGAGCCATTGTATCTTCCCGCAGGCACACTGATTACCCTGCGGCTATATGGCGAAGTCGGGGCGTTGTCGGTTTCCGAAACCGTATCTGGCACCACCCCGACCGATGATACCCAAGCCGCGGTTGTGGTTGATTTCAAGGTCGCCCAAAGCGGTGATATCAGCATTGATGGGCCGAACGGGCGGACGTGGAACATCGTTATGCTGCCGGATGCCAAGCCAGAGGTGGAAATTACCGCAGAGCCCGAAGTCGCCGCCTTGGGTGAAATGCGTCTGCCGTTTGCCGCGCGTGACGACTATGGCGTCGAGGCAGGAGAGGCCCGGATCAGCCTTGATCTGGCGTCGGTAGATCGGCGCTATGGATTGGAAACCGCACCCGATGACAGGCCCGAGATCATCGTACCATTGCCAATGCCTATTGCGGGTGACCGCAGTCGTTTTCAAGAGAACCTGATCGAGGATTTTTCGAAACACCCTTGGGCCAATCTGCCGGTCAAGGTAAGCCTGACCGTGCTCGATGCGTCGGAACAACAGGCGGTTACACCGCCTGCCGATATGATCTTGCCGGGGCGACGCTTTTTCGACCCACTGGCCGCAGCCGTGATTGAACAAAGGCGCGACCTGTTGTGGGCCAAGGCAAACGCGTCGAGACTGGCGCAAATCCTCAAGGCGGTAGCATATCGTCCCGAAGACGTGTTTCGCACGCAAACCTCTGCATTGCGATTACGCCAGCAGATCGAACGATTGGAAATTCGTGCGACCTATGGCCTGACGGATGAGGTGCAGACCGAGATCGCGGATGATCTTTGGGATTTGGCGATCGAACTGGAAGAAGGCGTTCTGGCGGACGCCCTGGAGCGCATGCGCAGGGCCCAGGAGAGGCTTTCGGAGGCGATGAAGAATGGTGCCTCGAACGAGGAAATAGCCGAGTTGATGGACGAGCTGCGCCGCGCGACAGATGATTACATGCGCCAGTTGCAACGTCAGCAGGCGCAAGAGGGTGACCAGCAGCAGGAAAACGCCCCGCAGGGCGACACCATGCAGATGACGCAGGACGACTTGCAACGCATGATGGACCGTATTCAGGAACTGATGGAGCAAGGCCGCATGGCCGAGGCTGAACAGGCATTGCGCGAACTTCAGCAGTTGATGGAGAACATGCGCGTCACCGAAGGTCAGCCCGGACAACAGGGCCAAAGTCCAAGCGAGCAGGCGATGGAAGGGCTGGCGGATACATTGCGTGACCAGCAAGGGTTGAGCGATCAGGCGTTTCGCGACCTTCAGGACCGTTTCAATCCGAATAGTGAAACCGGTCAGCAAGACGGACAGGAACAAGGACAGCAACCCGGTGCAAGCCCGCAGCAGGGCCAGAACCAACCCGGGCAACAACCGGGGCCGAATGATGGTCAGGCGCAACCGGGCCAGGGCCAAGGGTCTATTGCGGATCGCCAGCAGGCTTTGCGCGACGAGTTGCGCCGCCAGCAAGGTCGGCTTCCTGGTGGTGGCACCCCCGAGGGGGACGCTGCACGGGATGCATTGGATCGTGCAGGCCGTGCCATGGATGGGGCCGAAGACGCCTTGCGCAGAAATGATCTGGCCGAAGCGATAGATAACCAGTCGCAAGCAATGGAAGCCTTGCGCGACGGTATGAGAGCGCTTGGCGAGGCCATGGCAAAAGAGCAAAATCCCGGCGATCCGGGTCAGGGCTCCGCGAAAGGCAACCGAAAAGCAGATGGTCAGGATCCGCTCGGCCGCGAGCAGGGTGCCAATGGCGCGCAAGGGTCCGAAGGTGAACTTGCCCTGGACAACGATGCCTATGGGCGCGCTCGCGAGTTGCTGGATGAAATCAGACGTCGCTCGGCGCAGACGGCACGGCCAGAGGTGGAACGTGACTATCTGAACCGTTTGCTGGACCGCTTCTGACCATCAGGCCTTTTGGATGGCGCGGCTCTTACCCCGCTGACTGCGACGCCTTGGCATCCAACCATTGCAAGACGTTTTGCAGCGTTGCGTCTAACCATAGCCGCGCCGCGTCGATCCAGGTGACGTATGCAGTGAGATACGGCTCCAGCTGCGGTACCGCAGTACCGAGATCAGGTGCCATCAGGTAAACCCCCACCATAAGCGTCGCAATAATCACAACAATCAGAAAACCCGACCGAAATGCACTGCGTTCGGCTCTTCTGGGCTGGGTTTTGGCATGATGGCTCGACGGAAGCGTACGGCGTTCATTTCCCGTGCGCAAAGTGGAGTTTATCTCTTCGATATCGGGCAACAGATCACGCCGTGATCCGATGGCCGTGGCTGCGATATCGTCCGGTGGTGCTTGCCTTTCTTGTTTGGCGCTTGGCCGCGACAGCTTGGAATGGGCGCGTTCCGACCGTTCCCGAGGTTTTGGTTCATCGGCACCTTCCAAGCCCAGATCAGGTTGGCTTTCCAGCGAGGCGGCCTGCCTGCGACGCCGGGCCTCCTGTTCGGCTTCTGCTTCTTGCCGCAATATGTCGGCGACTGACGGATCAAGCTTTTTGCGTTCGCCAGAAGGTACAGCGGTCGGTTCGGGCGAACGGCGCGAAAGCGGTCGATCGTTTTCGTCCGGGGCACGATCGGTGCGGGTGTCGCTGTCTTCTTGCAGCACATTATCTGGGTGATGCTGAAACCATGTTTGACCGCAGTTTGAACATTGCACATCCCGTCCAGAGGTTGGAATGACCTCGTCCGGCACTTCGTATTGTGCGTCACAATTTGGGCAGATCAGTCGCATTTCGTGTCCCGGCCCATTAGAAACCTCACTAATTTCACGTTAAATCAACCTTATGTCCTAGAAATCCGCAGGAAAAGTGCAATCTTCATGCAAAGCCTTGGCTTGGGTGCATTGAAACCCAAGCGGTGCTGAGGCACAACAGTTCAAACCAAGCAGGATATGCGTGTGATCGAGTTTGAAAACGTGGCCTACAGCTATGGCGGAGGCGAGCTTTTGTCCGATGTTTCGGTCAAGCTGGCACCGGGGTCGTTCCATTTCCTGACCGGTCCGTCGGGGTCGGGCAAAACCACGTTGATGAAACTGTGTTATGGGGCGCTGCTGCCGACCGCGGGTCATGTGTCCCTGTTTGGAAACGACGTCCGCAACATGGACCGTGACGAAATCGCGATGGTGCGCAGGCGCGTGGGCGTGGTGCACCAGGATTGTCAGTTTCTCAACCATCTTCCGCTCGTGGACAACATCGGGCTACCGCTGACTGTTTCGGGCAGACACGCCGAAACCGGCGGCGAAGACCTGTCGGAACTGCTGTCATGGGTGGGCCTAACCAATCGCAAGGATGCCCTGCCCCCCGAACTTTCAGGCGGCGAAAGGCAGCGTGCAGCCTTGGCGCGCGCGGTCATCATGTCACCCGATGTGGTGCTGGCCGACGAACCGACCGGAAACGTGGATTGGGAAATGTCGCAACGGCTGTTGCGGCTGTTGGTAGAGCTGAACAAGATGGGAAAAACCGTATTGATCGCCACCCATGACTTGGGGCTCATTCGGGCGACCAAAGCGCAGGTGCAGGCACGTGTGCTGCGAATCGCGAACCGGCGCATCCAATTGGCAGGAGCAGATCTTTGAAAATGCTTCGCACAGCGATGCAGGCGCTCTGGAGCGGGGACCGTCAGGCTGATCGCGTGGTGCCGCCGTCAGGCTTCACAGCACAGCTGACATTGTTTGCAGCCGCAACAATGGCATTTCTCGCGGTGTTTGCTTTGGCGCTTTCACTGGCTTCGGGACGACTGGCCGATATTTGGGGCCAACAACTGGCACGCACCGCCACAATCCGGGTGGTGGCTCCGGTTGATCAGCGCGCGGCGCAGACGTCCGCCGCTTTGCGTATTTTGGAAACGACCAAGGGCGTGGCATCGGCGAGAGCGCTAACCGATGCCGAACAACAAGCATTGCTGGCACCATGGTTCGGTGCCGATCTGGCCATTGACGCCTTGCCGGTTCCTCGGCTCATTGAAATTGTCGAAGACAGCGATGGTATGGATGTGGACGGGTTGCGGTTGCGGCTGGCCGCCGAAGTACCCGGCGCAGTGCTGGATAACCACAGCCGTTGGCGAGAACCGCTGGTTAAGGCCGCATCGCGCCTAAGGCTGCTGGGGTGGGTATCCACGGTTCTGATCGTTGCTTCGTTGGCCGCCATGGTAACGCTGGCCGCGCATGCGGCGCTGTCTGCCAATGCACAGGTCATCGCGGTGCTGCGCCTTGTCGGTGCCACCGACGGCTATATCGCACAGGCATTTATCCGGCGCTTTACCCTGCGCGCCCTGGCAGGTGCGGCAGGCGGTACAGCGGTCGGGATGCTGGCGATATTGCTCTTGCCGACGTCCACCGATACAGGAGCCTTCCTGACCGGCCTGGGATTTCAAGGCTGGCATTGGCTGGTGCCGCTGATTGTGCCGTTTCTGTCCGGGGGGGTTGCTTTCGCCGCCACCGGAGCCGCAGCCCGACGGACGTTAAAAGGACTAGCTTGATGTTGCAGTGGATACGCTCGATCACGTTTGTGGTGCTGGCGACGGTATACATGCCCGTGGTGGGATTGATTTACGCCCCATGGGCAATGTTTTCCAAGCGTGGCGCATATGCAGGGTGCAAGGCTTATGCCCGCGGCACGATGTGGATGGCCGAAAAGATCGTCGGCATGCGCTGCGAAGTGCGTGGCGTTGTGCCCGAGGGCGCGGTGCTGGTTGCTGCGAAGCACCAGTCGTTCCTTGATATATTGATGATATTCAATGCTTTGCCGGTGGCAAAATTCATCATGAAAAAGGAGATACTCTGGACGCCCGTTATCGGCCTGTACGCCAAGCGCATGGAAATGGTCGCAGTCAACCGTGGCAAGCGCGGAGCGGCAATATCAAAGATGCTTGCCGACGTAAAAGCCGGCGACGCAGAGCCCGGACAATTGGTCATCTATTCGCAAGGCACGCGCGTCGCGCCCGGTTTGTCAATGCCGTACAAGACCGGTACAGCCGCGCTTTATGAACAGATGGGTCAGGTCTGTGTCCCTGTCGCCACCAATGCGGGTTATTTCTGGCCGCGCCGCGGGTTTTACCGCAGACCGGGCGTCGCGGTGGTGGCGTTTTTGGAGCCGATCCCGCCGGGTTTGGGGCGCGCCGAATTTATGAAAAAGCTCGAGAACGTCGTTGAAACACGATCCGATGCATTGCTTGACGAAGCCGGGTTTCGCACAGCGCAATAAGGATCGCACGCGTGCCACCGCGCGATGACCCGCACCCGCCGATGGTTACGGTGACATAAATCGTCGATGGGCGTCGATCGGCAAAGCGCGTCCTGGTCAGACGTTGCTCTGCATTGCTGCTCACCAGCGCGGAGGTGGGCACAAATGCCCACCCTGATTATCGCTACATATGAATAGGGCCGTCGCCGCAGGCCAATGCAGCCTCGCGGACCGCTTCGGAATAGGTCGGATGTGCGTGGCACGTCATGGCGAGATCTTCGGCAGATGCACCGAATTCCATCGCCACGCAGATTTCGTGGATGAGATCACCCGCGCCCGGACCGATAATATGTGCCCCTAAAATCCGATCTGTATCCTTGTCGGCAAGGAGTTTCACGAAACCTTCGCCGGCAAATACCGCCTTGGCGCGGGCATTGCCCATGAAGCTGAACTTGCCGACTTTGTAAGCCCGACCTTCCTTCTTGAGCTGTTCTTCGGTAACACCGACGTTGGATACTTCGGGATGGGTATAAATCACGCCGGGGATGACGCCATAGTTCACGTGACCATGCTTGCCCGCGATCACTTCGGCGGCGGCCATACCTTCATCTTCGGCCTTGTGGGCCAGCATCGGGCCTTCGATGACGTCCCCGATAGCATAGATGCCCTCGACCGAGGTTTGCCACTGATCGTTCACGGCGACCTGACCACGGTCGGTCAGTTTGACGCCGAGCTTGTCGAGACCCAGCCCGTCATGAAACGGCTTGCGGCCGGTGGCAACCAGAACCAGATCCGCGTCCAGCTGATGCTCGCTGTCGTCCTTGCGCAGTTTATATGATACAGTGGCCTTGGCTTTCGATTTCTCGGCGGATTGTACCGCGGCCCCCAAGACGAAGTTGATCCCCTGCTTTTTGAGAATTCTCATGAAATTCTTTTGAATTTCGCCGTCCATGCCGGGGGTGATCGCATCAAGATATTCAACCACGGTTACTTCGGCACCGAGCCGGGCGTAGACCGACCCGAGTTCAAGACCAATCACACCCGCACCGATCACGACCATTTTGTTGGGTACCTTGTTGACCGAAAGGGCACCGGTAGATGTCACGATCACCTGCTCGTCGACCTCGATGCCCGGCAGGCTCGCTGGCTCTGACCCCGTGGCGATGACGATGTTTTTGGCTTCGTGAACTTCGTCCCCGACCTTGACCTTGCCGACCTCGGGAATGGTCGCCCAGCCTTTCAGCCAGTCGATCTTGTTCTTCTTGAACAGGAATTCGATGCCTTTGGTGTTGGTGTCGATGGTGCTTTGCTTGTAGCTTAGCATTTGTTTCCAGTCGACTGACGGGCTTTTGCCCTTGAGGCCCATCTGTGCAAAATTATGTTCAGCTTCGTGCAACATGTGGGTGGCATGCAGTAAGGCTTTGGACGGGATGCAGCCAACGTTCAGGCAGGTGCCGCCCAGAGTGTCGCGTCCTTCGACGCAGGCGGTCTTCAGGCCCAGTTGAGCGCAGCGGATCGCTGATACATAGCCGCCGGGGCCGGAACCGATGATGATGACATCGTAGCTGGACATTTGGGTCTCCTTGGAAGGTCAGGGTAGGCTTGGATTATAGGGCGAAGGGGCGTGGATGAAAGTCTGGTCGAGGGGGCGCTGCCCCCGTGCGCAAGCGCACGCCCCCGGGATTTTGATCCATTTGGAATGTCAAAAGAGGGCCGCGAGAAGCAACAGGACCGTGGCTGTCAAGCCCACAACCCAGATCAAAGAACGGCCTGGCCGCCATGCGTAATAATATGCCGGCACGTAGAGGACGCGCGCGAACAGAAACAGCCAGGACAGGGTGGCCGTGTAGCGCGTGTTCTGCCCCGATACCTGCACCACCAACACCGCAATGCCGAAGAGAATGAGTGCCTCGAACATATTGTTCATGGCGCGGCCCAGGCGGGCCGTAGGGTCTGTCATGGTTCTTGTCGGATCGCGGTCTCGGGCAGACATGGTATAGCCGCGGCCAAGCTCACGATTGGCCGGAACAGC
>TARA_R110000787_G_scaffold285442_1_pt1 | contig 10249 bp, 9 predicted proteins | sample TARA_R110000787 | Tara Oceans TARA_R110000787 (sample SAMEA4397920) | marine metagenome | biome: Polar Biome; feature: [DCM] deep chlorophyll maximum layer (ENVO:01000326); material: water (ENVO:00002006), including particulate matter (ENVO:01000060) such as... | depth 35 m
ACTTTATTAACATTTAAAAAATAAGAAAATGGGATATGTAAAAATCGCGAAAGCAAACGGAGAGTTTGATCTGCTTCCAGCAGAAGATATTGGAACTATTGAATTTCCAGGAGCAAACTCGTTAAGTTTCAATTATGTTACAGGTAGAAAAATTACTTTGACTTTTGCTGGCACTATAAGCCAGACAAATGGAATTGACTCAGACGATCAAAAAATAACACGTGCTATAGAAAAAATGAACGGAGCTTCTGCTCCAAGTATTTTTCCAGAGGCATTAAGTCAATTTTTGTTGTCGTCTAGTAACCTTGCAATAACTACTTAAAAAATAAATATTATGGGATATGTAAAAATGAATATATACGAGAATAGTCCAAACATAAACACGGGAATGATAATGTTGCTTCCAGCTGACAATGTTATTAGAGTTTACACGGGTGGGGATGATGACATCGTAGTTGATTATGCTTCTGGTTACTCAGTTAGCATTGATTGGAATGATAATGGTTTCAATGAATCCGATGTAGTTAGGCTTAAGGAAGCTATAAATATAGCTGGTGGAAATTCTGGACCTGCCATTATGTGGGACTCTAATTTTAGAGGAGCTGGTGCTTATGTAGATGGAAACACTGTGAGAAAGTTAACTAGTTAGTACTTATATTAAGTAAAAACAAAACAATAACAAGGTCCTACTTAGGTGGGATCTTTTTTAATTATTATATTATATTATATTATGAAAACAAAAGAAATAAAAGAAACAGCTGAAGCTGTAAAAACTAATGAAGTAAAAGATACTTGGGAATATAAAGATAGGAATTATTACATAATAAAAGGCCAACCTTTAACTCATACAATACCTAGCAAACATACTAGAAGATTTCCTTTAGTATGGTTTGATCCAAAAAGAGGTTATGAAAGAGAACTAAGATACGCAACAAATCAAAACAGTATATTTGTAGATGAGCAAAGTGGTCAAGTTACATTAAAGCATATTGTTTTTGACTCTGGTATTTTATCAGTTAGAAAAGAAAAAAGAAATTTACAAGAATTTTTAGCTAAACACCCTCATAAAGGTATTATATTTGAAGAACATGATAAGGCGGTTCAAGCTATAGATCAAGTTGATAGTCTACAGACTCAATTATTAGCCATGAACGCTGCTTCTGATATGGATACTGATTTTGCAGAGGCTATATTAAGAGTAGAAATGGGATCTTCAGTTACTAGTATGAGTTCTAAAGAAATAAAAAGAGATATATTACTATTTGCTAAGAAAAGCCCTGAATTATTTATAGATCTAGCTAATGATGAAAACGTACAATTAAGAAATATTGGAATTGTAGCTGTTGAAGAAAGCATTATAAAACTAAGTGGTGATAATAGATCATTCTCTTGGGCATCTAATGATAGAAAACTAATGACAGTACCTTTTGATGAAAACCCATACTCAGCTTTAGCTGCTTGGTTTAAAACAGATGAAGGTTTAGAAGTTTTTAGATCAATAGAGAAAAAAATGAAATAAACAAGTAATAAATAGAATAAACAAGTAATATTATAATTAAGCATGGTAATGTAATTTTTCATTCTTTAGTATGTTTTATTAAGGATCAACTGCAATATACCCACACGATGGTTATGTTGTGATTTGGAAATAGAACTTACGCACCACTTTATGTAGTGCATTGAATGATATTAGAAGCAATATGATAAATTATTATCATAAATTCCATATGATGCAACCAGAACAAATAGAGTCGCGGTTATAGTTTGTCATGGAAGATATTGCGGATAGGTTATATTACTGTGTGGAGAGGGTACTACCTTCTAGTAGTACCGTGTTGTTGATTATTTATAATTGACGAGCAAAGGGACAGAACAAAGGATTTGAAAAGGATTTGAAATGAAGAACACTGATGAAAGGCTATTAAAATATAAAATGAATTGAATTTTTGGGACACTAAGTAGGAAAATGAGTAAGAGAATGAGGGATTTACCGGCGTATATGCACGGGCTGCTAGGAGGGACGTATCTTTTTTTAAATAAAGAATTAAAATGGCAATAAATGTAAATACGGTATACACAACAGTATTAAGTATTCTTAATAAAGAGCAAAGAGGATATTTAACTCCATATGAGTTTAATCAATTAGCAACTCAAGTTCAATTAGAGATATTTGAAAAGTTTTTTGAAGACTATAATCAGTATATACGTATGCCGAAAACAAATGTAGAGTTTGCTTCCAGAATGGATCATACAATGGAAGAGTTTCAAGTTTTTATAAAAAACAGCGATGCATCTTCTCACTCAGCTAATGTTTACACACAACCAATAGACTTACATAGATTTGGTTCAGTAAATTACAATAAAGGTTTTAATTCTCCAGAAATAGAAATAGTAAGTGCTAGAGAGTACACTGAACAGATATTATCACCATTAACAGCTCCTACGTCAAATTTTCCTATAGCTAAATACAAGCAAGATAAAGTAACTGTATTTCCAACAGTTACAAATACATATACAAATAACGATGTGACATTTAATTACATTAGAAAACCTAACGACGTTGTTTGGGGATATGGAGTTAACACTACTCTTGGAAATTATGTTTGGGATGGAACACCTGGTTTTTCATTAACACCTGTTATACCAAGTACTGGTTCTGTTAATTTTGAAATAAGTGATAGTCAACAAACAGATGTTATAATAGAAATACTAAAATATGCTGGAGTCATAATAAGAGATCCACAAATAGTTCAATCAGCTACACAGCTTTCAGCCGCTAATGAAGCAAATACTAAAAGATAATAAAACATGGGACTAATAAACGAAACTAATGCTCAATACTACGCTGGTCAGCAAGCTTTTCCAGACCTTAATTCAACAGTAGATCCTACGTTCGTATGCACATTTGACACACCAATAGTTAGCGCTTTTGACAGCTTAGGCGATCAAATACTTCCAGGATCTAATTATAACATATACGTAGATGGAAATATTCAAAATCAAGATCTTTCTTATGTATCTAATGCTTTAACAAACACATTAACTCTAAGAGGCACTTACACAGGTAACGTATATGTAGAATTAACTACACCTGCTATTGAAAATAACTATGGTAGTTATGAATATATAAGCTTAAAAGATGTAGTAAATAACTTTATGGTTGCTTATGTTGGTATGGATAAATTAATACCTAGAATAAAAAGATCTGATGTTATATTCCATGCTAAAAGAGGTTTACAAGAATTTAGTTATGACACTTTAAAAAGTATTAAATCACAAGAATTAACAGTGCCAGCAGGACTAGGAGTGCCAATTCCACAAGACTATGTTAATTATGTTAGGTGTTCGTGGGTAGATAACTCAGGCGTTCAACATATAATTTATCCTGTAAACAATTTAACTTCATCACCTTACGAATTACCCATTCAAGATACGGCAGGTATACCTACTCAAAACTCTTTTGGAGGTAATAACTTAGCTTCTCAATCGATAACAGAAGAAAGATGGGCTTCTGCAGATGATAATAATATAACTGGTGAAATAGATGACAATAACCCTAATACTTTTAGAGGTGACTGGTGGAAACTAACATATGGTCAAAGGTATGGACTTGAGCCTCAAACTTCTCAATTCAACGGTTGGTTTCAAATAAATGAAAGAGAAGGAAAATTTACTTTCTCTAGTGATATTGCTGGTAAAATAATAGTTTTAGAATATATATCAGATGGTTTAGCTTATGACATGGATTCTAAGGTGCCTAAGATGGCTGAGGATGCATTATATGCTCATATTAACCATTCTATACTATCTACTAAAGCAAACACCCAGGAATACATTGTCCAAAGATATCAAAGAGAAAGATCAGCTAAATTAAGAAATGCTAAAATAAGACTTTCAAATATAAAACTAGGTGAAATAGTTCAAGTTATGAGAGGTAAATCTAAATGGATTAAACATTAAATAAATGGCTAACGCAAGGAATACTTTTATAAAATCCAAGATGAATAAAGATCTTGATGACAGACTGCTTTCTAAAGGTGAATATAGAGACGCGGAAAATGTTCAGGTAAGTAGGTCAGAGGGAGAAGACGTTGGCGCTTTAGAAAATATATTAGGAAATACATTTTTAGGTGATTGGGGCTTAGGATCTATTCCAAATTTAGAAATAATTGGCCATACAATAGATGAAAGTTCAGAATCAGCTTATTTTATTGCAACAAACTATGTTGATGCGTCTGTAAGCACATTAGATAACGTAGCTCCTTATGGTGCTTCTTGTTATATATTAGGGTTTGATAATAAACAAACAAATCCACTGCTTAGATTTAGAATACTTGTTGAAGGTAGTTTTTTAAATTTCTCTAAAACACACCCTGTAACGGGCATAGATTTATTAGAAAAACTTTTATTCTGGACAGATGATAGGAATCAACCTAGAAAAATAAATGTAGACTTTGCTAGCATAAGTGCTAATGGTCAGGGGTATTATAATACAGAAGATCAAATATCAGTTGCTAAATATTATCCTTACCAAGCTCCAATTTTGTGGAATGAGGTTTGTATTGGCAATATAACCACGTCTGGATCTTCTGCTACGATTCAAACTAATGATGATACTAAAAATTTAATACCGGGCATGGCGCTTGTCGATTATCCAAATGCTTACATAAAAACAGTTAGCTATACTTCGCCTTATAGTTTTGTTTTAACAAACATTATAAACTTAGCTGGTAGTAATACACTTTGTTTTATAGATACTTCTTCAAAAAACGTAACAGATCAATTTCTTACTCCTAGTATTTTTGGTCAAGTTAATGATGACGAATCACCGACAACTACTTCATTTGGGATTTACAAACCTGTAAATACTACAGTGTTTACTAATATGCAAATAACATGCCCTAGTGCGGCGCCTCGCGACTCTAAGCGTATAATAACAAGCGTCACACCTGCAGGAACCTCTAACCAATATTTGTCAATAACAGTTGATAAGCCATTTGTAACTAGCGAAATGTATATAGACGGACAGTTTGTTGAGATAGCTTGGCCAAACCCTAATTATATAAGTAGTTGGCCAGGTGATGAGGAATTTCTAACAGATAAATTTGTTAGATTTGCTTATAGGTTCAAGTTTGATGACGGGGAGTTTTCTTTAATATCACCATTCACGCAACCTGCATTTATACCTAATAATAAAGGTTATATACCTTCACGTACTTTTCCTGGAACAAAATCACAAGATGATGGAAATGATGTTTTGACAGATGTTTTAAGTCAAGTAGCTAATAGCACAGTATTAGATTCTTTTGAAAACTCAGTAAATCAAGTTAGAATAAAACTTCCATTGCCGACTACACAAGGTCTTCTATCTTCCGTGTTAAAAATAACGGAAGTACAAGTATTGTATAGAGAGTCAAATGCTCTTTCAATCCAAGTTTTAGAAGAATTTAAAGTTTCTGATTTTGATCCTTCACAAGGTACGTCCACAAGTCTTATATATAATTATCAATCAAAAAACCCTTTTAGAACATTGCCTTCAAAAGAAGTGGGAAGAGTTTTTGATAAAGTACCTATTAGAGCTAAGTCTCAATCTATATCAGGTAATAGAGTAATATATGGTAATTTTATAGACAAGCATTCTCCGCCTAAAGGTTTAGATTATTCAACTTCTATTAGTGAAAAATACGAGGCTAGAAGCTCATCTAATTTTAACATTATAGGCACTAGTAATTACAGCTCTAATTGCTCAATGGCATATCCTATACATAATGTAAAACAAAACAGAACTTACCAAATAGGTATAGTATTAGCTGATAGATACGGAAGACAATCTGATGTTATATTATCAAATGATACAGTTTTCCAAATTTCTCAAGACGGTGGAAATACCAATTTTGATAGTTCTACTATTTATAACCCGTATTCTAAAGGTAGGTTTGGTTCTGGTTCAATAAGACCAGAAGACTGGAAAGGTGATTCTATAAAAATTCTTTTTTCTGGTTCAGGTATACCTTCTTTAAAAAACAATCCTCAAGGATATCCAGGCATATACAAAGCTGTCAGTTATAAATTTAAAACAAGTTCTGAGGTTATTAGTAGTAATGTGATATCTATTAGTGATGGATCCTTACCGTCTTTAAAAGGATTTCCAGGCCCTGATACTTATTGGGTTCCAGTTTCAAATGCCGGGCCTTATAACACTTTAGAAGCGGGTGCAGGATATACATACGTAAGCGGAGGTGGAACAGCTCCTTTAGATTTAGTTTATCAAACAGGGTTTTCTGGTAATGGATCAGGAGCTAAACTTCAAATAACGTCTTTAAATAGTTTCCCTTTTCAACTTTCTTCTGCAGAAGGTATAGTTACTGATGGTGGAAGTGGTTATGAAATTGGAGATAGGCTCTGTGTTGTTGGTAACGGGTCTTCTTTTAGTGGAAAAATAAATTCTACAGTTAACGCTGCTCAACTAAATGCACAACCTGTTAATAATGATTTTGAGAATATCTCTGTAGGAGACATAGTTACTGGACCTCAAAGTAGTTCAGGAAACTTATTTACTGCTGCTATAAATTCTATTGACTACGTAAACAAGACTATAACAGTAAACAAAACCTTAAGTATACCCAACTCATCTGACTTAACTGTTTACACTCAAGAAAACAAATTAGGTTGGTATAGCTATAAAGTAGTAGTAAAGCAACTAGCAGAAGAATATTACAACGCTTATTTAGGTAATTTTTCAACTGTTCTGTTGAATGCTAAAATACAAGGAACCCAAGGAACGTCACCAACTCAAAATTTCATAAATACATATGTAACTACATTAGTTTCAGATAACGTCAATAAAATACCCGCGGATTTAGGAGCGGTAGCACCTGAGCAAAACCAGTTTGGAACAAGCGACACTAGATTAAATATTAGAGTTGGTGGAGATTACCGAGCAGTAACTTTAGCAACAGGGGTAGGTACTTTTTACCCTAAGAATTTTTATTTTGGAACTTCTACTGCCGGGATTCAAGGTTATGGAAAAGTTTTAGACATGGGATTAAGCACTAGTGATACTGACCCAAACACGTCAGGTTTGTTTTTAAGTGGAAGTAATCCACCAGCTATAATAGTTAAAGGCGCTAATGATGAAATATTTGGTGGTGTTGGGGAATTTGGAGTTATATTGCCAAATACTTTTTCTGTAGCAGAAATAGTTCCAAGGGTATCTAAACTTGAAATATATTGGGAAACATCAACATCTGGGCTAGTGTCTGAATTAAATGCTAGAATAGCGGCTGGAGAAAGCGTACTACCTACACAACCAGAAGTACCACCAGAACCGGAACAATAATATTAGCAACCTTAATATTTACAATTAATAAAAACTAAATTAATAATATGTCAACTGGAGCAGTAATAGAAGTAGATTTTTTTAACACTTATATGGTGAGAAGAACTTTAGCAAGTGATTTCAAGTTAGTTTCAGGCGAGGATGATGATGTGATTTTTTATAGGTTTTCTTGGCCAGCTATAGCTACTGGTGTAGACATCGCTAGTACAACAGAATTAACCGCTGCTGGCAATGATGCAATTGGAAATCCAGAAGGAGAAAAAAACTGGTATATTGAAGAGTCTAGAATTAGAGGTGGTTATAATAGTACCTTTACTGACCAAGGTGTTAGAGCTTATTTAGACGAAGAATATCCACAGCAACAAAGAAGAATAAGCACTTTGATTTACTCAGGTATTTATAATTCTAGAACCGGTATAAATCAAACTAATGTATTTTCTGTTGGAGATGCTATAACTAGATCTTTAGATCCTGTTCACGGATCAATACAACTTACACATGCTGAAGAAACTAACTTAATAGTATTTCAAGAGAATAGAATACATAGAGCATTAATAGATAAAGATACTATATATACAACCGAAAGTGGTACACAAACACAAGCAGGTCAAAAGGTGATAGGTCAGTTTGTTCCTTATAAAGGAGAGTACGGAATAAGTAAAAATCCAGAATCATTTGCAATATATAACTATAGGAAGTATTTTTCTGATAAAAGCCGTAATGCTATAATGAGATTATCTAATGATGGTTTAACTGAAATAAGTATGTATGGTATGCGTGATTATTTTAGAGATGAGTTAGCTGAAATATCAAATGAACAAACTTTAAATACTTTTACTGCAACTTGGGTTTCAGAAGGAACAACTGGTGATACATTACTAACTGTAAACAATATAGAAAGTGGTTACAATATAACAGCTGGTATGTATATACAGTCACAAATTCAAGGATATGTAACTAATATTGAAATTAGTGGCGGTAATACAATTATATATTATTCTAATGTTTTTTCTAGTGATTTAAGTGGTACTTTAACATTTGTTTTTCCAACAACAGGCCAGGTAAAAGGAGGTTTTGATATACATGCTAAAAACTATGTTTTATCACTTCAGAAAAACTCTAGCCAAGCTTCTACAGCAAGAGAATCATATAAGACATTAGCTTTTGATGAGGAAATAAACGGTTGGGTTAGCTTTTTTACTTATAAACCAGTAGCGTTATTCAGTATATTAAATAAATTCTATACTATAGGTAAAGGGAGCGCATCAATTAATAGTTCTCAATTTTATCAACAATATTTTGACACGCCAGGACTAAATGAAAGAGGAGTTTTCTATAACTCAAGAAGTTCATCTAATGTGACTTTTGTTTTTAACCCGCAGCCAGATGTAATGAAAAACTTTAATACTATATCTTACGAAGGTAGCAATGGCTGGGAAGTAGTTTCTTATATATCTGGTTTTACTGGACAAGACGTTAATCCAGACGGCACATCTTCCTATGTACAGAATAATGATAAAATATTATCAATAAAAAGTTACAATGAAGGTTTATACACAGATATAAACACAGGTCAACCTTTTAGAGCTGGGTTTGATAGAAAAGAAAATAGATACGTTGCTAATCTAGTAAATAATTCAACAGCTATGGCTGATGAGATTATATTTGGCAATAAGATGAGTGGAATTAAAGGATATTTTGCTACAGTAAAAATTGAAACAGACGAAACTACTCAATTAGGTGGTCCAAAAGAATTATGGTCTGCAGCTACTGATTTTGTAACTTCGTCATATTAAATTAAATTAAATGGAATTTCAAACAAGAAAAATTAAAGAAAAAGACTACGACTTATTAGTTAGTTGGTGGAAAGACTGGGGATGGGATGCTGTTCCTAAAGACATGTTACCAAGCAATGGTGATGATGGTATAATGCTAGAAAAAGATGGAGAACCTATAATAGCAGGTTTCGTGTATTTTGGCTATGATAGCATAGCTTGGCTAGATTATATAGTAGCAGATAAAAATGCTAGTAGAATAACTAGAGCCAAGTCTTTAATATACTTATTGGAAGTTGTTGAAGAATTAGTAAAAAAAGCTGGTAAAAAATATGTTATAACAGTTACTGACAATAAAAGTTTAATGTCTACTTTTACTAAAAATAACTGGTATGTAGACAAAGATCCTTTGCACAAAGTAGTTAAAATAATAAAATAAATAAATAAATATGGGTTGTAAAGATAGCAATAATAGAGCCAATCAAGAGGTTATAGACAGAAACAACGCAATAAATGCGCAAAGAGCAAAAGGTGTAAAACTAATAAAAGCTAAGCAAAAAGCTTTAGATAATTTAGTAAAGAATAGGCAACCAGCTATAAACCCATATGCTGGTATGACTAATCAAATGGCTAATTTAGGTGTTGCTACTCAAGCTGCTGAGTTTCAAGCTGAACAAACTGATATAGCTTTAGCAAATACATTAGATACTATGGCAGCTTCTGGGGCTGGAGCTGGTGGTGCTACTGCATTAGCTCAAGCTGCATTGCAAAGTAAAAAAGGTATTTCCGCTTCACTAGAACAACAAGAAAAAGCTAATCAAGACAAAGCAGCAGCTGGAGCACAGGCACTGCAGACCAAAATGGCTGAAGGTGAGAAATTCAAATTTAATACTACTGAAAATAGACAAAATGCAGATATAGATAGAGCTGCTACTAAACTAGATAACACAGAGCAAATGGTTCAGGAGAATTTAAATGCGTTCAATACATCTTATATAAACGAAATACAAGCTTAATATAAAAAAATGAGTTATAGTAAACCTAAACAAATAAGTACCGGAGCATTAGAGTTAAACAACACTCTACTTAAAGAGACTTTAAAAGATAGTGATCAACAAGAGGCTAATAGACAGGC
>TARA_R110000787_G_scaffold24947_2_pt1 | contig 10243 bp, 9 predicted proteins | sample TARA_R110000787 | Tara Oceans TARA_R110000787 (sample SAMEA4397920) | marine metagenome | biome: Polar Biome; feature: [DCM] deep chlorophyll maximum layer (ENVO:01000326); material: water (ENVO:00002006), including particulate matter (ENVO:01000060) such as... | depth 35 m
CTTGAAGAAAGCAGGCTACGAAGACCCTATCCTCGTCTCCGGCACGGATGGCGTCGGCACCAAGCTGATGCTCGCCTTCGAGGCCGGAATGCACAGCACGGTCGGCATAGACCTCGTCGCCATGTGCGCCAATGACGTGCTCGCCCAGGGTGCCGAGCCGCTTTTCTTTCTCGACTATTTTGCCACCGGAAAACTCGAAGGCGGCATCGCCGAAGCCGTCATTTCCGGCATTGCCGAAGGCTGCCGCCAGTCAGGCTGCGCCCTTGTCGGCGGCGAAACGGCCGAAATGCCCGGGATGTACCCGCCCGGCCATTATGACCTTGCCGGCTTCGTCGTCGGCGCGGTAGACCGCGACAAGGTGCTGCCCCGCATGAACGACATGGTCGAGGGTGACGTGTTGATCGGCATCGCCTCCTCCGGCCCGCATTCCAACGGCTATTCCCTCATCCGCCGCATCGTCGAGCGCGAGGGCCTCACCTATGCCTCGCCCTCGCCCTTCAGCAACCAGACGCTCGGCGAAGCCCTGCTGACCCCGACCCGCCTCTACGCCGACCTCGCCCTGCCACTGATCCGCACAGGCCTCGTCAAAGGCCTCGCCCACATTACCGGCGGGGGCATCACCGAGAACACGCCCCGCATGGTGCCCGACCACCTCAAACCGGTCGTTGACCGCGCCGCCTGGACGCCCCTCCCGGTCTTCCAGTGGCTGCAAAAGGCCGGCAATATTGCCGAGGACGAGATGCACCGCACATTCAACATGGGTATCGGCCTTATCTTCGCCGTCGCAGCCGAAGACGCCGACGCCGCCATAGCGCAGCTCTCCGAAACAGGCGAAACTCCCGTCCGCCTCGGCCATCTCGCCGCGAAATGAGCCGCCTCAACCTCGCGATCCTGATCTCTGGCCGCGGCTCGAACATGGAGGCGCTGATCAAGGCGGCCGCCGCGCCGGACTATCCGGCCTGCCCCGTCCTCGTCCTCTCCAACCGCCCCGACGCCCTCGGCCTCGAAACCGCCCTCGCATCCGGCGTGCAGACCGTGGCCATCGACCACAAACCCTATGGCAAGGACCGCGAAGCCTTCGAGCGCGCCATGGACACAGCCCTTATCGGCGCAGGCACCGAGATCATCGCGTTGGCCGGTTTCATGCGCGTGCTGACGCCTTGGTTCGTGAACAGGTGGCAGGGCCGGATGATCAATATCCACCCCTCGCTCCTCCCCAAATACAAGGGCCTCGACACCCACCAGCGCGCCATCGACGCGGGCGACACTGAGGCGGGCGCCAGCGTCCACTGGGTCAGCCCCGGCGTCGATGATGGCGAAATCATCCAGCAGGCCAGCCTTCCCATCCTTCCCGGCGACACCGCCGAAACCCTCGCCGCCCGCCTCCTGCCCGTGGAGCATGAACTCTACCCAGCCGCGCTGGCAAAGGCGTGCGCGGTCGTGGCCTCGGTGGGCTGAGCCACCCGAGACATCCGGACTTACGTCCTTGTTGATGGCGGCAGATGCGGTATGATGTTCTGATTGAGCCGGAGATTTTATGTCCCGATAATATTGGCGCGCATGGTGCGGCCAAAACAAGTTGCAGAAGATCAGTCTCGCCGTGCCTCGCCACGCCGAGCGCTTTGACTTGACCCACAAAATCCCAAAAACACGCGCCCGGCATTCGCCGGGCTGCAAACCATGAAAGAGGTCTCTGACAATGATCAGGCCCTATACTGACCACGATGCTGACGCCGTAGTGTCTATCTGGCGTGCTGCCAGCGAGCGCGCCCATCCGTTTCTGTCCATACCGTTTCTGGACACCGAGGCGGAGAATGTGAGGAACGTTTATCCACAGTTCGCTGAAATATGGGTGCTGGAAGACGCTGACCAGCCCATCGGATTCATCGCGCTACTGGGTGCAGAAGTCGGCGCTATCTTCCTCCGCCCGGAACATCATGGGCAGGGCCACGGCCGCGCCTTGATGGATTTCGCGGTGGCGAAGAAGGGCGCCGTGACGCTGGACGTGTTCAAGGCTAATGCCATCGGTCGTGCCTTCTATGACCGTTACGGCTTCAGGCAGGTCGGTGAATACGTTCACGAAGCCTCCGGGCAGGAAACGCTGAAACTGGCATTCGCGCCCGCAGAAGGCTGACAAATCCGGGGCGCCGCTTTCGGGCGACGCCCCACCTACCCACAGCAAGCGTCCACCAGCACAGGCAGAGGAAGGCGTCTTCCCCTCCCGTTACCCAGCACCTATGATCCCTCCCACTTACCCAATTCAACCGCACCCGCCGCCATGCCATACTCCCCGTGCTGCCCGGCACCGTGTTGTCATCGGGGCGGCAGCAAGCGGGGAGGCCGGGTCGCAACCTGTCTACCCAAAACACCTTCAATACCAGCGGCCCCGTTTGCCCCGCTCGCTTGCAACGCAAAAAACCGGAGAGCATTCGCCCGTCCGGTTTCTGGTGCTGACTTGCTCCGCGCAAAATTTACTTCAGCTCACGCCGGGCAGCACGCCGTGAACCGCAGGCACACGGTCACTTGCGCGCGGCGGCACTCGCTTCCCGCAAGCCCTTGAACTCGGACGTCGGCTTCAGCTCCGGCCACTCTGTCGAATTGGCCAGATCGCGGGTCATGTCGAGGAACAGTTCCACATCCTGCGCGGCGCCCCGCAAGTCCCAGTCAGCATCCCAGGCATCGTTCTGATTGTGGTAGCGGTTGTCGATAAATCCCTTTACCCACGCGTCGCCTGCTTCGCGTCCGCCATCCTTGAGGTCAGACCCGCCGGCGATCCCCATGATCAGGAGCACTGGCACCCCGCGGCGGGCAAGTGAGAAATGATCGGCGCGATAGAACAGGCCATTCTCCGGCAGGCCTTCCGGTGAAACGGTTCTGCCCTGCGCTGCGGCCGCCGCCGCCATCAGCTCTTCAAGGTCGCTTTGCCCCTCGCCAACCTGAATCACATCATTGGCCGGCCCCGCCGTCTGCAGGATATCCAGCGTAAAATTGGCAACAGTTGTCTCAAGCGGATAGACCGGATCCTGCGCATAGGCTTCAGAGCCGAGCAGGCCGCTCTCCTCGCCTGTCCAGGCGGCAAAAACCACGGTGCGTTCCGGCGCAGGCCCGGCTTTGAGGTTGCGCGCGATTTCCATGATCCCGGCCAGGCCGAGGGCATCATCATTCGCGCCCGGCATCACAACCCGTCCCTGCGCATCGGGCTCGCCGATGCCATACGCATCCCAGTGGCCTGACAGCATGATCGTCTCATCGGGCCGTGTCGTACCGGAAATCTTGCCAAGCACATTCTGGCTCTCGACCGTTTCAACACTCAGCGCCAGGTCCGCATTGAAGCGCAGGTCGCCCAGCGTGAAGGCTGTGAAATCCCGCGTCCGGGCCGCCGTCCGCAAATCATCCAGCTCATAGCCGGCCTGCGCGACCCATTGCCGGGCCATGTCCTCATGCAGCCAGCCCTGCAGGTCAACCGACGCTTTCGACTTGTTGCCGGCCACGGCATAATTCTCGCCTGGCGACGAGGCAGCGACATTCCAGCCATAACCGGCTGCCTTTGTCTCGTGGATCACGAAGGCCGCGACAGCGCCCCGGCGCGCCGCTTCTTCGAATTTGTAGGCCCAGCGACCATAATATGTCATCCGACGTCCACCGAAGAGGCCGCTGACGGCATGGTCTTCCGCCACGCCAAAATCTGGATCATTGACCAGGAACAGCGCGACCTTCCCCTTCAGGTCGATATCGCCGAAATCATCCCAGTCCCGCTCCGGCGCGCTGACGCCAAAACCCACGAACACGACCGGCGCATCTTCAACCCTGATCACACCGCGCGCATTGGCCGAGCTGATCTCGATATCGCGGCCCTGCGCCATTTCGATCGCACGGCCATCCGCGTTTACATTCAATGTACGAACATCCGTGATGACAGAATGCTTCATCGTCACAACATCCGTCCACGCACCATTACGTCCGCCGGGCTCAAGGCCGAGTTCTGTGTAACGCGTGATCAGGTAATCAACCGTCTTCGTTTCCCCCTCGGTTCCCGGCGCGCGACCCATGAATTCATCGGAGGCCATGATCCTGACGGTTTCCGACATTGTCGCCATGTTGATGGGAGACCCATCATCGCCTGCGACCGGGGCGGTCTGGCAAGCCGCCAGCACCATTCCTGCGCTCATCCATGCCGAGAGTGTCTTGATCATTGTTTTATTCCCTATTCTGCTTGCGGCAGCACAACCGTTGCCCCCGTTGTAACTGAATTTCCCTGATTACCTATGATTGTTGCAGTGTGCGGGCTTGTCCACAGCCGGGCTCATGGCTTTTGCACGGCATTCTCCCATCGCCGCGCCCAGAACGCCGTACGATTGATGCGCAACCTTATCGCGGGCCATTTGTTACCCTCATGATGAACCAGCCAACCGCCCCGCCCGAAGATGGCAGTGACGACCATATCTCCGCCGAGGAACAGGTCGAAGCCAAGGAGCTGACGCGCCTGAAGTCGCGCGTCGTCTACGAAATCATCCGCCAGGAGGGCGAATCCGAACTCAGGCGCCCGCAATCTGCCATCTGGTGGTCCGGCATTGCAGCTGGCGGCGGCATCACGCTCTCCCTGATGACCGAAGCCATGTTCCGCACCTATCTGCCGGACGCGCCCTGGCGCCCGCTGGTGGAGAATTTCGGCTACACGGCGGGCTTCCTCCTGGTGATGCTGTCGCGCATGCAGCTCTTCACCGAAAACACGATCACAACCGTCCTGCCCAGCCTCGCCGAGCCGTGCAGGCGCACGCTCGTCGGCACGTCCCGGCTCTGGGTCACCGTCTTCGCGGCGAACATGATCGGCACATTCCTGGCCGCCTTGCTCATCGCCCATGGCGGCATCCTGACACCGAACGTGACCGCTTCGGCCGTCGAGATCAGCCAACATGTCGCCGGGTGGAGCGCCTCGGAAACATTCCTCAAGGCGATTCCGGCCGGCTTCCTGATCGCCGCCATCGTCTGGATGTTGCCAAGCGCCGAGGGCAGCGAATTCTGGGTCATCGCCTTCTTCACCTATATCATCGCCCTCGGCGACATGGCCCACGTCGTCGTCGGCTCGGCCGAGCTGTTCCTCCTCGCCATCATCGGCGAGGAAAACATCTTCAAGCTCGTCACCGTTAACCTCCTGCCCGCCCTCCTCGGCAACATACTCGGCGGCACCGGCCTATTCGCCCTGCTCGCCTGGGGCCAGGTCAGCAATGAAATGAGCGAAGACAAACACTAGCGCCGGTGCCGGGACGCACACCTTGCATCAGCCCCTTGCAGATCCGCACGTCCCGCGTTCTATTTACGGGCACAAGCCGGCACGCGCAGGCGCAATGACCGAAAGCGGGGGAGGCCCGGCACATGACAGTCTTCCGCGTCTTCCTCATCGCCGCCGCGCTCCTGCTGCTGGCCATGCTTGTAATCGCCCTGCTGGCACTGGCCGAGACACGGCAGAGGGTCGCCGCTCTGGAGGCAGAGCGGTCCACCGCCGACACCCGGCACGGCCCCATCGAATATGTCAGCTGGGGCGAAGGGCCACCTGTGCTCGTTGTCCACGGCGCGGGCGGCGGGTTCGATCAGGGCCGCATCCTGGCGAGGGCCATTGGCGGCGACGGATACAGATGGATTTCCGTTTCGCGCTTCGGCTATTTAGGCAGCGCTCTGCCCGAAACACCCTCGACAGCGGCGCAAGCAGAGGCCTTCGCCGATCTCCTCGATACGCTGAACATTGGCCGCGTCAGCATCCTCGCCATGTCGGGCGGCGTGCCCCCCTCCCTTCAGTTTGCCGCCATGCATCCCGAACGGACCGACCGCATGATGCTGCTGTCGCCAGCCCCGTTCACACCCTTTTCGCCCGAAGTGGGAGACCGGCCGATCCCGACCTGGGCCTATTCGGCGCTGCTCGGCAATGACGTGATCTACTGGACGCTCACCAAACTGGCGCGCCGCCAGCTAGAGGCCGCCTTCGATGCCCGCGCCGACCTGCGCGAGGGCCTCTCGGACGAGGAGGCGCTGTTCGTTCGCGATCTGATCGACGCCTTCCTTCCGGCCTCGCGCCGCCTCGCGGGGGTCAACAATGAGGGCGCGGCCGTCGATCCGTCAGCCACCTACAATCTGGAAGCCATCCGCGCCAACGTTCTGATCGTGCATGCGCGCGACGACCGGCTGAACCCGTTCGGCGTCGGATCAACCCTTGCCGCCCGTATCCCCCAGAGCCGCTTCCTGCCCCTGGATCGCGGCGGTCACCTTCTCCTCGGCCACCACGCCGACCTGCGCAGTGAATTCCACCGGCTGCTAGCTGAATGATGTGGGATTGGTGGTGCGACGCACCGGGGCCGGAACGCAACGGACCCAATGACAAGCAGAAAGTCATTTTACGCGAACTGAACGGACGACGGCAACTGGCACAGAAGCAGTCAAAGGAAACGACACGTTATGCAGGCGGCCTTTCTGGATCCTGAAAGTCGGGTCTCCACTTGCGCCGGTCCAAACCAATTCTGCGAGATATGGTGATGATCACTGGCCTCCGCTAAAGGGCCGACGTCTCCGAAAAGCGACATCACGCGATAGCCGTGTTCGAAGCGCATGATAGAACGTGCAGATCACAACGCCGACCACGGGCATTGAAAGAAAGAGCGGTGTTCTCAAAGCTGCTGGCAGCACGTGGTTATTGCCGAAGAAGAAGATGCCTGTGGCGAGGAAAAATGAGAACCCAAGACGCCAAGCGTGCCGTGTGATGCGACGCTGCTCGCTTGGTGTTCTTGTGAGGCAGAAAACAAGATCATAGTAACAAAGCAGGCAGCCGATCCCGGCGATCAAGTAAAACGCGGCTGGCGGCAGACCATTCAGTACGCCCCCCGTTGTCCCTGCCGCCTTTAGCCCCCCCAGAATTGCCCCTGTGGTTATCGCGCCCGCGGAAAACCCTGAAGCTTGCGTGATCGTCCTGGCAATCCTGTGCTGCAGCGCGGCTGCAGCCCAGCCGGTGACAAAGGCGTGAAGGGCAATCGCCGAGAGAAAGACCGTGAACAGGATTTCGCGGCTAATCGACATCCACAGCCCGCTGAGTGTGAGCACAAGCATCGCCAAAAGGAAGATCTTGCCCGCTGCGCGGTGAGTTGCTTCGCCCTTTCGTGATGCCAGCGCAGCGAAACCAGCCACGACCGCAGCGCACCCGACATGGAAGTGAAGCATACCCACCAATGCTGGTTCAGACATCACACACTCCGCTGTCGGCGTGCGCCGGACCGGAAATAGGTGTTGCCCAGCCAGAAAAGCATCAGCGTGATGATGATCAACTCCGGCAAGGCGAGAAGGCCTGATTCCCTTATTGCTTCGGGAAAAGCATTTGCTCCGGGGCCCGTGAATGCAGAACCCGCTGCTATGAAAAAGCCAAGGCACATGCGCCAGAGATGGCGAGCGATCCGATTTCGGTTGGAGAAGTCTTTCCCGATCAGGACCTTCGCATCGCCGACAAGGGCGAGACCGGCCATGGCAGAGAGGAAGAAATAGTCTTCCGCAGGAAAGCCGAATAATGCGCCGTCCGTCATCGCCTGCGCCCGCAATCCGGCAACGATCAGGGCAATGGCGTTCATGGCATTGACGACACCGATGACGCGCATTGCGCGCGCCATGCGCCGACTGTGTATTCGGACCGTGGTCCAGCCACTGATAACCAGTGTGAAAGCCAGAATGCCGGCATGGGAGGTGATGTAGAGGGTTTCGAACTTCACCAGGCCCAGAATGGCGCCCAAAGTGCAGGAAAGAGCCATGGACGCGACAAAGAGACGACCGGCAAGAATATGAGCCCTTGCGCCCTTCCGAGCGATGAAAGCGACGGCGCCCGCCAAGACCGCTGCAACGCCAAGGCTGACATGGACCATGGAAAAGACAGTGTTGGGGTTGGATGCGATTTCCATATTTGCTCCAGATTGAACCGGCGGGAAGAAAACCCCGCGCATCCATCTCGCCTCAGATCATCGGTGTGTCGTCCTGGCGGGACGGCTCGAACTCATACGCTGTGGTCGCCAGAGGGTTGATCGTTCATAAGAGGCGCTGAACGCACGAGGTTAATTGAACACGATGCAGAGCACTGCCATGATTGCACTTTCGGCGACGGCCCTTGGCGTTGCGCTGACAGGTGCCCTATCGACCCTTCGCGGGATCGGCGCGCCGCTTGCGCCACGGCGCCTCTTGATCGTGTATGCGCTGATCGCGGGCCTGGCAGCGCTACCTCTCGTCATTGCATTCGTGCCAAGCCTTATGCCCACCTATATGGCAGCGACCTTACCTGTGCTTCTGGCTCTGCCCTCTGCGCTGTATTTCTATGTTGAGGGACTGACTTCGCCGCAGCACACGGGGCGGCCGACGCTGCTGCATGGCATCCTCCCTCTGATGGGCAGTCTGATTACATTCGGATACTGGTGTTTGCCCATCGCGGCGCAGCAGACGATGTTCATGAACGGATCACTACCGCCCGGTCTGTTCCCGGCAACCCTTGCTGTGAGCACGTTCGTGCTGATCGCCATTTGGTGTTTGGCCTCCCCGGCCTATCTGCTCATTGTGTTGAAGCGCCTCGCCAGGTTTCGCGCGCGGTTGAGAGACCTCTATTCAAATGTTGAGACGCGCGAATTGCGATGGGTCGAATGGCTGATGGCATTTCTTGTCGTGCTCTGGGTCGCAGTCGCCGCCACGCTTTTGAGCGACAATTTCGGACCCGGGCTCCTGGTCCCGGACGAATGGATAATGGCATTGACGGTCTGCCTCCTTGCGTTCTTGTTCTGCACCTCGCCAATCAGGGCTGTCGCTTTGGAGCCCGATCTTGCCATCGACAGTGCGCCGGATAAGCCCGGCGAAGTCGTGACGGAAAAGTATTCGCGCTCGTCGCTTACAGCCGATCACGCCCAGCGACTCGCAGAACGCATCGAAACGGCCATGCGCGAGCACCATCTTTATCTCGATGCGAATCTGTCACTCAGCAAGCTTTCCCGGCACGTCGCCAGTGCGCCCAACCTTGTCTCGCAGACCCTGAACGAGCGGCTTGGCGCGACCTTTTTTGATTATGTGGCCAGGTGGCGCGTCGAGGCAGCAGAACCGCTGATTCTCCGAGGACAACAATCGATCCTGACAATCGCACTGGACGTCGGGTTTAATTCGAAATCGACCTTCTACAAGGCGTTCAAAAAGCAGATGGGCATGACACCAACCGCGTATCGCGATGCGCGCAGCGAGGGTCAGATTTCGTAGCCCCGACGCTTGAAAAAATGTCGCCGCCCGTATCCCCCAGAGCCGCTTCCTGCCGCAGTACCGCGGCGGCCACCACGCCGACCTGCGCAGCGAGTTCGACAGCCTGCTGGATGAATGACGCGGTCATTCCTGAAGCGGAAACCGTAAGGCGGCGCAATGACATTCCAAACAAAAAGGGCCCAGCCTGCTGGCGGGCCCTTTCCTTAATCTCGCACCGGCCCGTAAGGCGGCCGCGTGTCTCTAGCCGACGATCTGGTCGGCCGTGAAGAATTGCGCGATCTCGATTTCTGCGTTCTCGGCGGAGTCCGAGCCATGCACCGAATTCTCGCCAATCGAAAGCGCGAACAGTTTGCGGATCGTACCCCCGGCAGCGTCGGCCGGGTTGGTCGCGCCCATCACGTCGCGGTATTTGGCCACGGCGTCGTCGCCTTCCAGAACCTGAACCACGACCGGTGCAGAGGTCATGAATTCCACCAGTTCGCCAAAGAAGGGGCGTTCCTTGTGTACGCCGTAGAATTCTTCGGCTTGCGCCTGGCTCATCTGGATGCGGCGCTGGGCGATGATGCGCAGGCCGGCCTTTTCGATCACGGCATTGATCGCGCCGGTCAGGTTACGATTGGTCGCGTCAGGCTTGATGATGGAAAAGGTACGCTGGACAGCCATGGGGAGGTTCCTGTTGTGTGGGAATGGAAGTGTTCGCGCGGCCTATAGCGGCGCCCGCCCGCCGGGGCAAGGACAGAGCGCCGCCTTGCGCAAACCGGATGCAGGGCGTAGGGCGCAAACAGCTTCCTATCCGCAAGGTTTCCCCATGACACCGCTCCCGCCCTGCCCCAAATGCCAGTCCGAATTCACCTATGAAGACGGCATGATGCTGGTCTGTCCCGAATGCGCCCATGAATGGGCCCCCGGCGAGGCCGCCGAGTCCGGCGAAAAGGTCATCAGAGATTCCAATGGCAACCCGCTCGCCGATGGCGACACGGTCACCGTG
>TARA_R110000787_G_scaffold286157_1_pt1 | contig 10239 bp, 7 predicted proteins | sample TARA_R110000787 | Tara Oceans TARA_R110000787 (sample SAMEA4397920) | marine metagenome | biome: Polar Biome; feature: [DCM] deep chlorophyll maximum layer (ENVO:01000326); material: water (ENVO:00002006), including particulate matter (ENVO:01000060) such as... | depth 35 m
ATTATTCTCAAACAAATAAAAACATGAAAAAATATGAAAAAAAAAACATTAATTTCTAACAAACTAAAAACCTTAACTTTAGCCTTAACTTTTCTTTTTGGAAGTTTTCTTTTTCTTCTTAGCAAACAGCTTTTTATACTCTTCTAGGTCTAGATTCCCCTTTTGGGAAGCTACTACTTTAAGGAAATCAAATGTAAGTTTTGATTTTTGAGACACTAACTTCTCATCAATAAAGGCTCTTTGCAGTACATCTTCTATTAAATAATCTTCATTTATTGACTCTGGGTGATATTCAGTTTTTAAGGATAGCTTAAAAAAATTAGCTGTTGTGTTATACCAAAACGCTTTCCAACCACTTCTTAATGTCCTAATATTCTCAAAAGTTGTTTTACCTGTTTGCCGATGTATTAGCTTAATTAGTATTCTTCCTTCTGTTCTAGTCATCTTTTTTAATTGAACCGTAAACTCACCTTCAAGATATTTTTGGGCCCGTTTGGTGTATCTTCTTTTCCCTCTCTTAGTTTTTATTCTTTCTAATCTTGCATTTAAAGAGTCTAATCTTTGAGAAGCAAGTTTTGCATAGGGATACGCTTTATAAACTTTTCTCTGGAACCAATAATAATATCTAGCATCAATAGATGACTTAAATTGATGTTTAGGCAGTACAGAAAATTCTTCTAATCCTATCGTTAATGTATCTCCGGTTTTAATTAAAATATAATCTTCTAAATCTAGTGGGATTGAATCCTTCTTCTGTGAAAACACAAAAGTGGAAATTAACAAAGTCAATATGAAAATTATTTTTTTCAAAGCTATCTGGATTGACATGTAAATATACTTACTCTGATACTTTTTATTATTTAGTTTAGCATAAAAAACTCATGAATAGTATCATGAGTTTTTTATTAATATACTTTTCTTTAATCTAAATCTTTCTTCTATTATCGTCCGATTGAGTATCAATTAACTTATTGTAAGGATCTACTCCTACTTCAGTTGGTTTTTTATCAACGATAATAGTTATCTTATTATTAATTGCTGTGATTTTATGTTTCTTGAAATACAAGGCAACTTCTTTCTTTTTACCATCCTCTTCTTCTTCCGTAAATATACCAATATCTATATAGTCTGCTAGAGGAACTGACAAAATCGGTTTTTTCATCTTCTCTGTCTTATAAGACAAGGTGTCGCCAACTTTTTCGCCATAATACCTCTTCCCTTTTTCATCATTCCTATATTTAGAAACTTCAAACTCAATATCTACCTGATACTTTCCGTTGTCTAATTCCGTAGTTTTTGCATCCACAATTCGATTCCTATATAATGTAATCGTCTCAAACATGTCTTTAATTACATATTGTAACGAATCTGGTGTAACTTCTCTGATATGATTCACCATATCTATTGAGGTTGTATAGGGAGCTTCTTGAAACTTTACTTTTTCTACATATTTCTTTAAAGCATTATTTAACGTTTTTTCACCTATATAATCACTTAAAGCATAGAAAACTAAAGATCCTTTTTGATAATGAATATACCCTTGTCCGTCATTATACATCAATGCATTTTCACGTTTTCTTTCTAAAGTTCTCCTTAACAAATAATCATCTAATGCTTTCTTTAAAAATTTACGCATTTCAGATTTTCCTTGCTGATGTTCTAACACTTTTAAAGAAACATATTCAGACATACTTTCTGACAACATAGTTGCACCTAAAACATCTGCACCAATTACTTGATGTGCCCACCACTGATGCGCAACTTCATGAACAGTTACCGCAAACGGATAATCTACGCCGCTTTCTCCAGAATCATCTACATCAGCGATAAAACCAATAGTTTCTGAAAACGGAATGGTATTTGGAAAAGATTGCGCAAAGGTTCCTAAGGTTTTAGGAAACTCTATAATTCTTGCTTGTTTGTGTTGATACGGACTAAAATTAGCTTCACCATAATCTAATGAAGCTTTCATACCAGCCATCATTCTGTCTAAATTGAATTCGTGTCCTTTATGATAATAAATTTCTAAACTAATATCATTATGAGTTTCTTTTTTCACTTCATAACGAGCAGAATTAAATGCATAAAAGTTTAATATTTTACTATCCATTTTGTAATTGAAATATCTTCTACCGTCTTTTGTCCATTCTTTTTGTAAATATCCTGGCGCAATTGCAATTTGATCTTCGGAGGTAGAAACTGTTGCTTCAAAATCTATCCAATCTGAATCTTTACTGATATAGGTATTTCCTAAAGCTGTTGAATCTGATGGATGAGGACGCAAATCGTTGGGCACTAAACCGAATTTTTTACGTGTTTTATTATCCCTTAATTCCTGACCAGAAGAGTATCCAAAAGTTGGAAAAATTCCACTGTTTACAAATGTTCCATTATCAATGACAGGAGAATTATTTCTTAAAGCTGTGTTTGGTTCGTTTTTTACAGTTACAGCTAAAGTTAATGTATCTCCGGGTTTAATTTTTTGATCAAACTTATAAATATCAAAATTCTGAACTGTATCTTCTAAAACCAATGTGTTTTCTAGACTAAATTTAAAAGTACTCGGATATCCGTTGTGGTTTAAGAAAATGCTATCAATAGCAACTCCAGATTTATTCACCATTGTTATTAGTGCAGAGGCTTCAAAATTTCTTTTCTTCGGATAAATATGCATACCCGTTTTTACAGTAACAATTCTTGGTTGTGCATAATTTTCGAACTTCTTATAATTTTTCTCCCATTTTACACGTAATTCTTCTCTTTCTTTTGAAGAAGTTCTCGTATTATCAATATTATTTTCTTTATAAATAGAAAACCCTAAGAACAAAAATCCTACTAAAAAGACAATAAAACCAATTGCTGTGATTCCTTTAAATCTTTTACCCGCCAGAGATAATCTTTCTCTGAATGAATTCGGAATTCCCCGAACCCAAAATAAAGCGGATGTAATTAGTAAGACTATCCCGAATAAAAGCCAGTAGAACTTATAAATGAAATAACGAACTTCAGTTATCCCGTAATCATTCATATCAGAATAACTAAAACCTGGACCTTCATTATATTTAAAAATAGATTGCTCTATACCTGCAAAAGTTAATAACGGAATACCTATTGAAAGCACCAATAAAACAAACAAACCAACATAAGCGTTACCAATTAATGTTTGAATATATATTGCTAATAATGCCCATATTAAATAGTTAATGAACCTTAAAACATATAACTCATATATATAATGACCTATTTCGAAATTATAATACCCTTTGTAAATTTGGAAGATCATTCCTGAAATCATAATGATAGTCAATAAAACCAATTGCATTTTTATCAACGCAATTAATTTTGACACTAATAAAGACCAATTAGGAATTGGAGTTGCATCAATGATATGATTTGCTCTTGCTGTTTTGGCTCTTTGTACCAACATCCCTGCATATAAAAATGTGCAAATATTGATAGAAACAGTAAATGCTGCGCCTCCATTTAGCATTTTCCAGGTCAGCGGTAAGGTTGCTGTACCAAATAAATCACCTACTTCCGATAAACCAATTAGAATAAAAATCAATCCAACTAAAACAATACTTATAAAAGGCCAGCTTTTAATAATGTATTTGAAATCGATATTGGAGAGTCTCCAGGTAGTTTTTATATTCTGAAGAAAAGAAAAATCATATCCAACCTTTGGCAAGTTGATTGTGGTAATCCCTCCAAAATTAGATTTTATTGCACGTTCAGGTTTTTTCTTTCCAAATGAAAAAGAAAACGCATTTTGACTAAAAGTAAAAAATTTAAAGACCAATCCGAAAACAAAAACACCAACTCCTAACCATAACAAACGATTGTAAATAATCATTTCTTTAATAGGGATTGCTAATTCGTTTTGTTCAGAAACTGTCCAATATTGTGTGTAATATCTTGTTGAAGCTCCACCAAAAGGATCTAAAATTGCTGCAAGTGTTCTATTTTCTGGATCGGTAAGTAAACTTTCTAACAGTCCCTGACCAAACATGATGATGATGACTGTTATAAAACCTGCTGCAATATTTCTTGTAAATGCAACAACTGCAAAAACAATCGCTCCAAAGAATAAAATATTTGGTAAAATAAAGATAAGGTAGGTTTGTAAATAACTCATCAAATTAAAAGACCCAACAATTTCTGAATTTGTTCCTGGCATTCTAAAACCTAAAGCAATTCCTAACCCAATAGTTGATACAATTAATGTAACGACAAGAATGGAACTAAAAAACTTGGCAAACAAGTAATTTGCTTTGGTAAAAGGGTAAGAATACAAAATCGTATGCATTTCACTTTTATAATCTCTATAAATAGAAACTCCAATTATAGAGGGAAATAAAAAGAAAATAAGTGTGCTTAAGCCGTTAAATAAATTTGACAATCCTATTGGTGAGTTTACAGTTAAGGCAGAACCTGTTGTAACTGTTATAGAATCGAAAACCCCAGCAGTTGCTGCTGAAAAGAATAATGACAGTAAAAAGAAAATTACTGCATAAATATAAAATGCGGGTTTCTTAAACCAGTATTTTAATTCTTGTTTGAATATTGTAGAAAACATTTTTTTGATGTTTAGATTGTTAGATGAATAGATTGTTTTACTGTTAGATTTTTTACTTTCTAACATTCAGCTTAAAGACTTTTAAACGACTACTGGTTCATCTTCTTTTAATGCTATAAAATACACATCATCTAATTGTGGGTCAGATTTCACAAATCCTTCACCTGGTTTTTCATCAGCATGCACACGAACATTTAACGTATTATCTTGATTGTAGTTAGAAGACAGTAGATTGTAGTTTGCTTCTACTCCTTCTAAATCATCTCTTGAAATAATTTTCGTCCATATGGTGCCTTCAATTTCTTTTGTAGCTTCTTGCGGAGTTGTATGTTTTAAAATTCTTCCTCCGTTTAAGATTGCCATTTCATTACACAACTCTTTAACATCTTCAACAATATGTGTAGAAAAAATAACAGTACTGTTGGTACCTACTTCTCTTAAAACATTTAAAAACCGATGTCTTTCTGCAGGGTCTAAACCAGCAGTTGGCTCATCTACAATAATTAATTTTGGGTTATTCAAGAGTAGCTGTGCAATTCCAAAACGTTGTTTCATTCCGCCAGAATAACCAGCAACATGCTTATTCCTTACCTCATATAAATTGGTAATCTCTAAAACTTCTTTTACCAATTTAGTTCTATCCTCTTTTTTAGAAATTCCTTTTAAAGTAGCAAAATAATCTAACAAATCTTCCGCAGACATTTTTGGATATACTCCAAAAGACTGAGGTAAATACCCTAACACTTTACGCAAAGACATTTTATCTTCTAAAACATTAATGTCTCCAAACATAACTGTACCAGAATCTGGACTCTGTAAGGTTGCTATTGTTCTCATTAAAGATGATTTCCCGGCACCATTTGGACCTAAAAGTCCAAACATTCCTGTTCCGATTTCGATACTTAAATCATCAACAGCTTTTACGCCATTCTTGTATGTTTTTGTTAAATTTTTGATTACTAACTTCATTCTGTTGGTTTTATGTTGAGTTTACTTGTTGAATTAGAATGCAATTAACAACTTTTGTTACAAGTTTTCAGATGATTTTTTAAAAAGACTAAAAAATCGTTTTATTTTTACTCTAAATAAATATCAAACATGTCAAATAAATCAATTTTAAAAGATACGTCAATTTCATTTTTAGAAAAATATTTAAATAACGCTGCTCCTACTGGATATGAATGGGAAGGTCAGAAAATTTGGATGGAATATTTAAAACCATATGTAGATGAATTTATTACAGACACGTATGGAAGTGCTGTTGCCGTTATAAATCCAGATGCAAAATATAAAGTAGTTATAGAAGGTCACGCCGATGAAATATCTTGGTATGTGAATTACATTTCTGAGAATGGTTTAATCTATGTGATTAGAAATGGCGGAAGTGATCATCAAATAGCACCTAGTAAAATTGTAAATATTCATACAAAAAAGGGAATTGTAAAAGGTGTTTTCGGATGGCCAGCAATACACGTAAGAGATAAAGTAAAAGAGGAAGCTCCAAAACCAGATACTATTTTTATCGATTGTGGATGCAAGACAAAAAAAGAAGTTGAAAAACTAGGAGTTCATGTTGGATGTGTCATTACATACCCAGATGAATTTCACATTTTAAATGAATCAAATTTTGTATGTAGAGCTTTAGACAATAGAATGGGTGGATTTATGATTGCTGAAGTTGCTCGTCTTTTACATGAAAACAAAAAAGAACTTCCATTCGGATTGTATATTACTAATTCTGTGCAAGAAGAAATTGGGTTACGTGGTGCTGAAATGATTAGTCATACTATTAAACCTAACGTTGCTATAGTAACTGATGTTACTCATGACACCACTACTCCAATGATTGAGCAGAAAAAACAAGGTGCAATTAAAAATGGTGATGGACCAGTAATTGCATACGCTCCTGCTGTACAACAAAAGCTAAGAAACTTAATTACTGAAACTGCTGAAGAAAAAAAGATTCCTTTTCAACGTTCTGCATTATCTAGAGCAACCGGAACAGATACAGATGCTTTTGCCTATAGTAATGGCGGAGTTGCTTCTGCTTTAATTTCTTTACCGCTTCGTTATATGCATACAACTGTTGAAATGGTTCATAGAGATGATGTAGAAAATGTGATTAAATTAATTTATGAAACTTTACTTAAAATTAAAGGTGATGAAACATTTTCTTATTTTGATTAAAGCATGTTAAAAAACCAAAAACAGCTGTTTGATATCCCTGAAGATATCAACTATTTAAATATTGCAAGTCAATCGCCTTCTTTCAAGGCGATTGAACAAGCAGGAATTTCTGCTGTTTTAGAGAAAAGTCATCCGTATCAAATTGTAACCGATCATTATTTTGAACCTATCAAGGAACTCAAAAAACTGTTTGCTACACTAATCGATTTAGAAGATTACAATAGAATTGCCAATATTCCTTCTGTTTCCTATGGAATGTCTACAGTTGCAAACAATATCACTTTACAAAAAGGTGATGAAATTCTTTTGATAGAAGAACAATTTCCAAGCAACTATTATGTATGGGAACGATTGGCAAAAAAGTTTGATGCAAAAATTGTAGTTGCAAAACGACCAACAACAGAAATCAATCAAGGAAAAAAATGGAACGAATCCATTTTAAGTGCCATTTCAGAAAAAACAGCGGTTGTTACTTTAGGAAATATTCATTGGGCAAACGGAACATTATTCAATTTAAAAGCAATCCGTGAGAAAACTACTAAATACTCTTCCTTATTAATTGTAGATGGAAGTCAGTCTGTTGGTGCTTTTCCATTTTCTGTGAAAGAAATTAATCCAGATGCATTACTATGTGCAGGTTATAAATGGTTATTTGGACCCTATGGTTGTGGCTATGGATATTTCGGAGAGTACTTTGACAACGGAATTCCCTTAGAAGAAAACTGGTCAAACAGATTACACAGTGAAAAAATGAGTGGTTTAACCAATTATGAATCTACATACAAACCATTAGCAAATAGGTATTCTGTAGGTGAACATGCAAGTTTTATTCATGTAAAAATGCAAGTTGCAGCATTACAACAGGTTATAAAGTGGACTCCTGAAGCTATACAAAAATATTGTAAAGAAATCACAAAAGAAGCCGTCTTAGAATTACAAGAAATAGGCTGTTTTATTGAAAAATCTGAAGATAGAACACATCATTTATTTGGTATAAAACTCCCTGACACTGTAAATGTTGAAAAACTAAAGACAGCATTAAAAGTAGCTAATATTTTTATTTCATTTCGAGGAAGCTATATTAGACTCTCTTGTCACTTATACAATACAAAAGAAGATTTTAAAGCTTTAGTAACTTGTATAAAAACTGCCATGAATTAATTGTAATGGATGAATTGATAGACATCTTAGATTCTGAAGGAAAGCCTACAGGAAAAGCTTGTTTAAAATCTATTGCCCATAAAGAAGGTTTATATCATGCTACGACTCATGTTTGGTTCTATACAGAGGATAGAAAAGTCTTGTTACAAAAAAGAGCTTCTATAAAAAAAGTATTTCCCAATCTTTGGGATGTTTCTGTAGCTGGACATATTGTTGCTGGTGAAAAAATTGAAACCTCTGCAATAAGAGAAGTAAAAGAAGAAATAGGATTGACGATCTCAGAAAACCAACTCACAAAGGTTTCTTTACGAAAAGATGAAATTATTCATCCAAACGGAATTTTAGACAATGAATTCAAACATATCTTTATTTGCAAACTAACGGTACCTCTTTCAAAGCTTATAAGACAAATTAGTGAGGTTGATGAACTTCAACTCTTTGATCTTAGCATTTTAAAAGATACTACAAAGCATGGTAGTTTTACGGTACCAAATATTAACAAGTACTATGATTTTATTTATGATGCAATTCTAAAAGCTTAAAATCACATCTTCTCTACTGTCGCCTTTTCAAAAAACGAATCATCTAATTGAATATCACTAACTAATGGATAGGTAAATTCTGTTGCCGGTCTTGCAGGTTCTGTTGGCTGCCCTTTATCGTCTGTATTGTACCAAGTAATAGATTTTGGTAATTGTAATCCGTTTACATCTTCCCAATTATTATATCTAATAATATGAAAATCATCAGAAGGTTCTTTTGAGTTAAAAGTAACAGTATAGGCTAACCATTCCATTTGATAGGTTTCTTTATTATAATAAAGAATATAATTATCATCAGGAGATGTTCCAATATTAGCTTCGTAGGAAACTTTAATTCCAGGATATTCTTTTCCTTCAAATACCACAGGAGCTGAATCTTCATAGATAATTCCATCATCAACCAACACAAAAGGCATTGCGTAGAAATAGAAAAATAAGTTGTAATAGAATGATGTATTTCCTTTATAAGTACCAGAATCTTTTTCAAAAAGCCAGACATCCTTTCCATTAAATCCCATTGAATATTCAGGAGAATTAATGATTGTTTTTCTTGAATTTAAATCTGCTGTATGGGCTTCTTTTCCTTTATTAAAAGAGATTGTTTTTGCTTTTCTCCAAGTATCAATACCACCATGTTTTTGAAGTATCTTATCTAAAGCCTCAGGGAATTTCTCTAGCTTTTTAGGTTCAGGTTTTGGTTCTGTTTTACAAGAAACTGCCATGATAGCAATAATAAAAAGTATTGATAATTTTTTCATGAATTTAGCTTTAATAATTGGTTCGGTCGCTTTTACAAAAAGCTACTTACAAATATAATATTTCTACTCTTTAAATTTTTGCTTGATAGGTATATAAATCAAAATATCTGCCTTTAGCTTCAATCAATTCATCATGCGTTCCTCTTTCGGCAATATTTCCAGCTTCAATGACTAAAATTTGATCTGCTTGCTTAATAGTACTTAATCTGTGTGCGATTACAATGGTCGTTCTATCTTTCACTAATTCTGACAAACTTTTTTGAATCAAAGATTCACTTTCTGTATCTAAACTAGAGGTAGCCTCATCTAGAATAATAATTTTCGGATCTGCTAGGATGGCTCTTGCAATTGCCAAACGCTGTCTTTGTCCTCCAGAGAGCTTCACGCCTCTTTCACCAATTAAAGTATCTAAACCGTCATCAAATCTATCTGTAAATTCATTTACATACGCTGCTTTTACAGCATTTTGCAATTCAGCCTCAGTAGCGTTTGGTCTTGGAAAAAGAATATTTTCTTTGATAGTTCCTTCAAATAAAAATTCATCTTGTAAAACAACACCCAAATGTTTTCTATAACTAGACAGTTTTACTTTTGACATATCTTGATTGTCAATGGTGATTTTTCCCGATTTAGGATTTAAAAATGTCGCTGACAATCCTGCAATCGTAGATTTCCCAGAACCAGAACTTCCAACCAAAGCGATTACAGAACCTGAAGGTGCATGAAAATTAATATTATTCAACACTTCTTTTCCTTCTTCATAAGCGAAGGATACATTGTCAAAAATAAGGTCTCCTTTCACATCTTTTAAAACCACAGTTCTTTCTTTATCATCTTCTTCGGCTTCCATATTCATTAACTCCTCTGTTCTATCTAATCCAGCTAATGCTTCTGTTAATTGACTTCCAATATTACTCATCTGAACAATAGGTGCAATCATAAAACCTAGTAATAATGTAAATAGTAAAAAGTCTCCCGTAGTCATTTCACCCTGCGTCATATAATACCCTCCAAT
>TARA_R110000787_G_scaffold180524_2_pt1 | contig 10234 bp, 6 predicted proteins | sample TARA_R110000787 | Tara Oceans TARA_R110000787 (sample SAMEA4397920) | marine metagenome | biome: Polar Biome; feature: [DCM] deep chlorophyll maximum layer (ENVO:01000326); material: water (ENVO:00002006), including particulate matter (ENVO:01000060) such as... | depth 35 m
CGTGACTGAACAAGGTGAGACAATCACCGCCCCGCTGGTGGAGTTGTTAAAACGTGAAGATATCGATCACCAGGCGCCAGTAACTCAAATTCGCAAGCAGAAACAGGTAAAACAACTTAAAGCAAGCGAGCTGGCCGAGTCAGGTATTCCAGAAGATCAGCAGATTTCTGTGACCATCAGCCGTGGTGTACAAAAGCTTGATATCGCCGACTTAATTGACAGTGATTCAGAAGAAATGCAGGACAGTCTGTTTTATCTGCACCGGGTAACGGATGAAGATATTCAGGGCCTCTGGGGCATTATCCAGACCGGCTTGATTCGCAATTTTCGACAGGGAATCCGCCTGCAGCGAGATGGCTCAGACCAAAAAGTCAGTGTACTGATTCCGGCTGATGCAGATGAACCGTTGCCAACCGGACTAAGTTCATTTTTAGGCAAGATTCTGCATGATAAAGTATCGACCAGCTACGTTTATAACTTCAATACTCACACCATGGGCTATGATCCTGACTTGATTCGTCCCGGACAGGAACTGATTTTAATCCGCTTTTCCAGCGATGAAATCAAACAGATTTACCAATTTTTTGCTGAGCAACGCAACAATACAACAGAAACCTTTGCTATCGGTCGCTGATGATTGTTGAAATAATCTTGATCCTGATAGTGCTCGGCATTATTGCCTTTGCATGGTGGTTTCCGTTTGAGTGAGTCGTTGCTTGTTAAACTCGCCATAACGCAACATCACGCTGGGTAATACCAGTAAAGTCAGCAACGTTGATGAAATCAGCCCGCCGATAATAATGGCCGCCATCGGCCCCATAATTTCGCGTCCCGGACTGTCAGCATTAATTGCTATCGGCAACATCGCCAATGCAGTGACCAATGCAGTAATCATAATCGATGGAAGACGCTCCAGTGCTCCCTGAATAGCCGTTTCCATCACCCAGGCCTTACCCTCATGTTCAATCAGATGTTGATAATGTGAGACCAGCATAATGGCATTTCGCAAAGTAATTCCAAACAGCGTAACAAACCCCACCAGCGAACCAATCGACAGCACACCACCTGTTAACCACGCTGCGACCACACCACCCAATAACGAGAAGGGTAAATTCAGTAATACTAGCCAGGTGTTACGCACACTGCGCAGTGCCATATACAATAAAATGAGAACAATAAGTCCAACCAGAATGGAATGAATCATCAGATCCTTACGTGATTCAGCCTCAGCTACAGCTGTACCGGTAAACTCAGGATAGGTATCAGCATCGAACTGAACATCCTCATGTACACGTTGTTGCAGTTCCTGGAAAAATGAACGCAAATCCCGTCCGGTGACATTACAGGTAATGGTTTGTAATCGCTGAGCCCCATGATGCAGAATCGCATGTCTGCCGGAAACCTGCTGTAACTCGGCGACATCCCCCAGAGTCAACATCCTGTTATCTAAAGTACGTAATGGCATACTCAGAATCTGATGTGGCTGTTCACGCAAGTCAGGTGGCAACACCACACGAATATCAAACAAACGGTTCCCCTCAGATATCTGCCCAACCTGAATACCATCAAATGCTGCTTTGATATTCTGCATCACCGTCGCGGGCTGAAGGCCCCATTGTGGTAATTCTTCGAGTTTAATGCGTAATTGCAGCTGGGGTTCACCCGGCGGAGCGCGTAGCTGTATATCTGTGGCTCCCTCGATATCGGCCATCACCTCAGCCACTTCGCGCGCTTTATAATCAAGTGCATCCAGATCATAGCCGTATATATTGACTACCACCGGCGAGGTATAACCGGAAATGGTTTCATCAATCCGCTCGGTCAGGAAGGTGTTTACTTCAGAACTGATGCCCGGAAACGCTTCCAGAATTTCACGAATTTCATCCAGAATAACTTGTTGCTCAGGCCCCGAAAGAGGCTCCAGGTCCACTTCATATTCACTGTAATGGGTGCCAAATGTATCGGCGCCGCGCTCTGCACGTCCCGCCCATTGTGATGTGGCTCGAACCCCAGGTATTGCAGCTACCTGCTGTTCAATCAACCCGCCAATTCGCAAGGATTCCTCCAGCGAGGTACCGGGCACACTGGCTGTATGAATAATGTAATGGCCTTCACGCAGCTCTGGCAGGAAACGTCCACCGAAATAAGGCAATAAACTGGCTCCAGCAATACACAACATCAATACGCTGATTATCATCAGTTTGGGGAATTGACAGGTGACTTTTAAGACGCGGCCATAGAGGATTTGCAGCCAGTGGATCAGTGGTGGCTCAGAAGTTCGGGTAACCCCAATCCGACTAAGTAACGCATGACATAAAGCCGGTGTGACCGTTAACGCCACAAGTAACGACGCCAGAATCGCCAGAATATAAGCCTGACCTAATGGCTCAAACATTCTTCCAGCCACACCGCCCAAAGTTAATAAAGGCACAAACACCAGCATTACAATTAAGCTGGCATAAACAACCGACCCACGAACTTCCATTGAGGCTTCATAAACAATCTGAATAACTGGGCGGGGTTCTTTTAATGCAGCATTTTCACGCAGTCGTCTGAAAATATTCTCGGTATCAATAATCGCATCATCAACCACTTCACCCAGCGCGATAGCCAACCCCCCCAGCACCATAATATTGATGTTGACACCGAATTCCAGCAGCACTATCAACGCGGCAAACAATGACAACGGTATGGCTGTCATCGAAATAATCGCCGTGCGTAAATTGAACAGGAATAAAAACAGCACTAAAAGTACCAGACCACCACCGACCAGTAGATGATGTTGAATATTCGCCAGCGAGGTTTGAATATAATTAGCCGGGCGAAATAAATCGGCATGCAACTCAATGCCATCAACTTCAAAGCCATCGCGGAACTCATTCAATGCCGTCTCAATGCCCTGGGTTACCGCCAGTGTATTGGCTTTGTATTGACCGATTACCATCAATACAATGCCAGGTTCACCACTGATTGCGGCCCCACCGATAGCGGGTGCAGGGCCGTATTCGATGGTTGCCACATCACCCAGATGCAGCACAGATTGCCCCTGCTGACGAATCACAACTTTCGCCATTGTTTCAGCACTCACTGGAAAGCCAACCACTTGCAGCATCATCCGCTGGTTACTGTTTTCAATAAATCCGCTGCCTTGCAATACAGTAGCTTCCCGAGCGGCTGTAACTATATCCATTGGTGACAACTGGTATAAAGCCAGCTTTTGCGGATCGAGCTGGATCTGCATTTGCTTCTCTGCACCACCGAACACATTGATATCGGCTACGCCGTCTACGGCAAGCAATCTGGGGGTTAATGTCCAGTCCACCATTTCCCGCAACCGCATCAGGCTCTGCTGATCGGATGTTAACCCGATGGTCATGATGGTGCCGGAAGAGGATTCCAGAGGCACCATTAAAGCGGGACCAACACCATGCGGTAATTGTCCCTGTGCAGGCATCAATCGCTCAGAGACTAACTGGCGGTTAAGATAAATATCGCTTCGATCTTCAAAGGTAATGATTACAACGGACAGTCCGGGCGTCGAAGCTGAACGCACAAACATCACATCGGGAAGACCACCCAGTGCGTTTTCAATGGGCTGAGTCACCAGGGTTTCCACCTGCTCGGCGGTAAATCCTGACGCTTCGGTCTGAATAATGACCTGCTTTGGGGCAAACTCTGGAAACACATCCAGACTGGCTTTGTAGAGCTGATAGGAACCATAGCCCAACATTAATAACGCTAATGCCAGTACCACACCGCGGGCACGAACCGAAAAGGCAACCAAATGAGAAAGCATCCGTGTTCCTGTTAATTATCGAATAAGGAGGTACTGATGATTTGGCTAGTCATCATCATCGTCTTCATCATGAATTTGCCATTTGAATTCTTCAGATAACAATGTCTGAGCACCTGAGGTCACAACAGCGTCGCCCGGATGGAATCCTTGCTGCAGATACATACCTTCTACTGAGTCATGGCCATTCAGTAACGAAATACGCTGAAAACGCTTTTCATCCATGTGTAAATAGGCCCATGGCTGGCCCGCGTACCAGATCACTGACTGATAAGGAATCAGCACCGCTGAAAATGCACCCTGCTCAGTAGGCACCCATACTTGTAACTTTGCACCTTCCTGCAAAGAAGATGATTTGTTGAGGAAAAACCAGGTTTCGCCACTTAACACCGGATCGACACTGATGGCAGCGGCAAGCCGTTGCGCCTGACCAACATTATTTTGCTGGTAGGGTTGTTGCCATCGCACAGTATCAACGTTTGGATTCAGGCTTTGTTTGGGCGGCAAAGTGACTTTAATAATCGACTGTTCCCGCGACATCAGCAGATTGAACTCTTCCCCGCCGTTAATAACCCAGTCGGCAATGGGTTGAGGCCATTGTTGGCGCACTTCAGCGTGGCAATTTTCTAACAATTGCTGTTTTAATTCAGATTCAGTCTGAGCGAGTGATAAATTAGTTTGCGCATAGTTCACTTCTTTAGAAGCCACACTTCCAGTTGCTTTCTTGAGCGTTTTTAAACGCGATAACTCTTTACTCATCCCCTGTTCATTGACCTTAGCCATACGAAGGTTCATTTTTGCTTCAGAGCAGCGCGAGTGAGCTAATTGCAGCTCTCGGGTCGGTATAACCACTGCCATAGCTCGTATTTCGGGAGTATAGAAACTTTCCATCAACGTCTGACTTTCGATGGAGGCCATTTTCTGTGCGGCTTCGGTCAACTCAACCGACAGCGCAAACTGATGATTCTGCACATCATCTTCATTGTCATCGTCATCAAACTCTTTAACAACATGATTATCTGATGGGTCGAACGAATCCAATAAGGGCGACAAAAAATAAAGTGCTGCAACTATCGCTAAAACACTGACGATCCACAATAAAATACGCTGGCTGGAATTCATTTTTATTTGCTGCCCCGATGCAAAACTGCCCGTCATTACAGCATGGCTGTCTAAATGCTACAAGGAGAACTTCCCAGGATGTTGAACATGACTTGACAGCAAGCACGCGTGCAGGTTTAATACCGCACCTTGTTGGCTCGATAGCTCAGTTGGTAGAGCAAGGGATTGAAAATCCCTGTGTCCCTGGTTCGATTCCAGGTCGAGCCACCATCGAATTCAAAGCCCGGTTTGCATTGCAACCCGGGCTTTTTTATTGCCCGTTATTCTGACATCTATATTTTCTTTGACGATTAACCACAGAGACACAGAGGGCACAGAGATTTGATAGAAATTTATCCGCAGATTACGCAGATTTTCGCAGATGGTAATTAAAGATGCTTTCATGGAAGTTGCTATGCAACCCATCTATGTTTGGATATGAACATTAACCATGGACACACAGCAACCACAAAGCTCAAGTTAAATAGATGGCGAAGTATGAGTGTTTTCTACAACGCTGAATTAATCAAAATCGAGCTATGGTCTATTGATAGGCCAAAGTGCCCATCAATAAAGTTATCAAAGTTTAATCTGCGTTCATCTGCGAAATCTGCGGATGGAATTTTTTCTCACTGATATTCAGGGTTCAGCGTCTTAAGCCATAAAAATTAATCACTGTGTCCTCTGTGTCTCTGTGTCTCTGTGTCTCTGTGGTTAATATTTATCTCAATGAAGATGGAAACAAGGAGATTCGGCACTATGGCATCTTTATCTCTGCTCAATCTGCGGATAAATTTCTATCAAATCTCCGTGCCCTCTGTGTCTCTTTGGTTAATTTCCTTTTTGCCTTATATATAGTTAGAAAACCCACGTTGTTGTAAAAAACACACACATTCGTATCTAAATGACCAAATTCACAATTTTTTGTTGTAAAAGTGTTGCAAAGGTTTTGTAGATGTGGAAAATACAGTCTTAACCGCGAAACATTCCGGTTACGAGAGAAACTTAAAGTAATCTGTTAACAACTAGAAGGTGAACAGACATGAAAAAAACTACACTTGCTACATTAGTCGGCGCAGCGGCATTCGCAGCAGCCGGCGCAGCTAACGCGACAATCGTTGTTGGCGGCGAAAACGGATATGAATTTAGCGTTGACGGTAACATCAACCAGTTCTTTATCGCTTCAGATCAAGACAGCGTAGATGGCGTTGATCAAAACAACCAAGGCGTAGCCAACGGCTTGTTACCAACATTCTTTGGCTTCAATGTTAAAGCCCCAGAAATTAATGGTTTGACTGTTGCTGCACGTGTTTCTATTTCTCCATCAACTAACGATGGCAGCTACACTGGTGGCCCACTTGAGCAAGGTAACGGCCCTATGGAGCAACGTGAAGCGTTTGCCACTGTAGACGGTGCTTTCGGTCAAATCATGTTAGGTAAAGGCTTAGGTCTTTACTCAGCGAACAACATCCTGTTAGACCAAACTCTGTATGGTGTTGGTGCGACTGGTCTGTCTGCTGCTGGTGATCAAAACACTGGTGTAACTTCACTGGGTCGTATCGGTTACGGTTATGACTATGCTAACTGGCGTTCACAAATTCGTTGGACTTCAGTAGATATGAATGGCTTCAAAGTTGCCTTGGCTGTTGTTGATGGTGATGAATACTTGCAAGCTAAAGGCACTGGTTTCGAAAAAGATTCTCGTTTTGAAGCATCTGCTAGCTATGCATCAGCATTTGATGGCGGTTCTTTCAAACTGTGGTTAGACGGCATGACTCAAAAAGTCCGTTTTAGTGATGCAGTTGGTGACGAACGTTCTGACGCATATACTGTAGGTGGTCAATTAGTACTGGGTGGCTTTGAAGCAGTTGCTGCATATTACGATGGTGAAGGCCAAGGTATTGGTGGTCTGGGTCTAGGTGCATTTGACACTGATGGTAGTGCTCGTGAAGGTGATGGTTACTATGCTCAGTTAGGCTACCGTTTTGGTGGTCAAACATTTGTCGCAGCATCTTACGGTGAATCAACTTTGGACCGTGACAATACTCGTGTTGTTTCAGATGGTTCATTTGGTGACTTAGATTCAAACAGCATGGCTACAATCGGTATCTACCATGACGTTACAGCTAACCTGAAATTGGTTGCTGAATACTCACGCATGGAAACTGAATATTACATTCAATCTGATGAAGATGAAGTTGATGTTTTGGCTATCGGTGGTTTCATCAGCTGGTAAGAAGTTATTTTCTAAACCTTCAGGTTTAGTTTAAAACTGATAAAAAGCCTCAACCTTCGGGTTGGGGCTTTTTTTTGCTTTCAATTTCTACAGTTTGTAAAAAGGCTTAGTATTTACGCTAAAGTATCAGTTGTTTTATCCGTAAATTCTGAGGTAAATATGTCTAACAATCTGCCGCTTATGCCTTATATCGATGCTATCAAAGCGTCAATAACTGCTCATGCTGACGAAATTGCTCAGCTGGATCAGGCAATAGGTGATGGCGACCATCTGATTAACCTGCAGCGTGGAATTGAGGCTTTGCTGAAAAACAGTGAAGAACTGGAACAACTCGAGTTTTCGGCCGCGTTGAGCAAAATCGGCATGACATTGATGTCTACCATGGGCGGTGCATCAGGATCATTATTTGGATCCATGTTTGTCACCATGGGCAAAACAGCGAAAGGTAAAACGTTAGATGTAACAGGTATGACCGAAATATTTACCGCTGGGGTTGAATCAATCAAAGCTCGCGGTAAAGCGGATATTGGTGAAAAAACCATGCTGGATGCTTTAATTCCGGCATCAACCAGCCTAAAACAAAGCATTAGAAATGAGGTTGAATTGTCCGCAGCTCTGGAAGATATGAAAAAAGCCGCGATTGAAGGGATGGAGTCGACTAAGGATATGCTTGCAACTAAAGGCCGTGCATCCTTTCTGGGCGAACGGGCCCGGGGACATATCGATGCCGGCGCCCGCACCAGCCAGCTGATGTTGTGTGCTATTGCTGATTTGATTATTGAAAATCATTAATCACAGAGTTCTGGTAGTTATTTATCCGCAGATTACGCAGATGGCCGCAGATTCAGGACCAATCTTTGGTGTTGTAAACTTCTTGAGCCAAAGTTCAATAATAATGCCTTGTTTAAATGGGAGGCCTTAAGGTAGTTGATTACTTGAGCTTCTTCATTGCCGGATAACTTTTGCAATGCTTTCAATTCAATGATTGTTGTCCCAAAACATACAAAATCTGCTTTATAAAAAGTTGCTAATTGCCTGTCTTTATAGAAGATAGGCAAAAGCTTTTCTCGTTCGTAAGGTATGTTTTTGTCCTGAAACTCAATCTCTAAAGCTTACTGATATACCGTTTCTAAAAATCCTGGCCCCAATTCGGAATGCACCTTCATCGCTGCGCCAATAACGGCATACGTTTCAATATCCTTTTGCATAATCTGCGTCCATCTGCGTAATCTGCGGATCTCTAATAAAAGCTCAAACCACAGCGACATCCATGTCGATTAATTAAAAATTAGCAGCCCCAACGAAGTGCTGCGGTATGCACGGGCGCATCCCATAAGGCAGTCATTTCTTCATCCAGTAACGTTAATGTAACCGAGCAACCAGCCATGTCGAGTGATGTTGTGTAGTTACCTACTAACGAGCGTTTGATTTCAACTCCTTTTGCTTCCCAGAATTTAGCGGCCAGATCGAATACTAGGTAAAGCTCCATCAATGGCGTCGCACCAAAGCCATTTACATGCAAAAGCACCTGCTGTCCTGGTTGAGGATTTAATTCTTTATCAATCGCCGCAGTGACATGTTGAACCAACTCTTCAGCGGAACTCATGGTCATCGGTTCGCGCCCTCTTTCACCATGGATACCCACACCCATTTCAATTTCGTTTTCACTGAGCTCAAAAGTTGGCCGACCTGCGGCAGGAACAGTGCAGCTGGTTAACGCAAAGCCCATTGATGCTGTGTTATTGGCTACACGATCGCCTAATGCTTTACATTGGCTGAGATCTTTACCTTGCTCAGCCGCAGCACCGACCATTTTCTCAACAATCAAGGTACCTGCAACACCTCGACGGCCAGTGCTATGTGCTTCAGGTAACGAAACATCATCTTTTACTAATACTGTTTCGTGCTGACATTCCAGCATTTCAGCGGCAATTTCAAAGTTCATCACATCGCCAGCGTAATTTTTAACAATGAACAACACGCCAGCACCATTTTCAACGGATTCTGCCGCGGCCAGCATTTGATCCGGGGTTGGAGAGGTAAAGATCTGTCCCGGGCAGGCCGCATCCAGCATGCCTTTGCCTACCAGTCCGGTATGCAATGGCTCATGACCCGAACCACCACCGGATATAAGTGCAACTTTTGGTTCAGTTGAAATGGTTGCACGTCGCACAAAGGCAGGTTGCTGTTGCAGCGAAACAATATTCTGATGTGCTTTAGCAAAGCCATTAAGACTTTCATAAAGCAGATTATCAACGTGATTAATTATTTTTTTCATTCTCTCACTCCTCTCTCTTTAGAGCTGTTTTAATAACGCTGTTATTTCCTGAATATCCTGGAAAACCCAATCCGGTTTGTAATCAATCTCCGCCAGGTCAGCTTCAGATGACACTCCCGTTAGCACCATAATACTGCGCATACCGGCATTCACGGCCCCTAAAATATCTGTGTTCAATCGGTCACCGATGGCGATTGTATTATGTTTATCAGTACCCAGAATTTCAAAAGCCTGTTGATACAAAATGGGTTCCGGTTTACCAATGACTATTGGTTCAATTCCCGTCGCAGCGGTTAATGCTGCCAGCACACCACCATTTCCCATGACTTCACCTAATTCAGTGGGTAAGGTCGTATCGGCGTTAGTCGCATAAAATTCTGCACCAGCCCGGAGATTTAAGGTTGCTGTAGCCAATTTGTTCCAGTTCAGTTGCCTATCCAAACCAGAAACCACAATATCTGCCCAGATATCACCTGTTTCTGCATCAGGATCAGTAGGATAATAGGTCGATGTTATGGTAAAACCCTGCTGTTGCAATGGTTCGATAAGACCGGACTCGCCGATGACAAATACTCGCCGTTTCGTTGCAGGCAATGTATCAACCAAATAGCGGGCAGTCGCCATACTGGAGGTCAGAATCTCTTTGGCTGACACCTCAACGCCCATATCTGCCAGTTTTTTTAGATATTGTTGTTGCGTCAGACTGGCATTATTTGTCGCGAGCACAAATGGAATTTTTGTGGCACGCAACGTAGAAAAAAACTCTGTTAAACCCGGCAATGGTTTACTACCCTGCCATAAGACACCATCCATATCGATGATGAAT
>TARA_R110000787_G_C13441510_1_pt1 | contig 10210 bp, 11 predicted proteins | sample TARA_R110000787 | Tara Oceans TARA_R110000787 (sample SAMEA4397920) | marine metagenome | biome: Polar Biome; feature: [DCM] deep chlorophyll maximum layer (ENVO:01000326); material: water (ENVO:00002006), including particulate matter (ENVO:01000060) such as... | depth 35 m
AACATATGTTATAGCAGAAATTGGAATCAACCATAACGGTTCCATGGAAAATGCAAAGAAACTTATAGATATCGCCGCCGTCGCTGGCTGTGATGCTGTAAAGTTCCAAAAACGGAATCCCGATGTGTGCGTCCCTGAACATCAAAAAGGTGTAATGAGGGACACTCCATGGGGTAGAATGACATACTTAGACTACAAGTATCGCGTCGAGTTTGGAAAAGAAGAGTATGATGAGATTGATGCCTACTGTAAAGCTAGGGGAATTGAATGGTCTGCTTCTCCTTGGGATATAGATAGTCTTAATTTCTTAATGCAATATGACATCCCTTTTTTGAAAATCCCTTCTGCGATGTTAACAAACGAAAAACTCATGAGAGAAACTGCCAGAACGGGTAAAAAGATTATTTTCTCCACTGGTATGAGTACCATGGAAGAAATCGATGATGCAGTACGGTGGATGAAGGATGAAGGTACAGAATTTAGTCTGTTACATTGTAATTCAACATATCCAGCACCTTTAGAGGAATTGAATCTTTCCTGTATAGGCACCCTGAAGGCTCGCTACGGCTGCGAAGTAGGTTACAGCGGACATGAGTTCAGATTAGGTACTTCTGTCGCCGCAATCTACCTTGGAGCGTCTATAATTGAAAGGCACATAACTCTTGACAGAACAATGTGGGGTTCCGATCACCTATCTTCAGTTGAGCCACAGGGTTTAATTAAGTTAGTTAAGGGAGTCCGCGAGCTAGAATTGGCTTATGGCGACGGAATTAAGAGAGTAACAGAAGGCGAAAAGCCTATTCGCAAAAAGCTTAGGGGATAATTAATGAATATTTCTCCATATAGCCAAGGTGATTCAAACTTTTACATGTCTGCAAGAATGAGGGCTGATAACATATTTAAAGATTATGATTTTTACAAAGAGATTTTTTGTAATAATGAAATAATATTTTCTAACTTCAAAAAAATGGTTACAAAGTATAGAAACAAAAAAATTTTAATTATCGGCGGTGGCCCTTCAACTAATGAGTTATTAAATTCAGACTATAAAAAGGTGTTTTCTGAGTATGATTACTTGTGGTCCTGTAATCACTTCTTCTTAAATCCTATATTGAAAAATATTGAAATTGATTTAGCCATGATGATGCTCGAACCGGATTTAAAATCAAAAGAGTTTTTAGATTACTGTGAAAAATTTAATCCCACAATAGGTTTTGAATTGCACAATAAGTGGCAACACGAAAAAGTCAAATATGACAAATTGTTTATGATGCAAACGAGATTTTATGGAATTATTGGAGTGTGCCAAAGAATGATCATATTTGCTTGCTTTTTGGGAGCAAAGAAGGTTGGCCTTATAGGATTAGACGGACTAAGCAGCATGAAGCAGAAAAATCACTCTTTTGAAGCATCCAAAAGCAGGCTGCCCAGCATCAGTAGAGAAGACGTTTTCCAATATCAATGTGATGAGTTTTGGAAAAATGTTAATCTAAATTATACTAAAACAGAAATAATAAACATAGGAAGACAAAATAACTACCATAGAGTTTTCTTAGAAAGGAATTTAAATGAAAAATAGAAAAGATGTCTGTGTAGTTGTACAAGCCAGAATGGGATCCGAGAGGGTACCCGGGAAAATGCTAAAACCATTTGCCGGCACTACAATTATGGACATATGTCTAGAAAAGTTGGCTAAGTCTAAAGTCATACCAAAAGAAAATATTTTAATATCAGTGTGGGAAGAAGAGCTAAAAGCTGCAACAAGGAGTCATGGACTAAATGTGTTTGATAGAAGTAAAGAGTCTGCTTTCTCCGAAGGAACTCCAATGACTACAATGTATGAGTGGTGGAATAAGATTGATTATAAATATTGTATATTAGTTAACGCATGCGCACCGTTTATGAAAATTGAAACAATTGAAAAATTTTATGAATCATATGTAAATTCTGAAGAAAATGGGCTGTTTGGGGTCATAGAAAAAAAGAATTATTTTTGGGATAAAACAGGAAAACTAACAACTGAATGGCCAGAAGGTCAAGCGGTAATGAACACTAAATACGTCGGAAAAACTTATGAAGCAGCTCATTGTCTATATGCTGGTAAATTAGATAAGATTGGCGATGAAATTTGGATGGGTGACTTTTCTAAGGCTGGAGAAATTAAACTTTTTCCAATGGAAGAAGTCGAAGTTTTAGACATTGATTATCAATGGGAATTTGATATGTGCGAAAAATTATACAAAGGAGGAATGAGATAATGTTATATATATTTGAAATGGCTAATAATCACCAAGGCAGTGTTGCTCACGCCAAAAGAATTATCGATGAGTTTGGGGCCTTAGCAAAAGAAAAGAACATTAAGGCTGCGATAAAACTTCAATTTAGGCAGTTAGATACATTTATTCATGATGATTTCAAAGGCTCCGACTTGAAGTTCGTGAAGAGATTCAGAAGCACTAGGTTGTCAAAGGAACAGTTCAGAGAAATTGTAGAACATATAAGGCAAAGTGGACTTATACCTATGGCAACACCGTTCGACAACGAATCTCTGCACTGGTTTGAAGATTTGAAGATACCAGTTGTAAAAGTAGCTAGTTGTTCTATTGATGACTGGGTTCTATTTGAGGAGTTGTCAAATATCAACAAAAGAATTATAATCTCAACGGCCGGCGCCTCGGAAAAAACTCTTAAAAAAGTATATAATTTGTTTAAATCAAAAGGTAGAGATTTTTCCTTTATGCACTGCATTGGGGAGTATCCGACTCCAATTGAGAATTCTAATCTTTCTAGGATCAAAAAATTACAAGATATGTTCCCAGATATTGAAGTCGGTATATCAACGCACGAGTCACCAGAACAAAAAAGCATGTGCAGTCATGCTGTTGCGATGGGCTGTACGATTGTGGAAAAACATGTTGGTGTCCGAACGGAAGAGATTGAACTAAATTTATACTCCAATACTCCAAATCAGATGAGAGATGTGATAGAAGAAATCCAATCAGTACAATCAGCAATCCTCGGTGATTCAAAGGTTCAAAAAGAATCTTTGTCAAAGCTTAAAAGAGGAGTTTATTTAAATAAAGATCTTAAGAATGGAATGGTAATCTCAAAAGAGGATCTCTATTATTGTATGCCAAAACAAGATAATCAATTTGATGCATCACATTATAATTTTTTATTAGGTAAAAAAATGAATACCGATATTAAAAAAGACTCTCCCTTGCTAAGAAGCCAAATACAGACAAAGAACGATAAGACGATTGGGCTAATTAAGGCTAAGACAAAATTATTTTTAGAAAATTCAAAAATAGCATTGTTTGGAGATGAAAAAGTAGAAATTTCTTGTCATTACGGGATTGATAAATTTTTTGAAACAGGCGCACTAATCATAGATAAGATCAATAGAGAATACTGTAAAAAACTAATTGTTATGTTTCCTAAGCAAGAACATCCCACACATAGACATATCAAGAAAGAAGAGTCATTTGAACTTTTACATGGAGAATGTGTCCTAATTTTAAACGGCAAAAAGATCCAACTTAAAAAAGGAAAGCCTGTGTTGATACCCAGAGGAGTTGAGCATTCTTTTGCTACTTCTGAAGGCTGCGTTATAGAAGAGATTTCAACAACTCACTATGTTGGGGATTCTGTCTATGAAGATCCTGCTATTAATACCTTAAAGACTTCTGACAGAAAGATAAAAATAAACCTGAGAGACTAAAATGAAAGCTAAAAATTGCAAAAGTTTCAACGAACTTGACATTAAACTATTCAACAATAATACACCGACAAGCTTCTCAGAGATACTTCTGAGTAAAAATAGGAGTTTTAAGTTTGAACTAGTGTTGGATGGTCAAGAAGCGTCAGGCCAAGGAATTAGGGGTGATGATGCAATTTGGTTGCCCATGGGCGCCTGCGGCGTAAAAATATTTTCAGAAAATAAAAGTTACGATAACTTAGATATCAGTTTGGTAAATTTGAATAGAATCAAAGAGTCTAATTCCTCTATTTTCCCGGCCATAGATTGGGTGGACGAGTTCAACTATGGTGGCCAAAGGTATGTTGCTGTGAAGATGGAAAATATAAGGCCTAAAAAAAAGTTTAAGGTAGGAACTTTAAGCTGGCAAATGCCCCAAGAAGATAAGGAATTCGCAGAAAACATGCTTGAAGTTGAATTGCCTTACGCGTCATTTTGCATTAATGAGTTTTATGATTTATTGTTAAAACCTGAAGATGAGTGGTACAAATCAATTAATATGATTAGTGGCGTAATTGTTGATTTTCATAGATTCAGTTTTTTTCCGGATAGATATAAGTTTAAATCAAACGGAAAAACAAAAGAAGAATTGGATAAGATATACAAAAAAATGATAGATCGATATAAAACGGTCATAGATCACAATAAGCAACCCAAATGGAAAGGCAAGATTTATCAAGGTTTTGAATTTGATAATGGATATGACATGATAGGGTACAGTTCAGATAACAAGACATATGATAGTTACAAGAAGCTTCCTTTTATACCATATGGTAAAGTAAAAGGCAAAAAAGTTTTAGACATAGGTTCAAATCAAGGCTTTTTTAGTTTCCAAGCGGCAATACATGGGGCCTTGAGTGTTACAGGCGTGGAACTTCAAAGAGAAGACGTACAAGCCGCAAACGATATAAAAGAAATATTGCAATTTGACAACGTTAAATTTGTTAACGGCGATGCAGTTAAATACATAATGGAGACAGAAGAAAAATACGGCCTTGTAATGGCAAATTCTGTTCTACATCAGATATATAGAAATCTTGAAGGAGTAGGTCCGTTGCTGGACAAGATATCCAGTATGACAGAATATTTTGCCTTTGAAACGCCCGTTAGGCATCCCACGACAACTATTGGTCTTTTGCAGATTTATGAAAAATTATCAAAGCATTTTAAAATAGTAAGATTGTTGTATTTTTACGATGCATACTCGTCAGGATACAGAGCAAATTTTGTTTGTTATTCATAGGATATAAAAATGGATTATTATAAATATTTTTTATCAGCTAGGGATGAGTACAAATTATCAGAAAATGCTAGTTTAAAATCATTTTATCAAGATCCCGTAGTAAGCTTAACTGGTGACTTATATTCTGCCAAATATATACAAGAGGTTCAATCTTTGGCAGGCAAGGTGAAAGAAGAGTTTGATAAAAGGCCTCAGTCTGGATTGATGCTAAACATTAAAGACATATGGAAATATGAAAATCATATAACAAATTTATCCAATATCATTGTCCCTTTTCTTGAAGAAAATAGATTTGGGTGTAATCTTTATGTTGACAAAGTTTATGTTTATAGAACTATGAAAATTAAAAAAAGAGAGTCTTCATATTTGTGGCATTATGACAACAACCCCACAGAGATAGTGAAAAATATAATTTATTTAAATGATGTATCGGAACTCAATTCTCCTTTTGAATTTCTTTGTGATTCTGCCGAAAAAGGTTTGATTGTGACTCCTTCTAGGAAAGGCCCCAATCATTGGTTTCCTGCTGAAAATAATTCTAGAATTACTGAAAAACAGATTAACTCTTTGGCAAATAAGGGATATAGTGGCAAAAAAGTATTTGGAAAAATTGGAACAACTTACTCCTTTAACAATAATGCAATTCACAGAGTAAATCCAATAATCGAAGGCTATAGGGATGTAATAAATATAAGAGTAAAGCCAACAATTAAAAAATTAGAAAATTATGTAGACAGAAGATGGACAACCGGTCATGAAAAGTCTGGCGCCGTTAATCCTCATCCGAATATAATAGGAGATACTAAATGAAAAACTATAAGGAACAAAGACCATGGGGTTCTTTCGAAAATCTTTTGGACAAGGAATACTGCAAGGTCAAAGAGATTATCATTAAATTAGGCCAAAGACCGAGCTACCAATATCACCACCAAAGATCTGAAGTTTGGACAATAGTTAAGGGAGTAGCCAAAGTGACTTTAGACGATATTAGCGTTATTAAAAATACTGGAGATGTTGTAGTTGTTCCTGTTGGTTGCAAGCACAGAATAGAAAATGTATCTGAAAATGACGATTTGATATTTATAGAAGTTCAATGTGGGAGTTATTTTGGAGAAGATGATATAGTAAGGGTTGAGGATGACTACAAAAGATAAAGAAAATTACAAAGTTTTTATTCCCAGCGCTGGATTGGGTACTAGGCTCGGCAACTTAAGTAAAAATCTTAACAAAGCCTTAGTATCAATCGACAATAGGCCTGTAATTTCTCATGTAATAGAAAAATTTCCGAAGAGTGTTGAAATTGTAATCGCATTAGGTCACAAAGGGGACTTAGTAAGAAATTATTTAGAAATAGCCCATCAAGATAGGTTGCTAACATTTGTAGAGATTGATAACTATGACGGCTCAGGATCCGGTCTGGGATACAGTATTTTGTGTTGTGAAAAAGAACTGCAATGTCCTTTTGTGTTTTGCCCCAACGATACAATGGTTTTGGAAGAAATACCAAAGCCAGACTTTGACTGGATGGGGTACTCTAAAGTAATTGACAATAGATATAGAACACTTAAAGTGAAAGAGGAAAAAGTAGTCAGAACATATGAAAAAAGAACTATAAACGATGGATATGTTTATATTGGCCTATGTGGAATTAATCACTACAAAAAGTTCTGGGAAAGTATGAAAAATGGAATTAGATACGGCGCTATTGAGATGGGAGAAGTTTACGGACTGAATAAAATAATCGAAAATTATAGAGATGTAAAGTCTTTTGAATTTACTTGGTATGATACTGGCGATGTAGATAAGTTAAAGCAAACACGAGAAAAGTTTTATAAAGAAGACTCACCGGAAATACTGGAAAAAGACAACGAAGCTATCTGGTTTACTAACGGAAAGGTGATAAAATATTTCGGTGATAGTGAAATTTCAAATAAGAGAGTCTTGAGGGCAAATATGTTGAAAGGGTATGTGCCCACTATCTTAGAGCATAATTCAAATTTGTATAGTTATAAAATGATTAAGGGGAAAACTTTATCAAAAGTTGTCAATAAAAAATTGTTCAATGATTTTATGGACTTTTCAGACAAATTCTGGGCCCCTCATTACTTAGAAAATGAAAAGATAGATATATTTTATGACAAGTGCAAGTCTTTCTATAAAAGTAAAACCATTTCCAGAGTAAATATGTTTTTTAATCGGTTTGGAATAGAGGATCAAGAAGAAACAATTAACCAAATAAAAATTCCAGCGCTTAGTGAGCTTTTTTCAAAAGTTGATTGGGATTATATATCAAAGGGCATACCATGCAGATTTCATGGAGATTATCATTTCGAAAATGTTCTCGTGTCTGAAGACGGGCAGTTTGTTTTGGTTGATTGGAGACAAGATTTTTCAGGAATTTTAGACTACGGAGATATTTATTATGATTTTGCAAAGCTTGTACACGGACTTATAGTAAGTCACGAATTAGTTAACAAGGAGATGTTCGACTTCTCTAAGGATGGAGATATTATATATTTCGATATTTTAAGAAAAAACAAACTTGTGGAGTGTGAAAGAGATTTAAGAAAAAAAATTAATATCATGGGCTATGATTTAAAAAAAGTGTACATATTGACATCACTAATCTTTATAAATATTGCCCCTCTGCACCACGACCCTTATGGTAAATTTTTGTTTTACCTAGGCAAATACATGCTACATGGAGAGTTGAATGATTAAGTATCCAAAATTATATATTGGCCCGATGAGTAAAAATATTGTTGATTCTGTTTGTGAAAACAAAGATGAAAATATTGGCCTTATTCCCTCTAGGAGGCAAATTGAATTTGATGGAGGATATGTTAATAACTGGAGAACCAAAGAGTTCTCAAATTATGTTAAATCCGCCAACCCATCAGTGTTGATTCAAAGAGACCATGGTGGCCCAATGCAAGGGTCTTTGGATGATACCGGCCTTGCTTCGTTTCGGCAAGATATTTCATCTGGTTTTGACTTACTTCATATTGATCCGTGGAAAAAGACAAAAGATATTGAAGAAGGAATTAGCGAAACTTTGAAGCTAATTGAGTATTGTTTGAGTATTAATGAGGACAGCAAATTTGAAATTGGCACTGAACAGTCAATTCGCAAATTCTCCCCGACTGAGTTGGATTATATATTTGACAGAATTAAGACCGGTCTGGGGGGGAAATTTAATAATGTTGTTTACGGCGTAATCCAAGGCGGCACAGGCATAGTGGGCACAAAAAATAATGGAGTTTTCCAAGAAAAAAGATTTAAACAGATGATTGGTGTCTGTAGAAAACATAACCTACTCAGTAAAGAACATAACGGGGACTACCTTTCGCCGCTGGAAATAAAAACAAGATTTAATTTAGGACTTGATGCCATAAACATAGCGCCAGAATTTGGTTTTATAGAAACAAGAACAATTATGGAAGAAATATACAACTCACAAAACGAATACTTATTTGATTCTTTTTTTGATCTATGTTATTCATCCGGAAAGTGGAAAAAGTGGGTAAATAATGATTTTAAGTTGACAAACTTCAATAAGCATGCTATATTAAGAATATCCGGCCACTATGTTTTTTCAAACCCAGAGTTTTGTGATATTAAAAATAGTTTTTTTGGTATCGATGATAAAATAAAAAACAATTTGTCCAACAGAATAAAGGAGATCTTATGCGAAACAAAATAATAGCTTTTGACTTAGATGATGTTTTATGTTTTAGGCGCTCCAATGAGGGAGGTATAGCAAAATATCACACTTGCTATCCAAATGATAGTATGATCCGAGTTGTTAATGAATATTATAAATCAGGTGCAATAATTAAAATTTATACCGCTAGGGGCATGACTACTTTCGGTGGAGATGTTAGTAAAATTTATTCCAACCTCTATAGTTTAACGCTGGAGCAGTTGAGAAAATGGGGTGTCGATTTTCATGAACTGGTTATGGGAAAACTTCACTATGACTTGCTAGTCGATGATAAGGCCTTAAACTCTTTAAATGTTGAAAATATTGGAGACTTCATATGAAAATAGCTATATGCTTTAATGGTTTAGTTGGCAGCACAAAGGGAAAAAGCGAGCAGCTTATGGGGGATTTTGAAAAATGTTTCCTCATAAGCTCTAAATTATATAGCGAAAATATAATCAATAAAAACAATGAAGTCGATATTTTTGTTCACTCTTGGTCAGAATCTATGAAAGATCAAATTTTAAATACATATAGGCCTAAAAAATGGATTATTGAAAAACAAAAAACTTTCAAGACACCAGATTATATTGCAAATACTGGAGAATTAAGAAAACAATCTCACTATAGTGTCTGGTATAGTAGGAAAAAAGTTGTTGAGCTAAAAAGTCAATATGAAAAAGAACATGGATTTAAATATGATTGTGTAATGCTGGCAAGGTTTGATTTGGCTTGGCAAACAGAACTATTATTTGAAAACTATGATATGGATTTTTTCTGGACTCAAAGCTGGCCTAAGAAAATATTGAATGGTCGTATGCTGACTGATTTAGAATATTGGCAAAAAAGTGACTACAACTTGCCGTTTAAAACAGAGTGGTATGGCTATCCAAAAACAAAAAATGGTCTTTTGGGTATGTGGTTCTTTTCTAACTCTAAAAATATTGATAGGTTTGCCGAAGTATATGATAATTTAAATGAGTATTCTTTGCCTGAAAACTGCCCTCACGACTCATCAGGTAGAATATCCATACATCAACAATGCTTATATCATTTGGAAAAGATAGACCTTAAAGATAAGATTAAATTTACCAAAAATTGGCATGATGATTGCCCATCCGTAAGAAGAAAATATTTCAAAGAAAAGTAAAGGAAAATAGTATGATTATTTATGTTGATATAGATGAGACAATTTGCATCTCTCCGGAAAATAGAGACTACACTCTGGCCAATCCATTAAAGAAAAACATTCAAAGGATTAATGAACTTTATGATACTGGCCGAACAATAATATATTGGACAGCAAGAGGTACTGGATCCGGAATCGACTGGAGAGATGTTACAGAAAAACAGTTTAAAGACTGGGGCGTGAAATATCATGAACTTAAGTTTGGAAAGCCAATTTACGACCTTTTTATCGATGATAAAAATATTAATTCAAATAAGTTCTTCGAAGAAGAGCAAGGAGAAACAAAATGACAGAAACAGAAATGCAACTATCCGACCA
>TARA_R110000787_G_scaffold32357_14_pt1 | contig 10197 bp, 8 predicted proteins | sample TARA_R110000787 | Tara Oceans TARA_R110000787 (sample SAMEA4397920) | marine metagenome | biome: Polar Biome; feature: [DCM] deep chlorophyll maximum layer (ENVO:01000326); material: water (ENVO:00002006), including particulate matter (ENVO:01000060) such as... | depth 35 m
TCCGCCATCGCTTCGAAGTCCGCTTCGGCCAGGAACTTCTCGACATCGAGCGCGGCCATGCAGCCCATGCCCGCGGCCGTCACGGCCTGGCGGTAGATTTTGTCGGTGACGTCGCCCGCGGCAAAGACGCCGGGGATGGCGGTGTGGGTGGTGCCCTTGTCGACCAGCAGATAGCCTTCGTCCATCGGCAGCTTGCCGGTGAACAATTCGGTCGCAGGGTGATGGCCGATGGCGACGAAGCCGCCGTCAGTGGGTTCGTGCGACCGTTCGCCGGTGACGGTGTCGATGAGGTCGACGCCGACAAGACCCTCCGGCGTGCCGCCGCCGACGAATTTGTCGACCGCCTTGTTCCACAATATCTTGATGCTCGGATGGGCGAAGAGCCGTTCCTGCAGGATCTTTTCGGCGCGCAGCGTGTCGCGACGGTGGATCAGCGTGACGTCATGGCTGTGGTTGGTGAGGTAGAGCGCTTCTTCGACCGCGGTATTGCCGCCGCCGATCACCACCACCTTCTTGCCGCGATAGAAGAAGCCGTCGCAGGTGGCGCAGGCGGACACGCCCTTGCCCTGCAGATGCTCTTCGCCTTCGACGCCCAGCCATTTCGCCTGCGCGCCGGTGCAAATGACGAGCGTGTCAGCGACATAGACGATGCCGCCATCACCGGTCAGGCGGAAGGGGCGCTGCGACAGGTCGACATCGACAATCTGGTCATACATCATCTTCGCGCCGACATGCTCGGCCTGCGCCTGCATCTGTTCCATCAGCCATGGCCCCTGGATCACGTCCCTGAAGCCGGGATAATTTTCCACGTCGGTGGTGATGGTCAGCTGACCGCCCGGCTGCATCCCCTGCACCACGATCGGCGCGAGCCCTGCGCGCGCGCCATAGATGGCAGCGGACAGGCCGGCGGGGCCGGAACCGAGGATGAGCATGCGGGTCGAGTGAGTGGCGGTCATGAATGGGGCTTTCCGGCTGCGATTCGTAGTGAGGGGAGAGATAGGCGGTGACGGCGCGCAGGCAAGCGATGGATTTGCTTGGGGGGCGGCAAGAAGGGATGTGGGTGCGGTTACAGCGACGCGACAGGGCGAAATTCACAGTGTCGCAGGCGTGATTTTTGGGCGCGTTTTGGGGAAATTGCGACGGCGAAGCCACCGGGACGCGACGGTGACGCGACAGGTTCGCGCCTGTGACGCGCCGGTTGGGTAACGGCGACGCGACAGTGGCGCGACGGGGGTTGGCTGGATTGAGCTATGCGGGGGTTCAGTGGGCGGACGGTGGTGGGCGACTGATCCATTCCCTGGGAGTAGAACAGGGATTTTCCTACATTGGAAGGCGTTGGTGGGGGATATTTTGCCGACCAGAATAAGACTTTGCATTGACCGTCACCCTGGATCCTTCGATAGGCTCGCTCCGGGGCACCGCTTTATGCGCGAAGAAAAGCGGGATGCCGGGTCAAGCCCGGCATGACGAAGGAGGAATGGGAATGACCGAGCAGTTTTTGCCGCTGAGGAATACCAAAAACCTTCTCGAAAGCGGACCTTGGGAAATTTGGGTAGCCGTAATATTGCGCGCTTTTCTAGATTGTAGAAAAATGATCATTACTAAGTCGTCGTTCAGCAGGCAGCGTCCTACCTGCATCCAATCGTCCGATTGGATCAAAATAGCCCTTTTTATATGATTCAAGCCATGGAAGTATGTCCTTAATTCGTCGGGTTACACTATCCTGTGTGACCTCTACTGACATGCTAACAAGTCGACTATCAGGTATGATCTCTTCAACTCGACCGCCGTCTGCCGCGACGATAGTTTCTGGATTGGATATGTCATGGAAAAAGGCGATAATGGGGTAGTATTCATAGGGAATAGGTCGCGAACCGCGAGTGCTTGCGAGTTCTCTTATCTGCCGTTTCATAGCACCAAGACGTTCGTCGCCATAAGAATTTTGAGAAACAGGTGTTAGGCTGTCGGCAAAGCTGGCTCTTAACATCGCTAATGCGTCATTCTGATCATCCCGCCATTTTTGCACCACAAACACATAATTTCCATTGCCCAACTGCACTGGCACTGCCTCGCCATGCGCCATAGAACGGAAACCTCCGGCTTCGGGGCCGGGAAATTCGGGATTTATATGGGACTTTAATTCCATGACGCCGGAGCCGATACCGCGCCCCTCTGGCGTATCGAGCACAATGGTTAGTCGATAATGGATGGTAGGCAGGAAGGTCACGCATCCACTAGCTAGAAGCACAAGCAATGGTGCAAGGGATACGAATATACAGCGGACCATAACTGATAATTGCTCCTAGGCGCGCCTATATCCTAATGGCCATTCGTTAACAGACATTCTGCAATCCACCCAACGTCGCCGATCGCTGTCTGACTAACCGTTGGCAGCGAACATAGCATATCGCTCTCGCCATGCCGCTACTTCGTCCTTCAAATGCGCAGGGGCGGTGCCGCCTGATATGACGAGGCTGGCGACGCTGTTGTCGGGGTACATCAGCATCTTCTTTGCGCCGTCGGTGAACCATACGGGCACCAGTCCATCGCACAGGCTGTCGAGAATGGTTTGAGCCATGCCATTTTCGATCGCCTTGCTGCCGGGGGCCATACGGACCATGATCGAGACCCCTTCGAAGCAATTGCGCGGATTGCGGACAAAATCGAGCGATACCAAAATGCCGGATTGGTCGGGGCGAGCCGCGTCGGGGATGCCCGCGATCCTGCGCCAGGCGCAGAACCAGGTGCGGCAAATGTGCGGGCGCACCGCATGAATGCTGCACCCTTGCGAGCCAAGGTGAACGCAGGGCGTTCCCGCCGGTTTCGCGAAATCAGGCGTATCGACCGTAAGAACCGTGCAGCAGGCCGTGCAATCGCCGCAGGCGCGGTCGGCGAGGACCGGCCCCAGCAAAGCAGTTTCCAGATCTGTCTCCGTGTGCATCCGCGCCGAGGTGCCTTGGCCTCAGCCGGAATGCAAGCGGCATGAGGAGCTGACGCGCAATGGGTTCTGTTGGCTTTTCGGTGGTGGCGCGGGTGCCCTGCCCGCCCTGTTTGGTATCCCTGTGGCGAGATGCCGGGGGGATGGGGTGGGAGATGGGTTCCCGCCTGCGCGGGAATGACGGGGCTAGTGTTCAGCGCTGGCGGGCCGTTAGCCCAGCTCCTCCCCCTCAATCCAATACGTTGGGCAGATCCTCGAAGCCCTTGCGGAGGGCGGCGCTCCAGCTTTGGGAAATCATGGCGAATTCTTCATTATCAGCTTCGATGCGGGTGCGAATGCTGAAATCATAGAGGTCGGTGGGGATGACGGCGAGGTCGAGCGGCATGCCGACCGAGAGGTTGGAACGCAGGGTCGAGTCCATCGACACCAGGACAGCCTTGGTCGCATCCTCCAGGCTGGTGTCGCGGGCGATGATGCGGTCGAGAATGGGCTTGCCATATTTATGTTCGCCGATCTGGAAGAAGGGCGTGTCTTCGGTCGCTTCGATGAAATTGCCCGCCGAATAGACGAGATACAGGCGCGGCTTGCCGCCTTTGCGCTGGCCCGCGATCATGATCGAGGCACCGGCGCCCGATCCGCCCATTTCGATGCTTTCGCGATAGCGTGTCTGCAACGCGCGCATGGCATCGCCCACGATCTGGGCCACGCGATACATGGTGGCGCAATTGAGGATGGTTTCGATGTCGGGGTCGAGCTGGGCGTCCTTGATCGCTTTGCTCAGCGTCGCCTTCACCCCTTGCGTGATCGAAAGATTGCCCGAACAAAGGAGCGTGATCGCCCGTTCACCCGGCACGACATAGGTGAAGCTCTTCCGAAAGCGGGCGATATTGTCCATGCCCGCATTGGTGCGGGTGTCCGATAGCATGACCAGCCCCTGGTCCACGCGTACCGCCACACAATAGGTCATTACCCGCAGGCTCCCGAAATTTCTGACTCAACCCTGTAAACCGGGCGGCGGCGTAGTCTGCTGTTGTTGCCGTTGCAACTGCCGTTCCTCGATCCCGTCATCCGCCTGCGCGATACGGACGTCCGCGTCAATCGTGATATCGCCCGCAACCGTGATGGTGCCCCGGATCGGCGCGGCGTCATCGGCATCCAGGCCACTTGCCACGCGCAGATAGCGTTCGGTGACGCAGACGCGGTTGGAGGGGTCGAAACCGACCCAGCCGAGACCCGGCACCAGCGCTTCGGCCCAGCCATGGGTTTCGTGCAGTTCATTGCCTTCGCTGGTCAGCAGATAGCCCGACACATAGCGTGCGGGGATGCCAAGGACACGCGCGCCCGCGATGAAGATCTGGGCATGATCCTGGCATACGCCAGCGCCAAGCTGAAAGGCCTGCGCCGCGGTGGTGGCCGATGTGGTGACGCCAGCGCGATAGGTGACCGCATCGGTGACGGCGGCGGCCAGAGCGTGGAGCCGGGCGAGCGGGCTGCTGCCATCGGGTAGCGCCAGGGCCATGGCGGCGATGGCGTCCGAAGCACGGGTCAGCGCGGTGTCGCGCAGGAAATAGAGCGGGTTGACGCGGCTGGCCGGGCCGCCGACGACGCCATGGGTTTCGCGCGTTTCAACGAGGCCTTCGGCAACGATCACCGCCTGGCCAAGCTGATCGTGGCGCACCCACAGCGCCTCCATCTCGCCATTGCTGTTGCGGTGGAAGCCGGTGACGGGCGCGTCATTGACGCTGACTTTCCAGTCCAGCACGGTTTGCGCGGGCGTATCGACCGGCATCAGCTTCAACCGCATCACGACCCGGCCCGCCGACGGATCGTAGGAATAGACGGTCTGATGCCGGACCAGCAATTTCATCGCGCGCGCCCCCTCCCCCGATCAGCCGAAATGATAGGTCTGGGCGATTTCAACGCCCAGCTGGTTGGTCATCGACAGCCCCTGCTGCACCGTTTCATGCAGGCCGAAGCGGAAGATTTCGCCGCTGTCGAGCTGCTCCAGGGCGCTCACCATCCGCTCGATCGTGTCGTTGCACGCACCGCGCTTGTCATGCCAGCCCGACAGGCGGTTGAGCCGATAGGCGAGCTGATCATAGCAGAAGGCGACGCTGCGCGGGAACATGCGGTTGAGCATCAGGAAGTCGGTGATCTGCCAGGGGGTGTAGGTGCCGCCATAGACATGATGATAGGCGCGCGCGCCCGACAGCGCGTAGAGGACCGAGGTCCATTGATAATGGTCGCGATTGCCGCCGATGACTTCGGTTTCGGGCAGCAGGACATAATATTTGACGTCGAGCAGCCGCAGCGTCATCTGCGCGCGTTCGAGCGCCGAGCCGCAGCGCAGGAAATCATGGCCTTCATTGCGCAACTGGCCCGAATGGGTCGCGCCGCGAAAGGTCATGACGCGGGTCTTCACCCAGTCGATGAGCGCGGGCAGTTGCTGACGGGCTTCGCCGACATCATAGCTGTCGAGCTTGCGCCAGCCATCGTTGAGCGCTTCCCACATATCCTGCGTCAACATGGTGCGGGCCGACTTGGCGTTGGCGCGCGCCTTGGCCAGGCAGGAGCGGATCGAGCTGCTATTGTCGAGGTCCAGCATCAGATAGGCGACGGCGTCGCTTTCGGTGACCTGCACGCCTTCGGGGAATTGGTCGCCGCAGCCCGTCGCGCGGATGACCGATCGCCATTCGTCGCGATGATGTGCGCCCGGCAGGATCGCCATCCGCTGGCCCATGGTGAGCAGGCGCGCGGTGGCCTCCGCCCGCTCCATGTAGCGCGCCATCCAGAAGAGATTTTCGGCGGTCCGGCTCAGCATGATTTTTCCATTTCCCCCGTTCGGGCTGAGCTTGTCGAAGCCCTGTCCTTCACTTCAAGAAAAGTAAGGCCCTTCGACAAGCTCAGGGCGAACGGTGGTAGGGCTGGATTAATAGCCATCATCAATCCTGCAACACCCAGGTGTCCTTGACACCGCCGCCCTGGCTGGAATTGACCACCAGCGACCCTTCGGTCAGGGCCACGCGGGTCAGGCCGCCGGGGACGAGGCGCAGTTGCTTGCCGACCAGGCAATAGGGTCGGAAATCGGCGTGACGGCCGACGACGGCGGCGGGGCCGAGTGTCGGGACGGTCGAAAGGTCGAGCGTCGGCTGGGCAATGAATTCCGTGGGGTTAGCGCGGATGCGGTCGGCATAGGCGGCGACCTCATCCTTGGTCGATTTGGGACCGATCAACATGCCATAGCCGCCCGAACCATGGACTTCCTTGGCCACCAGTTCGTGCAGATGTTCCAGCACATAGGCGCATTCGTCGGGCTTGCCGCATTGCCAGGTCTGAATATTGTCGAGGATCGGCTTTTCGCCGAGATAGAATCGGATCATTTCCGGCACGTAGATATAGACCGCCTTGTCATCGGCGATGCCCGATCCGGGGGCGGAGGCGAGCGTCACGCCGCCCTTGCGATAGACATTGAAGATGCCGGGGACGCCGAGCAGGCTGTCGGCGCGGAAGACGAGCGGGTCGAGATATTCATCGTCGATGCGGCGGTAGATGACATCGACCGCCTTTGGCCCCAGCGTGGTCTTCATCCACACCCGGTCATTGTCGACGAACAGGTCGGCGGGTTCGACCAGTTCGACGCCCATCAGGTCGGCGAGGAAACTATGCTCATAATAGGCGCTGTTAAGCGAGCCGGGGGTGAGGACGACCACGACCGGGTCGCCCTTGCAGGCGGGCGGGGCGACTTCCTTGAGGCTCTTGAGCAATTCGGCGGGATAGTCATCGACTGGCGCGACGATCCCGGCGGCGAACAGTTCGGGGAACATGCGCGTCATGATCTCCCGGTTTTCGAGCATGTAGGACACGCCCGAGGGGGTACGGCAATTATCCTCCAGCACTTCGAAACTGCCCGGCCCCGTGCGGACGATGTCGATGCCGACGATATGGCTATAGACTTTGCCGGGCGGCGAAAAGTCGGCCATTTCGGCGAGATAGGCGCTGTTCTTGTAGATGATGTCGGCGGGCATGATGCCGGCCTTCACGATTTCGCCGCGATGATAGACATCGTGCAGGAAGGCGTTGAGCGCGCGGGCGCGCTGGCGGATGCCCTTGTCCAGCACGCGCCATTCCTGCGCGGTGAAGATGCGCGGCAGCAGGTCGAAGGGGATCAGCCGTTCCGGGTCGCCGCCCTCGCCATAGACGGCGAAGGTGATGCCGATGCGGCGGAAGATCGCCTCTGCCTCATCCAGTCGACGGTTGAGCCCGGATATGCCCGTTCGTTCCACCCATTTCTGCACTTCGGCGTAACAGGCGCGTATCGAACCATCAGGCTCAAACATTTCGTGGAAGGGCAAGTGGACGTTCCTCCCTCGGCCAGGACGGCCGGTTGTGCGTCGCAACATTAGGACGTGGCCCAAAAGGGATTGCAACAGAAAAATGACACATTGCGTGGATTTCCAATATTCCTTGTGCCGGGGCACGGATTGGGCACAAGGCAGGGCATGAACAGAATGATAGGTGGGCCGCTGGCCGCCCTACTGGCGCTGACCGCTTGCGCCTCCACCGTGCGCGAGCAGATCTACCGCGCCGACGCCGCGCCGGTGCAGGTCGCGCAATGGACGAAGACGGCGCCTGCGACCCTGCCGGTGCGGAGCGAGGACGGGCTGGCGCTGACCGGCTATTATTGGCCCGGCGACCCAAGCGACCGCGACGTCATCCTCTTCTTCCACGGCCGGGGATCGCATCAGGGGATCGGCGCGCGCTATGCCGAACATCTGGCGGGCAAGGGCGACCATGTGGTGGTGGTGTCCTATCGCGGTTTCGGCGGCAATCCGGGCACGCCGACGCAGGCCGGGCTGGTGGCGGACGGGCGCGCCTTCGTCGCGGCGGCGCGCGATCTGGTGGGGCCGGATGCGCGGCTGTTCCTGGTCGGCCATTCGCTGGGCGGCGCAGTCGCGCTGCACGTCGCGACGACGGTAAAGGTGGCGGGGGTCGTCACCCTCTCGACCTTCGACAAATTGGAGGAATCAGCGCCCGGCGGGGTCGGCATGCTGCTGCCCGACAAGTGGAACAATCTGGACGCGGTATCGAAGATCGGCGCGCCGTTGGTGATGATACAAGGCACCGCCGACGACCGGATCGACCTGACCCAAGCCGACGCGCTGTTCGCTGCCGCGCGCGCGCCTGCCGCGATGCTGACGGTGCCGGGCGCTGGCCATAATCCCGACATGACGCAGTTGGGACCGATGGTCAGCGCGGCGATCGGCGCGATCGATTCGGGTATGATGGCGCGCTATCCGGCCACCCTGCCCCAGGGCTGGCGCGTGCGGCGCAAATAATCGCAAAAAGCCCCGTTGACCGACCCGTCGCCGCTGCGTATAGCGCCGCCTCACCGCAGGGCCACGATGTCTTGCGCAGCCCATGGGGCGGAGTAGCTCAGCTGGTTAGAGCAGCGGAATCATAATCCGCGTGTCGGGGGTTCAAGTCCCTCCTCCGCTACCATTTACCCGTATATAGCAGGCCATAGCAGGATACGAACCCTTGATTTCCTTGGGTTTTGGGCCACTATCGATCTCGCTCTTGGCCATGGCAGTCTATACGCGTCTACCATGTGACAGGGCATGATCCATGGTAGCTTCCATGGAAAACATGGTATCGAGGTCGACGTGCTTACTGATGCAAAAGTGAAGGCCGCCCGGCCGCGTGATGCGGCCTACAAGCTGGCAGACTCCAATCAGCTCTATCTGCATGTGTCCCCCGCTGGCGGAAAGCACTGGCGGATGAATTACACCTATGGCCGCAGCGCGAAGAACCCTGCCGCGCTTGCACAAAAAACGCTGACGTTCGGCCCCTACCCTGCCGTCACGCTGGTAGAAGCCCGTCGACGCCGGGACGAGGCCAAGGCAATGCTGATCGCAGGGCGTGACCCCGCCACGGAACGGCGGCTGGCAGCCAAGGCCCACACCTCAGCGACTGGCAACACGTTCCAGAGCGTGGCCCAGGCATGGTATGATAAAAAGAAAGGGACATGGTCTCCTCGCCATGCGGACAAGGTATGGGAAAGTCTGGAGGAGAACGTGTTCGACGGGATCGGCGCACTTCCAATCAGCGCGATCGATGCGCCACGGCTGCTCGATCTATTGACGCTTGTCGAGAACCGGGGTGCCATCGAAACGGCCCATCGCCTGCGCCAGCGGATATCGGCGGTGTTCGTTTATGCAATTGCGGCTGGCATGGCGACGACGGACCCGGCCGCCAGCCTCGGAAAGGCGCTTAGCCCGAAGCCCCGCGCCCGCCGCCAGCCCGCGCTCATCGATCTGGACAGCATCCGCGACATGCTTGCCGCTTGCGAGCGTGAGCGAAGCCGTGCGGGCACGAAGCTGGCGCTTCGGCTCCTTGCGCTGACAGCGGTCAGGCCCGGCGAATTGAGGCATGCGCGGTGGGAGGAATTCGAAGACATAGATGGTGATGAACCGCTGTGGCGTATCCCGGCCGCCCGCATGAAGGGAGACGAAGAGCGCAAAGCTGAGTTAGGCGGCGATCACCTGGTGCCCTTGTCGCGCCAAGCTGTTGCCGTGCTGCGCGCCCTTACGCCGCTGACCGGCGATCTGGACCTGCTGTTTCCCAGTGAGCGCCACCTTCACGTTCCCATGTCCGAAAACACGTTGCGCCAGATGCTTATCCGATCCGGCTATTACCAGCGCCATGTGCCGCACGGTTTCCGCGCCGCGTTTTCCACGATCATGAACGAGCGCGCCGATCACGCCGGACGCGGCGGCGACCGGGCCATCATCGACCTGATGCTGGCCCACGTGCCGAAGGACAAGGTGGAGAGCGCCTATAACCGGGCGGCGTTCATGCCGCGCCGTCGCGAGCTGGCGCAGGAATGGGCTGATCTGCTGTTGCAAGATATGGCTGATCCGGAGTCGTTTGCCGGAAAGCCGATGCGCCGATCGATGGGCAATCCGAAGGTGTAGGAGCCAGAATCTCTCGCCAGCGGATTGTTCATCCACTTACAGCGTGCTGTATCGATGTGCGTGTTTAATGGGTTCGGGGCAACTGTAGCAACCTCGTCACTAATGGCGTAAGCATCATTGGTGGGCAGCTGAACGACCGAAGCTCATGGTTTCGGGTGCGGGATAGCTGGGGATAAGTGGGGGTGGAATAGTGCAAGTTAGGCGGCTGATCTCCATCACGAAAATTCAAACCACGGATACCTTGTCTTATGACTTTGCGGTCCGTTCGGGCCAGGATGCGATGTC
>TARA_R110000787_G_scaffold60815_4_pt1 | contig 10193 bp, 10 predicted proteins | sample TARA_R110000787 | Tara Oceans TARA_R110000787 (sample SAMEA4397920) | marine metagenome | biome: Polar Biome; feature: [DCM] deep chlorophyll maximum layer (ENVO:01000326); material: water (ENVO:00002006), including particulate matter (ENVO:01000060) such as... | depth 35 m
GAATCCGAACGCCGGATAGCAAAAAGGCCTGCACTACGCAGGCCTTTCAATGCGAGAAATAACTTGGCGTTCAACCTTTTTTCAAGACTTCGCGGCCCAACAGTTCCGCAATCTGCACAGCGTTCAACGCCGCCCCTTTACGCAAATTGTCGCTGACGCACCATAGGTTCAATCCGTTGTCGATGGTGCTGTCCTGACGGATACGGCTGATAAATGTGGCGAAATCCCCGGCACATTCGATCGGTGTGACGTACCCACCGTCTTCGCGTTTATCGATTACCATGACACCCGGCGCTTCGCGGAGGATGTCGCGGGCTTCATTCTCGTCCAGATGGTCTTCGAATTCGATGTTGATCGATTCGGCGTGGCCCACGAAGACCGGCACGCGTACGCAAGTCGCCGTCACCTTGATTTTGGGGTCAACGATCTTTTTCGTCTCGACCATCATTTTCCACTCTTCTTTCGTGTCGCCGCTGTCCATGAAGACATCGATATGCGGAATCACGTTGAAGGCGATTTGCTTGGTGAACTTCTTTGCCGGCTTGTCGTCGGTAGGGTTGTAGATCGACTTGGTCTGATCCCACAGCTCGTCCATGCCTTCCTTGCCCGCACCGGACACTGACTGATAGGTCGATACCACGACACGCTTGATCGTCGCACGGTCGTGCAGAGGCTTGAGCGCCACAACCATCTGGGCTGTCGAACAGTTCGGGTTCGCGATGATATTCTTTTTGGAATAATCATGGATAGCGTGGGCGTTTACCTCGGGCACGATCAATGGGATATCCGGGTCATAGCGGTACAGCGACGAATTATCGATGACCACGCAGCCGGCCTTGGCGGCCTTGGGGGCGTATTTCTTGGTCGCCTCGGAACCGACGGCGAACAATGCAATGTCCCAGCCCGTGAAATCGAACGTATCAAGGTCTTTCGTCTTGAGCGTCTTGTCGCCAAAGCTGACCTCGGTTCCCAGGGACTTGCGTGACGCAAGCGCCACGATCTCATCTACAGGAAAATGGCGCTCGGCCAGAATGTTCAGCATTTCACGGCCCACATTGCCTGTGGCACCCGCGATGACGACGCGATAACCCATCTTAAAACTCCAATACTAAAATGTGATGGTGCGGGCCTCTTATACCGCTTGGGGCTGCGGGGGAAGGGGGCCTGACCTATTCATTGGTTTCACGAGAAAAGAGGTAGATGAACAGCCCTGCGGCCATGAGCGCCGCAAACAGGGTAAAAATCACCACATAAGGGGTTTGCAGATTGGTTGCAGGCTGACTGGCGGCATAAGCCTTACCTGACAAAAACTGCGCGACGCCGACACCGCCGATGCTGCACAGGTTCAGCAAGGTCATCCCGCGCCCTATCAATTGTGGCGGCAGAAATTTCCGGCCATGCGATATGACCAACGCATAGGTCGCGCCGAAAAAGCCAACCGCCGCCATAAAGACTGTGGACAACACCAGACTGCTGGCGGGGTAGATGACCAGACCGATCAGGGCCGCAAGATTGAAAGTGGTGGCAATTATGACGATCAACTTTGTGCTGCCGATCAGCTTGTCCAACGGTCCGTATGCAAACGTACCGATGACCATCGCAATCCCCATCAACAAGGTTGCGATACCGATCTGGTGTGCGTCTGCGGCAAAGACGTCCTCGAAGTACGGTCCGATCCAAAGACCACGCAAAGCACCCAGCTGGGCATAGCTCACGCTCATGATCGGGAAGATGAACCAAAGCGCCTTGATCTTGAGCACCGCAAGCAGGCTGCCGCGCTCTTCGCCTTCGGGGGTAGCAGGGTCATGGACAAAGGCCCAGATCCCCAAGGCCGTAAGGGTGGTGATGGCACAAAGCGCCCAAAGCGAGGCGCGCCAACCGATCGTCTCGGCTGCGATGGCCGTCGGGTAGGATGCCACAAGATTACCGAAGGTCCCGACCCCCACCATCACTGACGCCAATACCACAAACCGCGCTGGCGGAAATTCGCGGGCAAAAATGTAGTAGGATGCCATCAGCACCGGAGCACAGCCAATTCCGATGAGGACCATCGCAAAGTCGATATGCACCGGTTGGGTGGCCATCGCGAACAGTGCCGCGCCGCCTCCGCCGCCGATAAGCAACAGGACGGCAGACGTTCGGCGGGGTCCGATCGTATCGAGAGCCCACCCTACCGGCAGCTGCATGGCTGCGAATGCGAAGAACCATAGACCGGATGCAAAAGCCAGATCTTCGGGGTTGGCACCGATGTCAGCCCGCAAGAACGGGCTGAGCACGGCAAGGAAGGCCCGGAAAAACTGGCTGAGCACATAGGCCAGCCCCAACAGCATGATCCCGCGCATCATGCTTTGGGCGCTTTCCATTTGGCGGCCAACGCTTGTGCGGCATGACTTAGTATCAAGCTATCCGCACCCACCGCGACAAAGCGTGCACCGGCGTTGATTGCGTCTTCGGTCATTGGATCATGCGTGGAAAGAATGCCCGGGGCCTTGCCAGCAGCCGCGATTTTTTTCAGCGCTGCCATTATCGCGTGTTGAACATCGGCGTGAAGCAGATCGCCCATATGGCCCATGTCCGCTGCCAGATCAGCTGGGCCAATGAAAACGCCGTCGATGCCGTCGATCGCAAGAATATCATCCAGGTTTTCCAGCCCCCTCAGGCTTTCGACCTGCACCAGCAGACAAATTTCTGCGTCAGCGGTGGTGCCGTAATCGGCGATTTGCGAAAACCGCGCGGCACGGGTCAAGGCGTAGCCGACACCGCGATCACCGGAGGGAGGGTAGGTGACGTCTCGTACCAGCTGGCGGGCTTGATCGGCGTTATCGACCATGGGCACCAGGATCGTTTGTGCGCCGGCATCAAGTATCTGTTTGATCAGGTAGGTTTCGCCGACAGGAACCCGCACGACCGGATGGCTTTGCGATGCTTCAAGAACCTGAAGTTGCGCGGTGATGGAACGCAGATCGTTTGGCGCATGTTCCCCGTCGATCACCAACCAGTCGAAGCCCGTGGTTCCCATGAGTTCGGCACTGAAGGTGTCTGCCAGACCGAGCCAGCATCCAAAAACTGTTGTGCCCTCGTTAAGGGCTTGCTTGAAGCGATTGCGTGGTGCCGGCATGACGGGGTCCCTGGGGTTGTGACAGTAGCCGCACCCTAGGGCCAGAAATCGCGGGCTGTCCAGAGGGGCGCTGCCCCCATCCCCCTGTCGGGGGCTTCCCCCGGAGTTTATTCCGCAAAATGAAAGGGGTTAGATGACCTTGATCACATCTTTGTCGATGGCCAGCATATAACCGCGCCGCGCAATGTTTTTGACCAGGAGTTCCGAAACGATCTGGTTGCCCAAGGTGTCGCGCAGGCGTTTGATGCGTGTGGCACCTGCGGCTTCGTCGCAATCGGCCGCGATTTTGCCAGAGATCATTCCTTCGATTTCGGACCCGGATAGAACATCGTCATCCATCCGGGCTTCGGCAAGTACCGACATCGTTTCCATGGCGGCGGCGGTCAATTTGAAACCTAGATTGTTGAGATAAACGGTGTTTTCTTCACGGCTGATGAGCAGGGAGTTGACCTGGATCCCGACACGTTCGATCTGGGCCATGCGCTGGTTGTAGCTGACCAGCATGATCAGGAAAACAAGGGCCGCGATGAGCATGGCAGTCGCAAAGACCAGAAGTACGATGATCACGATACGGTAGCTGGAAAGAGTTTCGGAAAACGCACTGCCCGATTGCGCGAGGATTTCGAGCAGTTTGATTTCGGCCTGGGTGGTCAGATCATCGTTTTCCACAAAGATGCGTTCGACCTGGGCGTTGAACGCGTTGGCGTCAGGCAGCGCCCAGAGCAGCAAGCCGGCCCCGATAAGCAGAATCGCGGTGACCGCAGCGATGCCGCCGCCGACAAAGCGGCCTCCCTTGCGGCGCATTTCAGAAGCGAAGGAAGTTTGATCCGGCACTTTCTTTCCTTTGGTTGAGCCCTTCGTCACCGAAAACGGAAACGATGGTCAGAAGCGTCCAGCCGTTCGCCGCGAGCCGTTGGGCGAGTTCGGCCTGGGCGGCAGCACGGCTACATTCGCCGGATACCTGCGCCACACCATAGTGGAGGCGCAAGGGGTTTTCTTGCTTTGCCTTGTAATCGGCATAGCAGCCAGCCGCTTGGGCGGGCAGTGCAGCAAGCCCCAGCCCGGTCGCGGCGATGATGGGAATAAGGAAATGTTTCATGTCGGCGAGACTGCGCTTTTCCTGATGGATATTCAATATCCGTTGGTCCTCGGGGCGATTGATATCGGATAGCAAGCGGGCGTTATTGCTTGACGCGAGGGGGTAGGCCCATTTGGTTCTCACGGCCCTCGCTCTGGTGGCTGTGTATGGGGCCAGGCCCGCGACCCCTCAGGAAAGGAACAGACTATGCACCGTAGATTCATAGCAATAATCGTCGCCAGTGCGATAGCCGTGACCGCCGCGACGGTCAGCCCCGCCATTGCGGGCAGCAAGGAAAGAGATTTGGCCCGCATTGCCGCCGGCGTGTTGGGGGTAGCAATTATCGGCAAGCTGATTCACGACAACAACAAACGCAAAGACGCCCGCCAGCAGGCTGTAACACGCCAGTATGCCGACCCCGTACCTGTCTACCGCGCCCCTCGCGCCGAGCATCGCGAGCACGTCGACCGCGAACCTGTATACCGTGCGCCGCGTGCCGAGCATCGCGAGCATGCCAAGCCCGCGCCGGTTCACCGTGTGCCGCGTGCCGAGCAGCACCACGATCATCCCCAGCCAAAGCACCGGGTACCCCGCGTCGGTACGGGCAACCACATCGAACCGCGCCCGTTGCCCGAAGCATACCGCCGTCAACAGAACTACTCCCGCGTTGACGAGAAGCTGCTTCCGCAGGAATGTTTCCAAAGTTTCGATACGCGCAGCGGCCGAGTACTGATGTTTGGCGAGCGCTGTCTTCAGCAGAATTACCAATATGCAAACCGTCTGCCGCAACAGTGTGGTCAGGAAATCAGGACCCACAACGGGAGACAGTACGGTTATGACGCCCGCTGCTTGCGCAACGCGGGATACAGTTTGGCGCGTGGATAATTCCTGAGCGCCAAAGTCGGGTGGTGTGTATGTTTTGCCACCTGAGTGAGAAGGGAGAGGTGTTCGGGCACCTCTCCCTTTTTGGTTTGCCCTCAGCCTCTGAACGGACGCCTATGATGAATGGGCGACTAAGGTGGTTTCCCGCGATTAAAGGCTTGAGATTTCTTGCTGGCTGGGTTTTCCAAGGCGCATGATACCGGATTTCACATTTGAACGCGCCGCCCATGCCCGGGGATATGCCCGCGTGGCAGGGGTTGACGAGGTCGGGCGCGGCCCCTTGGCAGGGCCGGTGACCGCGGCGGCTGTCGTGCTGGACCCCAGCCGAATACCTGACGGTCTGAACGATTCAAAGAAACTTACCAAGCGGGGGCGCGAACGGCTGTATCAGGTGATCCTGTCGGTGGCGGATGTCAGCGTCGCGCATGCTTCGGTCGAAGAAATCGAAGAGTTGAACATATTGCGTGCGAGTCACCTCGCCATGGTTCGCGCGCTTGAAGGGCTTAAAACTCCGGCCGATTACGCGTTGATCGACGGCAACATGATACCGAATGGCCTGAGCATTGCGTCCGAAGCAATCATCAAGGGCGACGCCCGGTCGCAATCTATTTCTGCGGCCTCAATTATGGCAAAAATATGTCGGGATTGTGTCATGTTGTCCCTGGCGCAACAGCACCCCGGTTATGGGTGGGAAACAAACATGGGATACGGGTCAAAAAGCCACATAGAAGCGCTAGGAAAAATCGGGGTGACCCCACACCATAGACGTTTGTTCAAACCCGTCTACAATATCTTGTATCAAGATAAATAACCAACCATTTGATTCAAAAAAGAAATTGACCACAAATCCTCTGTCGGGGCATCTTGTTCTCAACCAAGAGCACACAATGTGCCGGGGCAGAGGCAGTATTTATGAAGACGATGACAAAGGGTGCGCAAGCACTCCCCTTGAACACGATTATATCCGGCGATTGCATTGACGCAATGAACGCGCTGCCGGCAGAGTCTGTCGACCTGATTTTTGCCGACCCGCCCTATAATCTTCAGTTGCGTGGAGACCTGCATCGGCCGGATAATTCCAAGGTGGATGCGGTCGACGATGAGTGGGACCAGTTTGCAAGCTTTGCCGTCTACGATAAATTCACGCGTGCGTGGCTAAAAGCCGCGCGCCGCCTGTTGAAGCCGAATGGCGCTATCTGGGTGATCGGCAGTTACCATAACATTTTCAGGGTCGGTGCGGCGCTTCAGGATCAAGGTTTCTGGATCTTGAACGACGTTGTGTGGCGTAAGTCGAACCCGATGCCCAACTTTCGCGGCAAACGTTTTACCAACGCACACGAGACAATGATCTGGGCGGGCAAGGACGAGAGCGCGAAATACACATTCAACTATGAAGCGTTGAAAGCGCTTAATGAAGGCATCCAGATGCGTAGCGACTGGGTATTGCCGATTTGCACGGGCCATGAGCGGCTAAAGGATGAGGCAGGCGAAAAAGCACATCCGACGCAAAAGCCAGAAAGCCTGCTGCACCGTATTCTAGTGGGGTCGACAAACCCTGGGGACGTCGTGCTGGATCCGTTCTTCGGAACAGGGACCACCGGAGCGGTGGCCAAGATGCTTGGCCGCGATTTCATCGGGATCGAGCGCGAAGAGGCCTATCGCAAAGTCGCCGAGAAGCGGATCAAAAGCGTGCGCAAATTCGACAAGGAAGCCTTGACGACAACAACCTCGAAGCGCGCGGAACCCCGCGTACCGTTTGGCCAATTGGTCGAACGGGGCATGTTGCGGCCGGGCGAGGAGCTTTATTCGCTGAATGGTCGCTATTCTGCCAAGGTGCGTGCCGATGGCACGTTAATCGGGAATGAGGTCAAAGGATCGATCCATCAAGTTGGGGCTGCCTACGAAAAGGCCCCTAGCTGCAACGGGTGGACATACTGGTGTTACAAGAAAGACGGCAAACGCGTGCCGATCGACATCTTGCGCCAACAAATCAGGGCAGAAATGGCCAATTTGGCCTAGCCCACTCTCATCCATTTTTGAACACCGCCGGTGCCCTGCCGTCTTCGACTGAAGGCGTGCCTATAAGGGTGCTCACCTTGGCCCCGCCTGTTGGCGGGGTCTTTTTCCATTCAAAACGCATGATCAGCGGCCGCGCAAAAATCTTTCAATTCGAACTGTCCTGCTATAGCCAAACAAGCATCTTCGTATGACAGCTTTTCAAGCAAGGTTGGCGCAAAAATGATTCCTTTCGATCTGGCTTTTCTGTTCGTAGGTGTCGCATTCGCTTTGGCGTTGGTTCCTGGACCCGACAATATATTTGTCCTGACGCAATCCGCGTTGCATGGCCGTATTGCCGGGCTTATCGTGACGATGGGGCTGGCATCGGGGTTGATCTTTCACACGACGGCAGTGGCCTTGGGTGTGGCGGTGATTTTCCAGACCTCTCAATACGCTTTTTCAACTCTCAAGTATGCGGGTGCTGCCTATCTTCTGTATCTGGCATGGAAAGCTTTCCGGGCGTCATCCGGGCAATTTTCTGCAGGGAAAACACCGGCGGAAACCGCGCCCAGGCTTTTTCTGCGCGGCCTGATCATGAACATAACCAACCCGAAGATTACGATATTCTTCCTTGCGTTTCTGCCGCAGTTTGTTGACCCACAACATGGATCAATCGTCGGGCAGTTCTATCAGCTTGGCGCGTTGATGGTTTTGGCGACGTTGTGCGTCTTCGGGTTTGTGGCTGTCGCGGCGGGGTCATTGGGTGACTGGCTGAAAAGCTCGCCTCGTGCCCAGATCTGGATTAACCGGCTGTCCGGTTTCGTCTTCGTCTCCTTGGCCGTGAAGCTGGCTTGGGCTGACAAATGACCGATTTGGGTTGGCGGGTTCGTACAATATTGTCCGGCGATCAAATCCGTTGCTCCGCCCGTTTGATCTATCTGCACATTCAGCAAGCCGTTGAAATTCGGCCCTCGCCTTCAACACATCACCGGGGGTAGGGTGTCAGTCCCTTGTTGTACGGCGTCCAGTCGGTGATTTCAGGATAATACATCTCGCGCCATTTGCGCACACGCGGATTCATCACGCGGCGCCACACCCACGGCATCATCGCCACCATGGTCATGATCGGATAGCCAAAAGGCAGTTGCGGCGCGTCCGCCTTTCCGTAGGTCTGTAAGACCGGAAAGCGGCGATCGGGTTTATAGTGATGATCAGAATGGCGCTGAAGGTTGATCAGCAGCCAATTTGACGCGCGATGCGCAGCGTTCCAGGAATGACGGGGCTGTACGTGTTCGTATTTGCCTTCGCCAAGGTGTTTGCGGGTCAGCCCATAATGTTCAATGTAGTTCACCAGCTCCAGCTGCCAAATCGCCACCCCCGCCTGGATCAGAAACAAGCCAAGGCCAACCCATCCGCCCAGGATCAATGCCAGTATCAGGAACCCGCCCTGAAGCGACCAATATCGAAAGAATGGGTTGCTTGAGGAAGTCCAAGGTTTGTCTTTCCGGGCAAGCATTTCTTTTTCAGCCCGAAAGCTTGATTTCAGTGACTGCTTAAGCACTCGCGGATAGAACCGATGGAACCCTTCATTGTAGAACGCGGTCACCGGGTCGCGCGGCGTTGCCACATAGCGATGATGCACCAAAAGGTGCTCTGACCGAAAATGCGAATACAACACCATCGCAAGCAGGATATCTGCCCACCACCGTTCTAGCTTGTTTTTCTGGTGCATCAGTTCATGAGAGTAATTGATGCCGATCGTGCCCGTCATCACGCCGATGCCAAGAAAGATCAGCGCCTTTTCCCATCCGCCCAAATGCGCAGCTTGGGGGACGTACCAGGCCAGTCCGAACACGGTAAAAAACTGTGCGGGCATCCATGCTATCGGGATAATTCTATACCAAAACAAATCATCATCGGTGGCTGAGGTATCGGCGTTCTCAAGGTTCAATCCGGCAATGCCGTCGATAACCGAAAACAGATACCAGGTTAACAAGGGCAACAGGATGACGGACCAGCCTCCGACGAACGCGGTGAGCCATGCCAGGGGAATCAGGGCGAACGAAAGCGCAAAAGGCAAAGCACGTTTGAACTGAGCCAGCTGATCTACGCTTACCATCGAGTGCTGAGGTGCCATCTTTCTAACCTTCAATCTGTGGTGCCCGGATGTGGTGACGCGGGTACCCTCTGCTACGATAATGCCACGCCATTGCTATTGTATCAAATCAAAGGCTTTTCGCATTACCGTCGGGAGATCTGACGGGCGAAAATCTGATACCGGGATAAACCGACCCGTTTCCGGAGTAGGATCGCCCGCAAGATCGGCCCGCATGACGGTCAACATCAGGTGAAAGTGGGTGAAGGTATGACGTACTTCTCCTGCTGCCTCATGCCATTGAGCCTCGATCGGGGCCCGGCCAGCGGGGCGAGATCCGGTCGCATCAATCCAGTCTGAACCAGGCCAGCCCAGCATCCCGCCCAACAAGCCCTTGTCAGGGCGCGTTTCCAGAAGCCACGCTCCATCTTCGCGGCGTGCGAGATACACCGTGCCATGGCGGATCGGTTTGGCCTTCTTGGGAAGCTTCCTCGGCAATTCGGCTGCCGTTCCCATTTTTCGTGCAAGACAAGGTTCACGCCACGGACAGATTCCGCAGGCGGGGGATTTAGGGGTGCAGATTGTAGCGCCCAGATCCATGATCGCCTGGGCATAATCGCCAGAACGATATGAAGGGGTAAGTGCCTGTGCTTTGGCCATCAACTCCGGCTTGGCGGCAGGCAAAGGGGTGTGAATATCGTGAAGACGCGCCATGACACGTTCGACATTTCCATCCAGAACGGTATAGGGCAGATCAAAAGCGATGGAAGACACCGCCGAGGCGGTGTAGGGGCCGATTCCCGGCAATTTCAGCAAAGCGGCATGGTCTGCCGGAAACTGTCCGTTATGTTGTTCCACCACAGCACGAGCGCATTTGAGCAGGTTACGCGCGCGGGCATAATAGCCAAGGCCCGCCCATTCGCCCATTACATCCGCGTCCGGGGCAGCGGCCAGATCCTGTAGGGTTGGCCAACGTGAGGTGAAGCGTTGAAAATATTCGCGCACGGTGGCAACGGTGGTTT
>TARA_R110000787_G_scaffold175689_1_pt1 | contig 10185 bp, 12 predicted proteins | sample TARA_R110000787 | Tara Oceans TARA_R110000787 (sample SAMEA4397920) | marine metagenome | biome: Polar Biome; feature: [DCM] deep chlorophyll maximum layer (ENVO:01000326); material: water (ENVO:00002006), including particulate matter (ENVO:01000060) such as... | depth 35 m
TTGAGGAGGCAGACAATCCACCTACACCGGAAGGAGTAATGGATTTCATAGGAGAAATGAAAGCACACATAGCAAATGTAGGAAGTGAGAATAAGAAACTTCGGGAAGAGAATGAAATGCTTAAAGAAGATATGGAGAGTTTGGACGCTCAAAATGAAGAGAAATATGAAAAGATAGAGGAACTGAATGAAGAGAAAAAAGAATTAGCGGACGAGTTAGTAAAGGCGTTAGAAACTATTATTCATATAAAAAAGAAGGGTGAGAGTATGTGTAAGAGTTGGGAGTATATCAAAGAGAGAACGGCAGAAGGAGAACCGCCGATGTAGAGTAAATATAGAGGGGGTAAGTAAGAGTGTGTAAGAATAAATATAATATAAGAAACATATATAGTTTTTTATCTAATATGCTGTCTATGTAAGAAACAAAAGAATTAAGCGAGATAATGCTATAATACTACACAGACAGCGTTTAACGACACTTCCCCGCAAGTGTCTTTAATAAGTCATCAATAAGACCCAGAGGTCTCTAAACTCGTCCCCGCCCTCTCTTTGTCTAATATAGATAAAGGTGAGGGCGCGGGTCATCAAAGAAGGTAGAGATTATAAATAGGCATTATGTATAAAATGATTTAAAGATAAAGATATATATATATATATAATTAGTGGAACGCCGAAAAAGGGAAGCGTTTGTATATAGAATTATTTTCATTATAAGTAATATATATGAGCGCCCCAATAAAGAAGAAGTTGAGAAATGCTAATGGAAGTTTAGATAAATCTTATTTAGACGAGTTAGGGAAACAATACTTAACTAAATTTATAGTTCTAACGAGAGAAATTGAGAAGGGGAATGCTGATAATATAAGAAAACTAAATGAGAAGACACAGAAGCAAATAAAGAATGCTCCTACATTATTAAAGAAGACTATGCTAAAATCTATTGGTAATAAAGAGAAGAAAGAGATAGAAAAGAAAGCGAAAGAATACCGAGAGAAACTCACAAAATTAAAAGGTAAGTATAATGAATTAAGAGATAGAGGGATAGGAATAGAATACACTAAGAAGGGTAAGATAGTATGGAGAGATTTACTAATACAGAAAGACCGAAAGAAAATGTTAAAGGATATGGTTATTATGAGCGATACAAATGTCTCTAAGGAATATTTAGATAAGTTAATTAAGAGAGGGGAAAAGTCGCAGAAGGCGTTTAATAAGATGGTGGATAAAAAGAGATACAGAAAAACCCCGCCCTTCTCCATTAATAGGAAGAAAATTAATAATGGTGTTAAAGTCCAATATATATTCCCCTATGACGATTTAGGAGGAGAGTTTAATATCTATGATACTATGACGGCGAATGTCAAAAGAGTTATTAATAATACGAAATGGAAACACCCTAACGCACCCTTTAATATCCGTATAAGCGTAATTGACCCCGAAGACGCCAACCAACCTATTAGTGGTAATGGAGGAAAAACAGAAAGCGACGATTACGCTTTCAGTCTCCCTTCTGTTAATAATTACACCGCCGATGACGCTATTAATATATTTGAGGATAAGTTTGAGAGCGCATTAGAGAATTATGAGGAGGACGACAGCAACTTTGATTTTAAACATATCTCTATCACATTCCTTATAGCGCCCGATATTATAAGCGGTGCGGGAGGACATAAGACACTTACGCAAGCGTCTAAGGTATGGATGGTTAGTGATACGCCTTCTTCTACAAATTGCTTCTATCGGTCTATCTCATTTATCCGTCTAATGAGAGACCTTAATGGAGGTGATATAGAAATAGCAAAAAAAATATTATTAGAGAATAGAGAAGGTTATAATACGACCTCTTCTATACTTTCTCAAAGAATTAATGAGAGAGCAAAAAGTATGAAGAAACGCTTATTGTCAAAAACAAAGAAAACAACAACAGAGGAAGATATACAGAATTGGGTTGATTTTGTAGGGAAGAGGAAAACTACTCGGTGCGTTGTTAAGATTTATAATAATGTTTTTGGATTAGATAGAACAATCAAACCCTCTATTACAGACGGTAAAGAGATAGTATATGAGATATGGTGTATCTCTCATCACTTCGTTCCTTTGGTAAGGTGGTATGACCTCCCTAATATAATAGATATATGTAAAATGAAAGTTCTTAGAGATACTGAGAAGGAAAAAGAAGAAGAACTAAAAGATGAGAATAAAGTTATAGATAAGAAAATGGCGAGGGAGATTATAGACGAAGACGACTTCTCTAAATGGTGCTTAGAAAAATATAGTGAGGTAATAGATAGGGATACTACTGATAAAGGAGAACAAAAGAGATTAGTTAAATATACGAGTTTCTATAAATACCTATTTTGTAATGATAAGAATAAAGTTAAAAATCAACTAACACCTAAGAATAATCGTATAGCGGCATATGATATAGAAGCGACTGGGAATGGTAATGGGAATAATTTTAAATCTTATAGAATTAGTTTAGTATGGAATGAGTTAGATAGTAATGGTAATAGAATTAATATGAACTCTACTAATAAAGGAATGAAGATTAAATCTTTCGGTGGTAGGAATTGTATTAAGGACTTCTTTGATTTCATATATAAGAATAGAGCAGAGTTTAGCAGTTTCACATTCTACGCTCATAATGGAGGAAAGTTTGATTTACTACTATTACTAAATGAATATCTCTTATTTAATGTTGATAAGTGGAGGATAGACGACGATAGTTTAATAGTTCTTAATGGTGCTTATCTTAATTTAGAACTCCTATCAATAGGGGCATTAGAAGGTGGTGGAGAAAATCCTACTATTAGATTTAGAGATAGTCTTAGACTACTCCCTATGAGTTTAGATAAATTAGGTATAGATTTTAATGTCCCCCATAAAAAGCAAGGGACAGACCTAGCAATCAATTTTGATGAGATTAATATGGATAATTGTTTTGGAGATAAGAAAGATTTAGGTTCTAAACCTTTTAAGACATTAGATTTTAAAATAGAATTATCACAGAGAGTTTATTGCGACTATGATACTATATGCTTATTGGAATGTCTTAACATATTTAATAAAGATATATATGAAGCGATGAATATAGATATGACTGGTTGCTTAACTGGTGCGTCTCTCTCTAAACAAAACTTCTTTAAAAATTATTATAGCAAAGCACATATCCCTATATATCATATGAATAAAGAATATGACGCTTTCTGCCGTAATGGTTATATGGGAGGAAGGTGTGAGGCGCACTATATAGGAGAATTTAATAAGAAATGTTATTATTACGATTTCACTTCTCTATACCCCGATGTGGGAAGGAAAAGACTACCCTATGGAAGACCTAATAAGTTTATGAATTCCAAAATAAGGAGATGGAATGAGAGATATAAATTAGGAGATAAACTCCCTCTAATAATAGGAATGATGAAAGTGAGAGTTAGAACTACGGACTTTGATGCTCTACCCATTCACTCAATTAAAATGGACGGGAGGTTGTTATTCCCTCACTTTAAAGAATGGATAGAATTAACATTATGGTCTAATGAGTTTAACTACGCACACTCTCTTAATATGTATGAATACGAATTAATTGACGCTATACACTTTGGAGACCAGAGAGACATAAGAAAAGGTGAGAAAGAGACTTTCTGGGACGAAGGGATGCTAAGTGGGTTCTTTACGGAAGCAGTAGAGAAAAAAGCACTCGCTAAAAAGCAGAAGAAACCCGCTCTCGCTCAGTCCTATAAGATTGTTGCTAATAGCGGTTATGGGTTTTGGGGTCTTAATGCTAATGGAGACGATGGATATGGTAGAGACGGAATGGAGATTATGAAGACCGATGATACTTCTTTCTGGGAAATGGTGGCGAAGGGAGAGGTTAATAATGTGGGAACTATTGGAGATTATACATTAATTAGAACTACAAAACCTATGCCCGTCAAAGACTTTAATGTCTCCATAGCGGCAGCAATAGCGAGTGAGGCGAGAATTAAAATCCATAAGTTTATGAAAGCGGTTAAAGATGTAGGAGGAACACTTCTCTATTGTGATACGGATAGTTGTATATGTGATATTAAGTTATGTGATTATGAGGAACTAAAAGAAGAATTCTGTTGGGACGGAACGGGGGAGGATTTGGGTTCTATGAAGAATGAAGCAGAAGAGAAGTTAGAGAAATATTTTAAATCTAAATATGGTAAAGAGAATTATATGTCTTATATGGATAAACAGAAAGAAATAGATGGAGGAGAATATAGTTTTGATAAGGGTATTATAGCGGGGTGTAAGCAATATTGTCTTCGTAAAGAAACCTTTGATGGAGGTGTAATAGAAGCAGAAGCGTCTAAGGGTTGTAAAAAGAAATTAGATTATAGCGATTTTCACCACCTATTATATGGTTCTAAAATGGAAGAACAAAGAAAATATGAAGAAGAGATAAAAGAAAGAAAGGGTAGTGATTGGATTGCTCCCTCGGGTAATAGGATATATGAGAGACAAACACAATTTAGGAGCGGTTTAATAGAGCATATCAAAGAGGGTAATGGGTGCGAGGTGAAAATAATAAAATTAGATAAATCCCATAAAGTTAATTATGAGAAGGGAAGCGTAGCGGGGATAATAGGAACGGATGGAGTGTGTGCTAATGGAATAGTAGAACCTCTTATAATTTAAAATTTAGTAATTGTTATATACTCAAACACCCCCTTAGGTTTTGTAATTCTATGATAAAAATTAGAGACATCATATATCTCGCAACCGAGTAAGTATGATAAGTCTTTTAGTGTGTTTAATTCTATTGATTTAATGAAATTTTTTTTATCTAAATCGTAATAGAGATTTAAAACCCATAAGTTATTTGTTCTCCCCATATATTATATAAGATATTAAAAATTCTATATTTTAAACTTATATTAATTATATCTCTTAATACTATAATTAGAAAGATGAAGGATATGGATAAAGCAACTCACGCTAAACTACTGAAAGCAGTTAAGGACGGATTAATCACTCAAAAGCAACACGATAAGATGCCCGCTGCCCTCTTATTAGGAATTATCAAAAGAGGAGGTAATGGAAGTAAGAAAAAGAAAACCACTAAAAAAAAGAAAAAATAGAAAACGCTGTCTGTATATTTTTAATGTTTCTTATATATATATAGATAGATAATGTCGCTCAGTTTCCACTTTAATCAAAAGGACTTAGATAAAACGAATACTAAGGAAGCAGTAAAGAAACGGAAAGAAGATAAAGCATTTGGAGATAAGGTAATGGGTAGGAAAAGCGGAGTGAAAGGTATGACCTCTACAATCCCCGCCTCAGTAGTAGGAAACACAAAAGGAGGACACGGAAATTTCTGCGGTCAATCTCATATAGAACATAAAGAGGGGAGTAAAAAAGGGGGTAAGGGTTTAGCGAGGGTGTAAGTGTCGCTCTGCGACCAACCCTTAGGGTAAAGCATTTTAAAAATGCTGTCTGTTTTTTAATAATATTTTTTAATCTTCTATATTATATATATAGAAAGATGGCGGGGAAAATGAAAGACCGAAAGGATGGTAAATGCTTTGTTCTTAGAAACTCTAAGGGACAACCCTATTTAATTTGTCATAATAAAAAAGAACTAGCGAAACAGAAGAAACTAACAGACGCTAATAAAAAGAAAGCAGAGAAAAAGATTAAAGAGAGGGAAGCAAAAATGAAGAAGATTGCTGCTGAAAGAAAAGCGAAAGGACTACCTCCTCTTAAACCCGCTACAAAGAAACCTAAAAAATCAAAGAAATAGAATATGGAAAATGCCGAATAATACTTAAAACAATAATGATATATATAATTAAGATAATAAATTAAAAAATGGAAACACTCAAAAAAGAAATCCGTTCTCTTAAAGCACAACTCAAATATAAAGAAGGTGCTAGGCGAGCGGGGTTCGCTATGTTCTATGCGGAAGAAGAAAGAAACTTTAATATGATGTTTTCTCACGAAAACAAAATGAGAACCATTTTAAAGAATGCGGTAGGTGAAAACTCAATCCCTAAACATATAGAGAATGAATTAAAAGAATTATATGAAGAAACTAAAAAAGTTATAGAATGTCCTATATGCTTAGATATAATTAATAGGGAAGATTTAACACTTTCTAGTTGCGGTCATAAGTATCATACAGAATGCTATAAACAATTAATAGAGAAGGATGGTAAGTGTGCTATGTGTAGAAGAAAAATATACGCTAAAAAAGATTAAAAGAATTAAAATATATCTTATTATTAAATGACAACAACTATAAGAGAAGAAAAAATAAATGGATTAGAAGTTAAGAAAACTAGTTTTTCAGTAGATAAGAAGGATGCTACAATTCCTAAACCCTTACCGAGAACCTATAATCATTTCCTATTGATTACTGCTAAACCTCGGCAAGGGAAAACGACGCTAATGTTCTCTCTACTGACATTTAGAAAGTCCCCCTATTATAGAAAGTTTGATAAGGTTTATGTATTCTCTCCCTCACTCGCTACGAGTAAAGAAGATAGATTAAAAAGTGTTCCTAAGGAAAGGAAATTCTCTACCCTAGATGAAGAAACCTTACAGAAGGTCTATGATGAAATAGAAGGGCAAGGCGAGAGAGTGTTATTGTTATTAGATGATGTAGTTAATGATATAACTAAGAATAGCGGGGTTCTACCCTTATTAAATAAGATGATGATGAATAGGAGACATATATGCGGAACTGATGATGATGGAGAAGGATGTGGTCTTTCTATGTGGATGACTACGCAAGTTTTTAATAAAGTCCCTCGCTCTCTTAGGGCAACGGCAGATTATCATATTATCTTTAAAAGCACCAATAAGAAAGAATTAGATACTATATTTGATGAGATTATTTTAGTCCCTAGACCCCTATTTGATGATATTACTAAGTATGTATTTAATGATAAGCATAATTTTCTCTTAATAGATACTAATGAAGCATATGATAAGATGTATCATAAAAATCTAAATAAACGCTTAGTATTCGGTGAAGAAGTTATAAAAGAAATCATACCTAATATAGAAAGATAATAATATCTTATATAATATATATGAGGGTGGAAATCAAACCCAGCAAATTAAAGACTAAGAAATTCACTGCTACTTTTTATGATAAAGATAAGAAAGTTAAGACTACTCATTTTGGAGCAAAGGGATATAGCGATTTCACAATCCATAAAGACCCTAAACGGAAAAAACGCTATATTGATAGACATACGAAGCGAGAGAACTTTGAGGATTATATGACAGCGGGGTCTCTCTCTCGGTATATATTATGGGAAAAACCTAACCTTAAAAAATCAATAGAGTTCTATAAGAAAAGATTTAATCTTATATAGAGTATAATGAGTTTTGGAAAGATGGAAGACTTTACAATAGACCAGTTCGCGGGAAGTGCTGCTCTCATATTGGGTAGTATCGGGGGTCTCTTAATGATTATATGGAAGAGTAGATGTGAGTGTGATATAAATTGTTGCTGGTTATTTAGGTGTCATAGAAGTCCGCCCCCTAATGAAGGTGATAGTGAGGGGGAAGAAAACAAACCTACTCCTCAACCAGTAGAAGAACTAACCCCAGCAAATCCTCAAACAATAGAAAGAGAAGAACCCTAAAAACTAAAAACTACTTATATCGTAATAAATATCTACTATATAAGTATAATGAGCGACAGTGATGAGGAAAAGGTGGAAAGAGTTAAAAAACCTCGCACTCCAGCACAGATGGCGGCAGTAGAGAAAATGTTAGAGGGAAGGAGAAAAGCATTAGCATTAAGGAAAGAAGAAAAAGAAAAAGAAAAAGAAGATAAGAAAATGTTAAAGAAACAAATTAAGAAAAAGGTTATAGAAGAAACTAATATGTTAAATAAACTAAGTCCCTCTGAATTAGAAGACCTTAGACAAAATGCCTTAGGTAAGATTGATAAGGTAGTTAATACTCATTTAGAAGAAGTCAAAGAAGAAGAGATAAAAATTAAAGAAGACCCCGATTATGACCCTCCAACACCTAAACATAGGAGAAAACAAAATACTCCTAAAAAGAAGGTAGTGGTTAATAACTACTATGATGTAGAAAGTAGTAGTGAAGAAGAAGAAGAAGTAAATAATTACTATAAGAAAAAGAAAAAGAAAATGAGTGTTAAGAAGTTAAAAAAGACTGCGCGTCGTCCAACAAAGGAGATAGAGAGTTCCAGTAGCGAGGAAGAGAGTGATATAGAAACAGAGGAATTACAACCCCCACCATATAATAGTCAAAGCGTTCCATTTAATCCTATGGGAGATATTATTTTCCGTTAAATAACACTTTAATTTTTAATATAAGAAAATAAATATCTTTATTAATATTAAATGAGTGTTAATAATAATTCTAGTAGAACAATAGACGGACAAAATACCTTATTCTGTGATACAATAGAAATAACTGAGGAAATTATATTAAATGGGGATAATGGTGCGCCTAATAATATTATTAGAAGCGACGGAGTTAATGCTAGGTGGGCAGTTATAAGCGATTTAATGTTAGACCTTACTGCTGGAACTAATATCTCTTATAATGCGGGGAATACTTATAATGGAGGGACTGCTAGGACTATATCAGCAACTAATACGGAATATACGGCGGGAACGGGTCTAACTCTATCAGTAGGGAATGAGTTTTCTACTAATAATATTCCTAATAGCGATTTAGCAAATTCTACAATCTCGGGAAAATCCTTAGGGACTAACTTAGATAATTTAACGGCGGGAACTAATATTTCTTATTCAGCGGGTTCTACTTATAATGGGGGTTCTGCTATTACTATTAACTCAACAGATACTAATACGGAATATACGGCGGGAACGGGTCTAACTCTATCAGTAGGGAATGAGTTTTCTACTAATAATATTCCTAATAGCGATTTAGCAAATTCTACAATCTCGGGAAAATCCTTAGGGACTAACTTAGAGAGTTTAACGGCGGGGACTAATATAGTTATGGCGAGTTTAGACGGAATAGAACCTTCTTATAATGGAAATAAGGCAATCACTATTGCCTCCACAGATACTAATACGGAATATACGGCGGGAACGGGTCTAACTCTTACGGCAGAAGAGTTTAGTTTAACTCCTAACCCCTCTACAACTAAATTCTTTCCTATCGTCCAAACGGGGAATAATGGATTAGAAACGGGACAACTCTATTATGATACGGTATTCGGTTTAACTATCGCTTAATCAATTAAGCATTCGTCTAACCAATTAGGTTTCTTATATAAACAAATCATATCCTTACTCAATACATTCGCCATATCCCTATACTCATTACATTCCCTATCATTCCTCCCTCCTCTACTCCTAGTGTAATCCCCCTCTTCATATTTCCAATAATAAATTCCGTCTAAACAATTAAAAGCAAAATAAGTTTCTCTTTTATCATTACTCTTTAACATTTTCTCTATCTTAGAATAGTTAAACATTAATCCTCCATTTCTATCAAAAGCGTTGTGATTACAACTACGAGTTTTTAATTCTATAATGTAATCATCATTCATAAAATCAAAAGTATCATATTGGTTCTTAGTCTTAACTAGTTTCCCGAAAACTCTTTCCAATAGTGGTTGGGTGAATACTTCTCCCTTCTCCCCCATTATTAAATCTTCTTTGTATCGTTTATTAACTTTATTTGGCATAATCTAATGTATTTTTATTTTTTTAAGTAATTTCGGCAATCCTCTTTTTATATTCTTAAAACTAAGAAAAATATTATTGTTATAAAAAATATAACCTTAATATATATAAGAGTATGGATGAAAAAGATGCCTCCTCCTATTTTGATAAAAGTAGAGAAGACAAATATATAAGATTATTCCTAAGTGGTAATCGCGATAGTGGAGGGAGGAATATTCATAATAAAGTGGGTAGAATGATGTATCAATTTAGAGATGATAAAGCAGACCCTAAGATTAAATATGCGAGTGATACTACTTACGGAGAACCCATTAAGTCTAAGGTAGAACTGCTTTCTAGGGAAAAAAAGGATAGTGGTCCTAAAACTTTATTCTTAGTTAATCCTAAAACTGGGGAGTTAGTGAAAGATAGATATAATAAACCTATTGAGTGGGGAGGTAGGAGATATGATAATCTTAAAAAGAGGCAAGACTGGGATGAAGTAGAGAGATTAGAGAAAATGG
>TARA_R110000787_G_scaffold41071_2_pt1 | contig 10179 bp, 12 predicted proteins | sample TARA_R110000787 | Tara Oceans TARA_R110000787 (sample SAMEA4397920) | marine metagenome | biome: Polar Biome; feature: [DCM] deep chlorophyll maximum layer (ENVO:01000326); material: water (ENVO:00002006), including particulate matter (ENVO:01000060) such as... | depth 35 m
AGTAGATTTAAGACCTTTATTTCATGTCTTTGGAATTCTTCCACAAGAACCATCTACATTACAGCAAGCATTAGATCAAGCTGGCATTGTTCCTTCTCAAACTATTTACAATAGACTGCAAGATTATTTTGCCCTGATTCCTGTGGACAACTCGGCATTCGTTACCTACGCCCTAATCGTATATCCAAATCTATTCACAGATGGACCTACCGCAACTCCTGATTACGGTGTAGGATGGCACTACCAAAAATCGCTGACTTACGATACCGCCGAAGCACAGCAAAGAATCGACATCCTTCAGGACATTATTGAACTGTATTATCCAAATGGTGCACCTTCAAATGAAAATCCAGATGTTTGTTGCTTGCTGGATACGATGAACATCACCATGGCAGGTGGAGAGGTTATAGTAACAGGAGGCGTAGAACCATATGACATTTCAATCGAGATAACTGGTAATGTTCAGACGGTAACTGTAATTGATTTCGATGGCTGTGAAGCCACTGCTGAATTTCCAATCCTTGGTATATCAGAGGAGCTTCTGCAAGGGATAATAATTTACCCCAATCCTGCTTCGACAGAAATTCATATTGATGTTACAGATCATAGTTTTCAAATAGAAACACTACAAATGATTGCGATAAATGGTCAGGTAATTAAACAGTATCAAAAAGCGGATCGTATACTAGATGTAAATGGACTAAGCAATGGTATTTACATACTGAAAATTGAATTGGCTGATGGTGCACAAATGAATAAACGAGTTATTGTTTTGAGATAGAAATAGCCAATGGAACTAGAACTGCATAGAACACCGCGTATAATTAATTGCTTTGGCAAGTGCTTATTTGGAAAATTCCTTCGGAATTTTCTCTGGCACGTTTTTGTTTACTAAATTAGTTGCTTAAACACGCAACAAACCATACACGAAGACGTTTTATGCCATTATGCACAACTAAAGAAAGAGTAACCAGCAAAATGAATTAATCAAAATTTAAATTATGAAAAACACAATCTTAGCAGTAATAATGATTATTGCACTAGCAAGCTGCCAATCAAACAAAAAAGAAGAATCAACAAAAACAGAGCAAGTAGCAACAACCCAAATAGCAACTACAGAAAATGCTTTTTTTGCTAAAAATGGAAGAATTATTACTCCAGAATCGTACCCTACAGACGAAACATCACGGCAAATACTAAAGAGCCAAGACTTGATAGGTGTGAACAATTTTAATCACAAACCCCAATTAACACCTACTGATAAGCAACCAGTTGTGCGCATGAACAGGGACACTTACTATTCCATGGCTGTTATTGATGTATCTAAAGGGGCAAGTATAACAATGCCCGAAATTCCCGAAGGAAAATACATGTCTATCCAACCGGTAACCGAAGATCACCGAATTCAAGCAATGAAATACGGTGCAGGCACCTTTGACTTAACAACACATACTGGTACACATTTATATGTAGTAGTTCGCCTTGATGCTACTTTCACCGAAGCAGAGGCAAAAGAAATTCATGATAAAATGAGCATTAGTGCGAATTCAGATAATTCATTTACAACAATGCCCGTGGATGAGGAGTCATTTACCGCAGTAGAGAATGCATTAAAAGCTAAAATGACATCTGTTATAAAACGAGACGGAGTAGATGCTTTAAAAGGTATGTTCACCGACCCTCGTGATTCATCTAATGAGCTATTCACTCAAGAGAAATACGAATTAGGAGCTGCTCTTGGTTGGGGGGGTGCACAAATGATTGATAATATTTATGAATTATCAGAAAACTATTCGGCAGATCACTGCTATCAATTGACCTTTGAAGATCCTGAAAATCTTGCCTTCTGGTCTATCACAGTTTATGACAAAAAAGGTTTTATGTTTAATGACCTTGCCAACTTTAGTTCTAATAAAGCTCAGGCAAATGCCGATGGAACGTACACTGTAAGTTTTGGTTGTGGTGCAGATGCCCCAAACAATATGGAGATTGCTAACCCATCGGGGGTATTTAACATTGCTGTGCGTCATTATCAACCGTCAAAAAGAGTCTTTGATGATGATTACCGCCTTATACCTTTTATGAAGGTAGTGTCTAATGAATAATAAAATGCAATATGCTGTTTAGCTGTCTGAAGTGGATTCTGAACAGAATGAAAAAGTGAAATAAACGGCATACAACATTGTATAAGCAGCATTAAAAACGACTGCTTATACTCACCATTAGTACTAATTTTCACAGCTGTAACATATAAACTTATATTTCGTCTAGTAAACATCAATCTCTTTTTAAAAAATAAATGACAATTTTAGTAGTAGGTGCAAGTGGGGCAACAGGAAAACAGCTAATTGAACAACTTTTAATTCAAGGACATAATGTTAAGGCAGTTGTGAGATCCCCTGAAAAATTGCCAGAAGCCTGGAAAAGTAATGAGCGTATAAAAATTATTTCTGCAAGTCTTTTAGATTTAAGTGATAACGAAATGATTGAATTAACTCTTGGTTGCCATTCAATCGCATCATGTCTAGGACATAATATGAATTGGAAAGGAATTTATGGACAACCCAGAAAACTTGTGACAGATGCTGCTCGTAGACTTTGTAATGCTATAGAAACCAATAAACCAGAAAGCCCAATTAAATATGTTTTAATGAACACTACAGGTAATCGCAATCGTGATCTAAATGAACCTATTTCGTTTGCCCAAAAATGTGTTATTGGACTTTTAAGGCTACTTTTACCTCCTCATGTTGATAATGAAAAAGCAGCAGATTATTTACGCACCCAAGTTGGAAAAAATAACCAATTTATTGAATGGGCTGCTGTAAGACCAGATGGTTTAATTGATGATGATAAAGTAACCGATTACGAAATACATCCATCTCCAATTAGAAGTGCAATTTTTAATGCTGGAAAAACCAGTCGTATAAATGTTGGCCATTTTATGGCAAGTCTAATTAGTGATAATGATTTATGGAGTAAATGGAAAGGGCAAATGCCTGTAATATATAATAAGTCGCCTGAGAATTTAAAAGTTTAATTCTTAAGTAACAAATCATACATGAGCACATTAACATTAATAAGAAAAAACAATGAACCGATTCGTTAAATTCCTAGAAAAAAACACTTCAGGAAAAAAAATATTGAGTCTTTTTATACTCACCAATGTTGTTTACTTATTTATGTTGTTTGTAACGATTCCGAAAACAATGGGATTCTCGAACGGAATGAAATTGTTAGATATGTTGCCTACTGGATATAATCGGGACTACGTAAATGAATTATTTAGGACACTGGGTGAAAATGGACGTGAAATTTATATAACTAACCAATTACCTGTGGACATGATTTATCCGCTACTTTTTGGGCTAACCTATTCTTTACTATTAGCATATTTTCTTAAAAAATTAAACAAACTGAAATCTCCTTTTACTTATCTATGCTTGTTGCCAATAATTGCTGGAATCGCGGATTATCTGGAAAATATCGGGATTATCACAATGCTGAACAGTTATCCAGACTTGACAGAGACTACAGTTAATGCAACAAATACTTTTTCAGTTATAAAAAGCACTTCAACCAGTATATTTTTTATTGCCGTGATAGTAACCTTTATACTACTTGGAATTAAATTCGTAAAAAAGAAATAAAACTAGTGCTAACAACGTGTAGAATTAATTGCTTTGGCAAGTGCTTATTTGGAAAATTCCTTCGGAATTTTCTCTGGCACGTATTTGTTTACTAAATTAGTTGCTTAACCAAGCAACAAACCATACACAATACGTCACCAATTAGTATAAATTTTTCCTGCCACTCGTAAATAAATTGTCCGAATTTAAAAAAAAACGGTGATGGGTGTAATAATTTTTGATTTTGGCCACTAACCAAGTAAATCAATTAAAAATAAGGTTATGAAAACAAAAAAACAAAATAGAGGTATTTCAATTCTTCAAGTATCTGGATCACTTATTTGGGCGGTACTTATTCTAATTTGCAGTATACTATTAAAAGATTCTGATAAAAATCAAATTGTAATAAATGCATTAATTATTGGTGCAGGTTTGCAGGTTTCCCTGTTGGGATATTTTTCAAATAAATTCTTAAAAAACAATGCATGATAGTTAATATTATAATTATCAAATTATTTGTACATGAGTAACGATTTTTACAGATTATCCATTTTACCCCATGTAGCCATTGTCATAAAAATTTGTCGGGCATATACCAATTCTCAGGAAGATTTTGAAGATTACTACCAAGAGGTGTGTTTACAGATTTGGAGAAGCAAAGATAATTTTAAGGAGCAGTGTGAATGGTCTACTTGGGTTTATAAGGTATCATTGAATGTATGCTTGACTTTTCTAAAGAAAAAGAAAATCAATCACCAGTATTTCGCTTCTGATTCCTTGCCTGAAGAAGCCATAGAAGAAAGCCATGCCTTTGCTGATGAATCTCTTAATCAATTGTATGATGCCATTAGACAATTATCTGAAGTTGACAGAGGAGTGATTTTACTTTATCTGGAAGAAAAGTCATATCAGGAAATAGCAGATATCGTTGGTACCAATGCTAACAATATCGGTGTACGAATTAAAAGAATAAAGGAACGTTTAAAAAAAGTATTAGATGGGAAAGTCAATTGAAACAATTTGGGAAAAAGGATTTTTAGACAGTGGCGCACTAATTGCTCCTAAACTCAATAATTTGTACAATCAAAAATCGAAAACTATTATCGATAAATTGAAACGAATGATGAAAGTTAATATTTACGTCATTATGGTTTTTGCATTTTTGACTTTGGGGCTGTACGTTGCGCTTGGGACTCCCTATACTGGAATGTTTATGTTTTTTCTCTTTATGGGGGTTTGTTGGATAAGTATTAAACAGGGAAGAACCATGAAAAACATTGATGCTAGTTTGAGTAGTTATGATTATCTCAAGTCAGTAAACAGTTGGCTTAAAATGGCCATTTCAAACAATACAAAAGTAATGCGTTTCTTCTATCCTCTGGTGTTCTTAGCATCTTTGATGCCAATAGTACACGCATTGAAAGCAGGAGAAGTAACGAATGCAGCGATTTTGAATTCTGGATTTCATCTAGTCTATGGAATTCCGACATTTACATGGATTATAGCTTTCGTAATTGCTGTTCTAATTTATGTTTTTGGTGGTGAAATTTATAAATGGGATGTGAATTTGGCCTACAGGCGAATTTTTAGAAAACTCGAAAATATGATTGCTGAAATGGAGGAGTTGAGAAACGGATAATGGTGATAACAATGTATAAAAGCAATAGCGGTTTAAGACCATCCTCAAGCGTTCTTGTTTTATATTAAGTATCTTTCTCCTTGAAAAGCAGTATATTTTTAACCGCTACTGCTCTTATACCAAACGTAAGTAATTACATATAAAACAAGAATTGGAAGAATTAATCAATAAAATAAAAGGAAGGTTAGAGTTAAGCGCGGAAGCAGAAGATTTTCTTTATTCCATTTCTAAAGAAAAGAAACTCCCTAAAGGTGAAGTCTTAATCCGCCAAGGACAAGTGGTAAGAAGGACATTCTTTGTAACTTCAGGCTGCTTAAGATCTTACTGTATTGATAAAAACGGGAGAGAACACACCTTGCTATTTGCCATTAAGGATTGGTGGATCAGCGACTACATCGCTATTCATACAGATGAGCTCGCAACGCTAACCGTAGAATGCCTCACCGAATCGAATATCATTGAATTCAATGCCAAAGAATTGGATAAAATTCATGCGCGGTTCCCAGAATTCGAAGCTTATCAAAGACATAATTTAGAACGTCACGTAGTTAGTTTACATAAGCGCATTTTGAATCAACTACAATTAAGCGCTCCTGAGCGATATGATTTATTCTTAAAGCAATACCCCGATATCGAGCAGTACACTCGAAATTATCACATTGCCTCTTTTTTAGGCATCACCCAACAAAGTTTGAGTCGCATTAGAGTGGAAAAAGTAAAAAAATAGTTTTCTTACCATAGGGTGAATTTTACTTGTAATACTCACGCTACTTTTGCACCTAATGATTAACAAAAATCGATACAGATATGAAAGCATTACAAATAGTACAATACGGTGATATTAAAGGCAGTTTAGCTTTTAATGAAGTTAGCAAACCGACAGTCCAAGCAAATGATGTGCTTATAGAAGTTAAGGCCGCAGCCATTAATCCGATAGATAAACTTATTATTCTAGGAAATCTTCAAGGAATGCTTCCAATTCCGTTACCAAGCACGAGCGCATACGATGTAAGTGGAGTTGTAGTTGAAAAAGGAAATGAAGTAATGGATTTTGAAATTGGAGACTTGGTTTATTCTAGAGTTCCTCAAGAACAAATGGGAACCATAGCAGAATATGTAGCAGTAACGAGTGGTGCCGTTTCAAAAAAACCGGGTAACATTTCTTTTGAAGAAGCTGCAAGTTTGCCCTTAGCGGGATTAACAGCGTTGCAATCTTTAGAGTATGCAGGAATAAAAGAGCACGATAAAGTTCTAATTCATGCTGGATCTGGTGGTGTAGGTAGTCTCGCTATTCAATATGCCAAAGCAAAAGGAGCGTATGTGTATACCACAACAAGTACAACTAATGTTAGCTGGGTTAAAGAACTTGGAGCAGACAGAGTAATTGATTACAAAACCGAAGATTATAAAACTATTGTAAAAGATGCGGACATCGTGTTCGACACACTAGGTAATAACTATACTACTGGGGCTTTCCAAGTGATTAAGAAAGGTGGAATCGTTGTTAGCGTTATCGGTGCTATGGACGAGGAAACGGCAAAGATGTTTGGTCTGGCAGATTACAAATTGCCAGAAGATTTAGCAAAAGTAATTAGCGATAAAGATGCGACTTACAAATATATTTTCATGCACCCTAATGGCTCGCATTTAGGCCAGATTAAAGCACTAGTTGAGGACGATAAAATCAAGCCGGTTATTGATAAAGTTTATCCTTTCAATGAAAGCATTGAAGCATTTACACATTTGGCATCAGGTAGAGCAAAAGGAAAAATTGTAATTAAAATAGCTTAAGGCAAACTCAGACTTATTAATTAAATAATTAGAAATTATGATAAAAAAGATATTAATTGGACTAGGAAGCGTCATTACCCTTGCAATTGTTGTGTTATACTTTACAAGTAGACCAAAACTAGAGGCCGATGGTTCATACAGTCCTTCAAAATTGGCTCTCTCTTTGGCTACAGTTGAAGTAAGTGATTTTGAAAATGTTACTTACCAGAAATACCAAGGAGATAAATCTAAAATATTGGTGATTTTCACAGAACATAAAAACTTAAAAATGAAGAATGGCAAATCGTTTTCTACAGGAAATCACCCGATAGAATCTCTCGTTCCAATGTTGCATCTTAAAAATGCGGGCTTCGATTTTGAAATAGCGACACAAACAGGAAAGCCTGTCGTTTTTGAAATGTGGGCTTTTCCCGAAAAAGACGAACAGATGAAAGCTATTTATGAGGAGTACAAGTCGAGCTTTGAGAACCCTATAAGCCTTCAAAGTTTTATTGACTCATCATTCACAGAATCAGCATCGTATGCGGCAGTTTTTGTACCCGGTGGACACGGAGCTATGATTGGCATTCCTGAAGATGAAAATGTTTCGAAAATTTTGAATTGGGCACATGACAGAGATCTATTCACCATAAGCCTTTGTCATGGACCAGGTTCGTTTCTGTCTACCACACTTAATGGTCAAGAATTTCTTTACAAAGGATACGACATGGCCGTATTCCCAGATGCTGTAGATGAACAGAGTCCAATGATTGGTTATTTACCAGGTAAAATGCCTTCGGGTTTAAGCGAAAAACTGAACGCCTTAGGTGCTAACATTGTTAATACAGAGTCTGATAATACAGTTGTCGTAGACAGAAAATTAATTACTGGTGCAAGTCCTTTAGCCTCAAATGATTTAGGAAAGCTAGCTGCTGAAACTTTATTGAAAGAACTGAGATAAACCTACTTACAACATAGTATAAAAGCAATAGCGGTTCGGGTGCAAACTCAACCGCTATTTTTTTATTAAGTAAATTGCTAACCATAAGAGGAATTGCAATAAATTCGCTACTGCTCTTATACCAACCGTTGTGCGTCATAACTAAGATGATTGAATTTTACTAATTTATGAATGAACTAAAGGATTATTTCAATGCTATTTCAAAACTCAATGAATCGACTTGGAATAAAATATTACCTTTCTTTAAGAAAGATAGCCTACTGAAGAACGAATATTTTGCAAAAGAGTATCAAACTGCTCGTCAAATTGCTTTTTTAAAAACAGGTGTTGTAAGAGCTTTTTTTATCAATCAAGAAGGAAAAGATTACAACAAACAATTTTTTGTTGGAAAAAGCATAATAGGTGCTTATACCTCTTTACTAACTGGAAATACAAACTTAATTGCTCAACAGGCTTTAACAGACTGTGTTATTTATACTTGTGATTTTGCATCACTAACAAACCTATATGATGAGTGTCAAGATTTAGAACGATTTGCAAGAAAAATAGCAGAACATTATTTTTTAGAAAAAGAGAAGAAAGAGATTGAAATCGTGTTACTTGATGCCTCTCAGCGGTATATTCTCTTTAAAGAAGAATTTCCAACACTCGAACAACTTATATCTCAATTTCATATTGCGTCATATCTTGGTATATCTGCCACACAATTAAGTAGGATTAGAAAACAGACCCTTACAAAATAATTTAGCCTTCATTTCTTTACATATGTAAATGGATTCCCATTTACATGGTCGTTGCTTTGTATCATATTAATTTAAAACAAAAAATATGAAAACCCAAAACACAAAAAAATCAAACAACTTAAATTATACAACAATGACATTAAAAACTACTTTAAATTCAAGATTCTGGAAAATTACATTTCTCATTGCTGGACTTTATACAGCTGGCGGAGTTTTACCAGGCATATTTAATCCAGAGCAAGGGTTATTTGACTTCACAAGTCAAATAATCGAAGATTGGAATACCTTATATTTTTTTAGGAGTTTATGGATTACTGTTTTAGTTTTTGGTATTGGCTTTTTTATAGTAGCTCTAAACCCAGCTAAACACATTGGTATCGTAATTATGGGTCTATTAGGTAAGCTATTGTTTGCTTCCAATGTACTATTTCAATACTCAAATGAGAAAGTTAATCAAATGGCAATGACCGCTGCATCTATAGATTTAATATTTGTTTTACTGTTTGGAATTTTCATTTTCAAGTATTACACATACAAAGAAAACAATTAAATACAATCGATTAAAACTAAAGCTATGATAAAGAAAGGAGATGCTTTGGTAAATGTTAGAACAGGACAAAAAATGACATTTTTAAAAACATGGGCAGAAACCAACGGCACACAACTAAAGATTGAGTGCGTTAGTCCGGTTACACCAGAAAGAGAAAAATCACATTATCACCCTTATCAAGAAAATCGGTTTACCCTTTCACAGGGGCAACTTTTATTTACGATAGATGGTAAGGAACAATTGGTCTCAGCTGGAGATATAATTTCTATTCCTAAAAATATACCTCATTCATTTTATAATTCTGGACGTATAGATGCCCATTATATTCAGGAGTTTTTTCCTGCGCTAAAAATTGACAGTCTATTTGAATCATTCTTTGTATTAGCAAAAGAGGGTAAGCTCAATAAAAGTGGAACTCCAAATATATTTAGGACTGCATTGATATTACTTAATTTTGAAAAGGAAATAAGATTAGCAGCTCCCAATTGGAAGGTTCTAAAAGTATTTTTTAGGATATTAGCGCCAATCTCCAGACTTATGGGGTATAAATCATTTTATGAATAAGAACGAGCGCACAACAAAGAACTGAGCTAAAAAACAAGCTTAATTAAGCTAATTTTGAAACATAATTCTTGTCATAAGGTAATCCTGATTTAGAAATACCATAAGCCTGCTTTATTAATTTATTACACACTGCAATTAATGCAAGTTTCTTGCTTTTCCCTTTGTTTATAATTCGTTCATATAAAGCTTTGCATTGAGAGTTGTGAATACTCGCTGTAAAACTGTATAAAAACAAATGATTTCTAACTATTGGATTTCCTGTTTTGCTTATTCTAGTTTTTCCTCTTATACTACTACCTGAGCTTCGCTCGTTTGGAGCCAAA
>TARA_R110000787_G_scaffold72768_5_pt1 | contig 10164 bp, 8 predicted proteins | sample TARA_R110000787 | Tara Oceans TARA_R110000787 (sample SAMEA4397920) | marine metagenome | biome: Polar Biome; feature: [DCM] deep chlorophyll maximum layer (ENVO:01000326); material: water (ENVO:00002006), including particulate matter (ENVO:01000060) such as... | depth 35 m
CATGGCAGCGGATGAGGCAGCAGCGGTACTAGCTTCTGTTGAAACCGAACCTGGTCGCACCACTGACCCTGTGCGTATGTATATGCGTGAAATGGGTACGGTTGATCTATTAACGCGCGAAGGCGAGATTGCCATTGCCAAGCGTATCGAAGAAGGTATTCGTGACGTACAGCATGCCATGTCTTACTGGCCGGGTACGGTACAGTTCGTCCTTGACGAGTATCAAAAAGTCCAAGATGGCGAGAAAAAACTTTCTGACGTTATCACTGGTTTCTTAGACCCTGAAACCGAAGAAGACAAAATCGCTGCTCAAGAAGCCAAAGAAGCAGCGAAGGAAGAACGCGAGCGCATCAAAGAAGAAAAAGAAAACCCGCCGATCATCAAAGAAAAAGCCAAAGTAAAATCTGGGCTTGATGATGACGAGGACGACGACGAGGAAGTGGAAGAGGACGCTGAAGAAGAAACCAGCGGTATCGATCCAGAAGAAGTACGCCTGCGTCTAGAAGAGATCGAGCATCTATTTATTAAAGCCAAGCAAGCCTTACTTGATTATGGTCGTGGTAGCACCCAAGCCAATGAAGCTTATGAGCAACTGGCTAGCCGCTTTATGATGCTAAAGCTGAATAACCGTCTATCTGATCAAGTCATGGCCATCATGCATGACGTCTATGACGACGTGCGTAAGCATGAGCGTCAAATCATGCGCTTGGTGATTCGCCGTGGTCGTATGCCGCGCGAAGAGTTCCGTAAGACTTTTCCAAGTAATGAAACCAACGTTGATTGGTTGATTGAGCGTATTAAAGGTAAGCCTGCTTTTGCTGCCACGTTAGAGAAAGTCGCCGACGATGTTATCTTGTTACAACGTGCTATCCGTGATTACGAGCATAAGCTCGAGATGGAAATCCACGATATGAAAGATGTGGCGCGCCGTATGGCTATTGGTGAAGCCAAAGCCCGCCGTGCCAAAAAAGAGATGGTCGAGGCTAACCTACGTCTGGTTATTTCTATTGCCAAAAAATATACCAACCGTGGTCTACAGTTCTTGGATCTGATCCAAGAAGGTAACATCGGCTTGATGAAAGCCGTCGATAAATTTGAATATCGCCGTGGTTATAAGTTCTCGACCTATGCGACTTGGTGGATTCGTCAGGCAATCACCCGCTCTATCGCTGACCAAGCACGTACCATCCGTATCCCTGTGCATATGATTGAGACGATTAATAAGATCAATCGTGTCTCTCGTCAATTGCTACAAGAAATGGGACGCGAGCCAACGCCTGAGGAATTAGGCGAACGCTTAGAGATGGACGAAGCCAAAGTTCGTAAAGTACTAAAAATCGCCAAAGAGCCTATCTCAATGGAGACGCCAATCGGTGATGATGAAGACTCGCACCTAGGTGATTTTATCGAAGATGGTACGATCTCAAGCCCTGTTGACGATGCGACGGCTGCTGGTTTACGTGAAGCGACGCGTGATGTATTAGGCAACTTGACTGAGCGTGAAGCACGCGTGCTCAAAATGCGTTTTGGTATCGATATGCCGACCGACCATACTTTAGAAGAAGTTGGTAAGCAGTTTGATGTGACGCGTGAGCGTATTCGTCAGATTGAAGCAAAAGCATTGCGTAAATTACGTCATCCATCACGCTCTGAGCATCTGCGCTCTTTCCTTGAAAATGATTGATAAGCCCCTTATAAAGACAGTAGCTTTTTAGCATACTCTCTTTATATATCGTAGATATATATAGCCCAAAAGCTGAGCGCGTCTCAGCTTTTTTGTGGTTAATCGATAGTCGTTTGTTAAAATACTAGCCAATTTTAAGACTCAAGCCCCATTATAAAATAGTACTAAGGACTCACCCATGAGCGATAATCAACAAAATCCTAAAAAAGATGTCAACGTCTCTCAAATATCGTTAGGCAATGACAAAATTAAAGGCAAAAAAACCGACATTCAAAATCCTGAGTTGTGGGATTTTCCGATGAATTACCCGATGAGTATTATCGGTAATGAAGGTGAACATGAGACTTTGTTGAACGAAGTCAAACTCATTTTAGGCAGCCAGTTTCCTGATTTTGACTTAGCGTCTATGCAAGTCAAACCTTCAAAAACAGGACGCTTTCATTCTATACGGGTGAACTTATACTTAACGACTGCTGAGCAAGTCAATACCCTATATGCGTCTCTTGATGCGGCTAAGACGGTACGCATTGTGATGTAACTTATGATAGGGTTGACAGTCTCTTGCTGCCCTCTATCAAATCCTACTATCATGGGCGTAAATTCACTGAAGATAATGACAATCGTCACTCATTTGGGTGGCGATTTTTTGTGGTTTGATGTACAATCTGCGCCCGCATTATTATTGCCGTGACTGCTTTTATTAGTCAACAATTTACGAGAAAATAAAAAGCAAAGAGTGATTATATTTTTACAAAAAATTTATTATTAAGCTCATTTGCGTCTAACCCTTATGCCATCGTCCTTTGCCCAAATTCGGACAACGCATAAGCCCTCAGCAACATAGTTTGCCGCTAAAATCAATATAGCATTTTCAAAATTTTCCCGCTATATTGTGTCCACCTATTAACAAACACGCTATATGTAGTGCTCAGTGATTTTAAGCATCACCATGAGCCGTGGCTAGCTTTTGCCTCAAAAAAACACTCTATCATGAGCATATATATCGCGTTATAAAGCATGCTTGGCGTCCTTACACCGCGCAGCATCACTAATAAGTCATTCAGTAAATAACTATTAAGCAATCAACTTACGAGGTCAGCATGACACATATCGATAAAATCCAAGTAACCAAACGTGATGGACGTTTAGAGCCTATCGAGTTAGATAAAATTCACAAGGTTATCGAGTGGGCAGCTCACGGTTTAGATAATGTGTCGGTGTCACAAGTGGAGCTAAAATCACACATTCAGTTTTATGAAGGCATCAAAACTCGCGATATTCATGAAACCATTATCAAGTCAGCAGCAGATCTTATCTCTGAAGATACGCCTGACTATCAGTATTTAGCCGCGCGCTTGGCCATCTTCCATTTACGTAAAATTGCTTATAATAAATTCACCCCGCCGCACCTTTATGATCATGTCAAAAAGCTTACTGATGCTGGTAAATATGATCAGCATATCCTAGCCGATTATAGCCGTGCGGAATTTGATGAATTAGAAGAGTATCTAGATCACTGGCGCGATATGAATCTGGCTTATGCAGCTGTTGAGCAAATGGCAGGTAAATACCTCGTCCAAGATCGCGTTAGCAAAACCGTGTATGAAAGCCCACAGTTTTTGTACATGTTGGTTGGGATGTGCTTGTTTAGCCGTTACGAAAAGTCAGAGCGTATGAACTATGTGAAGCGTTTCTATGATGCGACTTCAGAATTCAAAATCTCACTACCAACCCCTATCATGTCTGGTGTGCGTACGCCATCGCGCCAGTTTAGCTCGTGTGTATTGATCGAATGTGGTGATAGCCTAGACTCAATCAACGCCACCACCAGCGCCATCGTACGCTATGTGTCACAGCGTGCTGGTATCGGCATCAACGCGGGTCGTATCCGTGCCCTTGGTAGCCCTATCCGTGGCGGCGAAGCACAGCACACTGGTTGTATCCCATTCTATAAATTGTTCCAAACTGCTGTTAAATGCTGCTCACAAGGCGGCGTCCGTGGCGGTGCAGCGACGTTATTTTACCCATTATGGCATTTAGAAGTTGAGTCGCTCTTAGTATTGAAAAACAACCGCGGCGTCGAAGACAACCGTGTCCGTCACATGGACTACGGCGTCCAGCTAAACAAAACCATGTATACCCGTTTGATTAAAGGTCAAGACATCTCGCTATTCTCACCAGGCGACACGCCGGGCTTGTATGATGCGTTCTTTGAAGATCAAGACAAGTTTGAAGAGCTATATACCAAGTACGAAAATGACCCTACTATTCGTAGCCGTCAAATCCCAGCAGCAGATTTGTTCAGCTTAATGATGCAAGAGCGTGCCAGCACGGGTCGTATCTACATCCAAAACGTCGATCATTGCAACACCCATAGCCCATTTGACCCGACTGTTGCGCCAATTCGCCAGTCAAACCTATGTATGGAAATCGCCCTACCGACCAAACCACTTGATAACATCAATGACGAAGAAGGCGAAATCGCCCTTTGTACACTATCAGCGGTCAACTTGGGTAAAGTTGAAAACGTCAGCGATATCGAAGAGCCAGCAGAACTCATCGTCCGTGCGCTTGATGCTCTGCTCGACTATCAAGACTACCCAGTAAAAGCCGCTCAAAACGGCAGCATGCGTCGTCGTACTCTAGGTGTGGGCGTGATTAACTATGCTTATTACTTGGCTAAGAATGGCGTACGCTATTCAGACGACAGCGCGCTTGGTCTGACGCATCAAACGTTTGAAGCATTGCAATTTTATCTCTTGAAAGCGTCAAACAAATTGGCAAAAGAGCAAGGCGCTTGCCCTGCGTTCAATGAGACGACGTACTCACAAGGTATCTTGCCGATTGATACGTACAAAAAAGACTTGGATCAAATCTGCCAAGAGCCGCTACATCTCGATTGGGAAACGCTACGCACTGAAATCACCACTCACGGTCTGCGTAACTCTACCCTAACCGCCTTGATGCCATCTGAGACCTCTAGTCAGATCGCCAACGCGACCAACGGTATAGAGCCACCACGCGGTCTGGTCTCTATCAAAGCGTCAAAAGATGGCATCTTAAAGCAAGTCGTACCTGAGATTGCTACCCTAAAAGATCAGTACGAGCTACTATGGCAAATGCCGAACAATGACGGCTATATCAAGCTGGTCGCTATCATGCAAAAGTTCGTCGATCAAAGTATCTCTGCCAACACCAACTACGATCCCGTTCGTTATGAAGGTGGTCGTGTACCAATGAAGATATTGCTTAAAGACTTGCTAAACGCGTATAAGCTTGGTGTGAAGACGTTGTATTACCACAACACACGTGATGGTGCGAACGATGCCCAAGCGGATATGGAAGATGATTGTGCTGGCGGGGCTTGTAAGATTTAGGTTTTTAAACAAATGGTGTTTTCTCTGTCCGAAGTTAGTCGTAGGGTGTATTGAAACATCAAATGTCTTATCCACCTTAAACAATTAAAATGGCTGATTGATTATGATTCGACAAGATAGTATATGAAGAAAATTCTATATGCTATCTTTAAAAATATAGAGGCAAAAACCTATGACAGAACCATTTGTTTTAAATCTACCTAGAAAAAATGATGAAATTGAAGCAATTGAATGTCCTCAAAGCTTAGTCCTAATCGGTGCAAACGGTTCAGGTAAGACAAGACTCGGTACATGGATTGAGATGGATTCTTCACAGAAAGGAAAAGTGCATCGTATATCTGCGCAAAAGTCATTAACAATGCCAGACAATGTTATGCCCAAATCAATTGAACTGGCTGAAAATGAACTATTACATGGACACCAAGATTCCAATATATCAAACTATAATGCTTACAAAAAAGGTTATCGTTGGGGAAATTTACCAGCTACGTTCCTTCTTAATGATTTCGATAAACTAATGGTTTATTTGTTTTCAGAGTTTACAGATGAAAGTGCAAAATATCTAAACGAATCTAAGCGTACTTCAAATAAAGTAGTGGCTCCTATAACTAAACTAGATTTAGTTAAACAAGTTTGGGAAGAGGTTTTACCCCATAGACAATTAATTCTGAATGGATTGAATGTTCAAACCTGTGCAGTAGGTAATGAAAAAAGTACTTATTCTGCTTCAAAGATGAGCGATGGTGAAAGAGTTGTTTTTTATCTTATAGGTCAATGTTTGGCAGCACCTGAGAATGGAGTAATAATAATTGATGAACCAGAGATACACCTCCATAAGTCTATTCAAGCACCTCTATGGATCGAAATACAGAAATTAAGACCAGATTGCCTTTTTGTTTATATGACCCATGATGTTGACTTTGCAGTATCTCTACCTGATTCTCAAAAAATATGGCTTAAATCTTATGATGGAACAAACTGGGATTGGGAATTAGTTCAAGATGTAGATGGATTACCTGAAAATTTATTAATAGAGATACTCGGTAGCAGAAAACCTATTGTACTTGTTGAAGGTGTCAAAGGTAGTTTTGACTCAAAATTATACCAAGCGATACTTGATGATTTTTTAGTTATTCCAAGCGGTTCATGTGCAGAAGTTATCTCAACTGTCAAAGCTTTAAAATCAAGTGGACAGCTTCATCATCTTAATGTTTACGGGATTATAGATAGAGATAGAAGAGTCGAAAATGAGATAGAATCTTTAAAAAATAATAGTGTTTATACTTTAGAGGTTGCAGAGATCGAGAATCTTTTTTGTGTGCCAGAATTGACAAAAATAGTGAGTGTTAAACTTGGAAGAGATCCTGATGAGGATTCAAATTCAGTTGAAAGCTTTGTTATTAAGAAATTAAAGTCAGAACTTGAAAAACAAGTGTCCTTACATGTAGCAAGTGAAATTAAGTTCCAATTGAACTGTTTTAACGACAAAGCCACTGGTAAAGACAACCTTGAGTCGGCTTTATCGTCACTGACGAATAACATTGAAGTCGCTAAAATTTATAATGAAAAAGAAGCACTATTTACTGAGGCAATTGAGTCTAGTGACTATCTAAAGTTATTGAAAATATATAATAGAAAATCATTAGCCAGTCAAATAAGTAGTATTTTCGGTTTGCAGAAAGATGAACTTGCTAAAATGGTATTAAGGCTTGTAAATAGTGAATATAAGGAAGAAGTCAAGCAAGCTTTGAAGCCATACTTTGGGGATTTTGCGGAAAAAATTGCATAATCTTTTGTACAGCACGTAGGTTGGGTGAAGCTTGCGACATCCAACGATTTGAATAAATAATGTGTTGGGTCTCGTTCCTCGACACCAACCTACTTTCAATATGAGTTTGAGCCGTAGGGTGGGTTAGCCAAAGCGTAACCCACCACGAATACTTAAAAGTGACATAAACGGTGGGTTACGTCTTATCTTCATGCTCTACGAGAATTTGATAAAACTAACCCACCCTACGTCCAAATAGGATATTAATAAGAGTTGTAGGGTGCGCCCCGCGCACCGAAGATAGGAAAGATGATGGTGCGCTGGGCGCACCCTACAGATCAGCCATAACCTTTTATGTTGTTAAGAGGCGTAAGCGACGCCTAAACAAGGCTTCTTAGCCTCGACTATAGCGGTATCCTGCTAACGACGATGGCGATGCAGTCCGTGGCTGAACGTAGTATCGAGACAACAGGAATGCGGACAGACACGATAGACTGCACGCCAGCGGCTAGGCAGATACAAGCGGAAGGCGGGATGGGCTACCCAAAATATTTAAAGTGAATACAGTAACAAATAAGACCTGATTTTCGTGCTAAAATTAGCCCTATATTTAGAGCATAATATTAGCGGAGAATGAATCATGCAACCGATATTTGCAAAACAGACAGCCAGTATCTCAGAGTTGAAAAATAACCCTTCGGCACTGATTAAACAGTCGGACGGTGAGTCTATTGCTATTTTAAACCACAATAAACCCGTGGCTTACTTAGTTTCAACAGATATGTTTGAACGCATGATGGAAGCGATGGACGATATGGGATTAAGCCAAACCGTTAGCGCACGGATGAATGATGGTCAAATACCTATCAAGGTAACATTGGATGACTTATAATCTTGAGTTTCATCCTTTAGCGTTAAAAGAATGGAAAAAGTTAGCGCCCAGTATTCAGCAGCAGTTTAAGAAAAAATTACAGCAGCGATTGTCAAACCCTCGTGTTCCTGCTTCACAACTTTCGGGACATACGGATGCCTATAAAATTAAACTACGCACGATAGGTTATCGTCTGGTGTATATCGTAAAAGATGATGTAGTCGTGGTTTATGTGCTAGCAGTAGGCAAAAGAGAAAATAACAAAGTATATGACAGTCTGGCGACACGCCAACCATAATCGAAACACACAAAGAATAAAAATGACGGAGGTCATAGACGTGCAATATACCGCAATCATCAAAGACGGTGGTTTGTTTATCCCAAACGTATTTTCAGACCTAAACGATGGTGGCTCGCATATCGTACAAGTAGAAGTCGACATCGCAGACGTCCGTGAGCAATTAGGCGAAGGCACAGCAGCAAAACCAGAAGCATTAAAGAAAGTCGCTACAAAAGTATTGAAAAAACCAATAAAGAGAGGGACTAAAAAAGACGTACAGAAAGAAATGCAGCAACTATCAGATGATGATGGCTTGAGTGCGCTGCGTAAGAGTGCGATCGATGAATTGGAAGGTTTGGACGATAGCGAGCTGAGTGAGATGTTTAAAGCGTATATGAATGACGGACAGACGCCAGAACAGATATCTTTAGAGCACTTGTAATATAATCCAATCAAACCAAATCTAGTCAAAACCCTATAACTTAATAACCATATCAATGATAAAGGCAGTCCCATGACTTATTCGATTTTTTCCCAAACGCCAAACAATGCGCTAACAGAGCCGATGTTTTTTGGTAATCCGGTCAACGTGGCGCGTTACGACCAACAAAAGCACCCTATCTTTGAGCAATTGATTGAAAAGCAGCTGTCGTTCTTTTGGCGTCCAGAAGAAGTCGATGTATCACGTGATCGTATGGATTATGGCAATCTATCCTCACACGAGCAGCATATCTTTATCAGTAACCTAAAGTATCAAACGCTACTCGACTCTATCCAAGGTCGTAGCCCAAACGTCGTGCTACTGCCATTGGTATCGATTCCTGAGCTTGAGACGTGGATTGAGACGTGGACGTTTTCTGAGACCATTCACTCACGCAGCTATACCCATATCATTCGTAATATTATCAATGACCCTGCTATCGTCTTTGATGACATCATGCAGAACGAGCATATCCTAGGGCGCGCGGCGGACATCGCCAAGTACTATGATGATTTGTATTACAGCTCATCGCTATATAACCTATACGGTGCAGGCACGCATACGATCAATGGTAAGCAAATTACCATCGATTTAAAATCACTGAAAAAGCAGCTTTATTTGTGCTTGATGGCAGTCAATGTCCTAGAAGCCATTCGCTTCTATGTGTCGTTTGCTTGCTCATTTGCCTTTGCTGAGCGTAAGCTAATGGAAGGTAATGCCAAGATTATTAAATTAATCGCTCGTGATGAGGCGCTACATTTAACGGGTACTCAGCATATCCTTAACCTCATGCGTATCGGTCGTGATGATCCAGAGATGGTCGATATTGCCAAAGAATGTTTCGAGGAAAGCATCGAGATCTTCCGCAAAGCGGCTGAGCAAGAAAAAGAATGGGCAGGATATCTGTTCAAAGACGGTTCAATGATTGGGCTGAATAAAGACATTCTGTGCCAATATATCGAATACATCACCAATTTACGTATGGAGGCGGTTGGCTTGCCAGTGGCATTCCCGAACTCTAAATCAAATCCGATTCCGTGGATTAACACGTGGTTGTCGTCTGATAACGTACAAGTTGCCCCACAAGAAACAGAAATCAGCTCATACTTGGTTGGTCAGATTGACTCAGATTTATCAGATAGCGATTTTGATGATTTTGAGTTATAGAAGATAGTTTTTCAAGATTGAGCTTTTAATATAGTCGATTCATCATAGAATAAGTGTAGTGCTACTGGGATAAGTTTTGCGCAGCCTCTGTCTGCGTAGGCACAGCAAGCAAGTAAAATTTATCCCAGTAGCACGTTATAATAATTGTACTTATTTTATTTAGGATTGACCATATTATAAAAAGATAGGATAAAACTATGACTTGGGTAATGACGAGTAAGAAGCAATTTTACTTGCACGATGACGAAAGCTTGCTTGATGGATTGCTACGCACCGGACATGATATCAATTATCAATGTAAAGAAGGTTATTGTGGCAGCTGCCGCATCAAGCGCATCGCCAGCTCACATGTTATCGATTATCCTTTTGAGCCCTTAGCCATGATTGAAAAAGATGAAATCCTACCCTGCTGCTGTAGAGTACAAGGCGTGATTTATGTCAATCATGAGCTGATAGAAAAGTAGCTGCTAAATCAATAAATTACTAACTATTCGATCAATCAAAACTTATTAAAAAAGCGCGCTATCTTATAGATA
>TARA_R110000787_G_scaffold75646_3_pt1 | contig 10154 bp, 8 predicted proteins | sample TARA_R110000787 | Tara Oceans TARA_R110000787 (sample SAMEA4397920) | marine metagenome | biome: Polar Biome; feature: [DCM] deep chlorophyll maximum layer (ENVO:01000326); material: water (ENVO:00002006), including particulate matter (ENVO:01000060) such as... | depth 35 m
ACAAGAAACATCGATGTTTAGCCTCTGGTGTTGGATGCAGGTCAACACCTTAGTCAAATCTACCATAAAATTATAATTTTGAGGCATTTCATAGTTTTCGAAGACATACTGCGTGATTTTGTTACGAATTTCGCAGTATTCAAGCAAAAACGTCTTCGGAACCAAATCAAAAAAACAATTTTCGTCCATGCTGACTTTGGCTAGCACAAATGAGCGATAATACGCCTTTAATTTATCCTCGACAGCTGTCCATTCATCTATTAGGGAATTTGGGCAAGCGTCACTTAAGCTCCGGTTCCCACAGAGAACGCTAGCATACTCAATGCCGCTTTCTTCGAGATACTCTGCATATTTCCATGTCCTTCCCAGACCTTCTGGGAGGTTTTCGAAATAAAGATTCCCGTCTTTATATATTCCTATACATTCGCCCTTATCATCGAGCGTTTGAAAATACAACTTAAACCCCACTAATTAGAAAAATACTTTTCTTATACTCCGGCCGGTCGCTTTGATAACTTCGTTAGGCGTCATCTCCTCTTTACCAGAGGATGCTTGACGTGCACGTTCAGTTGCATAGCTTAAAGAGCCTTCGTAAAATTCTACTCCTGAGAACTTAATCTTAATGTAACCTATTGCTGCCCGTGTGTCAAGTGTTTTTTGCGTATCTTTCGCTACTCTTATTATAGCAGCTAGCGCCGGCGCATCGTAGTTCAAGCCTGTTTCCAAGTTTCTAATCTTAATATACAACTCTAACCACTTACAATCACTATAACAAGAATTTAAATCTTCTAATGTTATTTTTGATCTCGTATTTATAGTCCTTGTACTCTTAGAATGAGAGTGGGTTTCCGTTAAGGATGTCGGATTTTCTACAACAAACAGGTTATACATACCGACCAGATATAATTTTAAATTCTCGATGTCGTTACTGGCCACTTGCATATAGAATTTATTGATTATATCGTCTAAAGTCTCGACGTCGGAGTCATATACTTGAGCATATTCTAACATTTTCGGTGTATTTAAATTAGCAACGAGACGCCATGGAATATTCTTATCAACTGCAAACCCAAATTGGTTAGCTAGTCGAATATAGTGTTTAAAATTTGGACTATTAATGAATTCGATCTTCTTTTCATCTTTGCTATATGGCAAGTCCTTTATCTCAATACAAAGAGCGTTCATAAGCGGACTGATATGACTGCTTGTTATAAATCCGCTCTTAGTAAAAGGGCCGGAGTGAACGTGCATGAGATAATGAGTTAGTTCTTCAAGGAAATCATCCATATTAAGGATATTTTTTTCAATATCATTTGACTTTATATATTCTATGAACGCTTGTAAATTACTCTCTTGGTAGGAGCGGTATGATTTTGTGACAGATATATAGCCTTTTACAGCTGCTATATCCGACAACATTGGGTCGTCGGCTAAAAGGTTTAAGCTGCCATGGCGGATATCTAATAAAAATTGTTGCTGGAAAGCCGCAAAAGCATCAGCGACAAAATTTATAACTCTAATAGAGGATTTCTTTGATTTTATAGGCTTTAAGTATGGCGAATAGGGTTCAATTGGTTCCGCTATGCCATTATTACTTAGTTTTCCATAGAAACCCCTTTCAGCCCACCAAAAATCTGTTGTCCCGGGTGGGAGTAAAGTGTCAGCACTACCAAAATCTGGGTGTTGGTGAGGGGCAAAAGCTAATAGACGGTAGGCTGCTCTATTGTTGAAGAGTTCGCGAGAACCTAAATTGTTTTTTCCTTTAATGTCTGCCATATTTTTGTCCCCCTTAAGATGTCTCGTCCGGACATGGTTCTGTATCATCGTTATTGGCGTTGGTTGCTACGCACCCATCTCCAGATGTCTCAAATCGGGCTTCCATGGTGGTTTTAAAGACCCCTGACTCTATATAATTATTTACACTGGTGACAATGTGATACCCGCCCAAACCCATAATATTAGCAATTGTACCGCGGTTGTGTGGCATGCCAAAATTTTCACCCCAAGCTAACCCAAACGGGTTCAAGTATAAACGGGATCCCGGTAAAAACATGGTGTTACCCATCATTTCTATGTTGGCCTCATAGACATCAGAAAGCTGCAAAATTGGATTAAAGGCGCCTGCGTTTTCAAGTCGAGCTTGACGAACATACGGCTGATTTGTTTTGCTGAATGTCACGTTAGTGATTAGACCTCTGTCGCGACCAATGAATAAGTGATGAATACCTTTTTCTAAATCCTGCTCTCTTGGAGTCATACCATCTTCTAGATCGTTGCCCGGAGTACCCGGATATCTTAAACCACCGGGACCTTGAGAAAACATGGTAATATAGTGTACGTGGTCGACTGCAAACGTGTTTGTCAGTCCGTCAAAGTTGAATATCGGGTTTTTTACTGTAATTTGGTTCATATCTACTCGGGCTGTAGAGTTTACATCCATCGCCCATGTCATATCTTGATCAAAGGCAGCCTGATGTATTGGATCTTTAAAATTAGCGTCGGAGCCTGTATTGAGGGGGGCGGATATAAATGCTGTTCTTAGTGAGGATCTGTGCCTTTCTATATCCTCGAAGCATTCTTTCCCAAGCGCGGTTTGGTATAAGTCTTTCGCCAAATCTTTAATAAAACTTTGGAATTCATATATCACTCTTCGTTTTAGAATAACCTTCCGATGAAACCAGTCAGTAAAAGACCTAACTGAGATTGGTATATCTGCGATATTAATATTTTTTATCTTCTTGTCGATAGGATCTCTATATTCAATTGGTCCTAATAATAACTTTAGGTTTTCTACCTCAGTTCTATTAAACGAATATTTCGTCCGGACGTTTTCAGTCAAAGTATCGTATTTTTCAGCATCAAACACTGTAATCATCAACATATCAAGTAGGTCACCTAGATAGAAGAAATTTATTAGTTTCTCTTCCGGGTTCGCGACATCATATACTATTTGTCCGTCACCCTCAGAAGCCACGGATAACTCGGACCATGGTGGGCCTTCAAAAACCATATCAGATGTGGATATTTTGCCAGCGCCAATTTGATTCAAGCTCTCAGTTGAAATTTTCCCGGTGTCAGCTAGTTCTAACAGCGCTGCTGGGTCGACCAACACTGAATATATCAGTCTTTGGGGCTCGGAATCATCGCCAGCCTGAAAACCTCCTAAGAATCTCTCGGGGTACATTAAATTCATTATGATATTTTTATAAGTCTCATTTCTTAGGCCGTCTTGTATCTTTTTCAAGCCTTTTTTTAATTCTTCTTTTTCTTTTTTATTATCTGCGCACTTTTCTTTGTTTAGGCTCGCTAATCTTTCTTCATATCCTATTAATGCTTTAAAAGAAGCTGATTCCGTAACTATGTTTTTGTCGCAAAAAAGAACATTCGACTTTGGACTCTCTAGGATGCCTTCCATTCTAGAGCGGTAGGTAATGACGAGCTCAAATGTGCCATCTGGACTGATTTCAAACGAGTGATCAGTCAAACTTAAGAATAAATTTGTTTTACTTTGGTTTACTGACTCGATAAAATTGGAAGATAGTTCTTGAGTTATAGAATCATATTGTGCCCATCCCACGCTGGCTTTGATTTCGTAGATAGAGGAATCATAGTTTGAGTTGGAGGTACATGCGCTGTCCGAGCCCGGGCCGGCACTATCTCTACTAAGATCGGCCTCGTTTGTGGGCGTATTCGAACTAGCGGGGTTAACGACAAGATCTAAATAAGAGTAAGTTAGGGTGATCATCTCATCTTTTTCTGTATCCATCACCTGTGTTTGTCTGACTCGTATAAGTTCATCCATACTTTGGAAATATAACACAAGCTTTGCAGTTATATCCTTTTGAACAGTGTCGAAGTTACCTGCTATAAATTGCCAGTCGAATGATTTAATGCCTACAGCCGAACGACCTTGAAAACCACCCACACCATTTTGGAATTCGGTAGTGGGGTCATCTGCCCAGTCTTTTTTAGCATCACTTTCTGTGATGGTGTGGTTGTAAAATTTAAAAGGTATCTCGTAAGAAGTTGTAGCGGTGTTTACAATTTTATACAATTTAATCATTGGCACCAAATGGGCTAGTTGATTAGTAGTGGCATCTAAAATGTGATGGGCGTCTTTGCGCATGCGCAACTTTGGAATAATATCAGCTGGGCGCCCTTCCAGCAAGGAGGTTTTATTGTAAGCATAGTGTGGGAAGTCTTGAACTTGCTCTAAATCAGATTGTATTTGCGAATTTTCATCTTCATCTTCGCTGGTAGCTTGTAGCGGGGTATGAGTTTGCCTGTGAATCGATGCCAGCTCAGTCATGTGATACCCTAGATAGCACTGTTCCTGCATCCGAGTTTTTTCCTGCACATCCATGAGGCTTGATTCTTCTTCGGGCGTGGTACCTCCTGTAACAAAATCAAGAACTTTGTCAAATATACCCTTGGGTTCTTCGGGCGCTGGTGCTGGTGCACCGGCGGCCTCGGCCTCGCTACCCACGGGATCTGCGCCCGCGGGTGGCGTGGGTGCTGGCGTGGGTGCTGGTGCGGCGGGCCCGGTATCGTTCTGGTTTTCAGGTGTTGTTGGATTAGTTGCCATGCTTTAAATAGTCCTTAGTAATACTTAACATACTCTAGAACAGTTTGCAAGGGCTTTGGTATTATTACTGTATCCCCAATCGTAATCATATTTTCAACTGGTTTTTGGTTATACCAAGCAATTACCCACCAGTATTTGGGGTTTCCGTAGTGCTCCGAGGCTAATTTCCAGTAACGGTCACCTAAAGTCCATGTATGACGAATTCTTGTAAAATTGCTTCGCTCAAATGAACTTGGGTGTCTTAGTCTTGGGACTTTATAGTGTTTTACAAATGACAAACCACGAGAGTCGACTAATTCTTCATAAGTTTCAGCGTCGTTTTTAATAACCTGTCTTCCTGTATATCTGTATGGCATCTTTTAGTTCCTATTATCTGGCTAATCTAAGAAGTCGAGCAGGCTTGCTTCTTCGTCTGCGGTTGTTGGTTCTTGTTCTGCTTGTGATTCTGCAAATGAGCCCGGCCCAGTGTAGGGGAAAGCATATGGAAAATAGGCCGCGTCACCGTCAGCCCATTGTGATCCGCCAGATTCGGTATCTGTCCATCCTACTATATGTTCATGCAAAACGTCAAAGGTGAAAGATATATCAATTGTCTTTGGATAAAGATAATTTGCATAATCAAAGAATCCGTGTTCTAAGTTTGGAGTAAAAGAAAAACCGTTTACTGTTCCTAATAAACCTCCGCCACCACCTTTGTAACGGCCGTCACTTACTAAGTTAACGAATTCCACTCTCATTAAGGGAGCTTTAGTTATGCTAGATGCGTTATTGCCGTCGGCGCCGGCGTAATGAGGATAAAGCTTTCTCATCAGCTTTGTGACTTTTGTTAAGTTACATCTCGCTTCATCATAATCAAATGCAGGCATGACGAAGGCCATATTGATTTGTCTAGTAGTATTCTGGAAAGTGCGAATATCATCCATTCTTCCGTAAGCTGGCTGAGAATTCCAATTAGATGTGAAATTGTCGCTGAATGATGTGATAAAGCCTTTAACGGAGATAGTAAGACCAGAGGGCAGGTGTTTAAATCTTAAATAATAATTCTTTGTCGCGGCATAACTATCACTATAGTCGACTGCCTCAAACGATTGCTGTGGAGTTCCGAAGGTAAATAATTTTTGTATAATTCCTTCTTTTGTTGGCATGCCATCGGTTGTAGTGGCTTCTGTCGTGCCCTCACCAACCTGACTTTCTTTTCCGGCGCCGTCTTTGGTTTCGCCTGTTCCTGTTGACATGTTTAGCCCCTCCCATTTATAAGTAGAGATAGTGCTGATTTAATCACTGTTTGCATCATTATCGTATACCCAAGCCGCCGCCTGTGGCGCCGCGGAGGGCGCCCATGACTTCTGATTCGCCAATCGCCTCAGCAAGTTTTCGTTTACCGACCATGATCACGGTTTTCAGGACTACTGGGTCCGCGAGTGCTTTCACACCCTCTTTCTTGAACTTCATGCCGGGCAGCACTTCTTTTGGGTTGTAACCAGTCACGGCCAAAAACTGTTCTCGTGCGAATTTTCTTAAGGCATTCGTTTCCTCTACGGCAGGCTTCGAGTCAAACATAGTCTCTGGTGCCGCCATGGCAGATTTTAAGCTAAACATAGCTTCTGATGGTATTAAACCGCCGAGTTCTTTGGCGACGCCTTCCAGCCCCTGTGTATTAAGCGTGGCACCGATGTCGACGTCTTTGAGGCCGGCCATTGCCTGTCCTAACCCCTCAGTGCCACCCATCATGCCCATCATTGCGTCCATCAGCTCTGACAGCATAGTCATAGCATACAAACCAAATTTTTTCAGTGGTGGGAGCCACTTATCGGAGGTTAGAAACGCTATAGCTACCACAGCAACTATTGCGGCTAAAGAAAGAAGGCCCAGCACAAGTCCACCCACGATGGCGCCGAGTGCGGGTAGCACAATCAACGCGATGCTGAAGCCCAGTACAAATTTCTTCATTGCAGGGCTCATGTCTTGAATCTTTTGTAATAAATCTTTTGCGAAATCAATAACCGGCTTAAGTTCAACGGCGAACATCATCAATGTTTGCTTTGCTTCTTCAAAAAGAGTATTAAAATCTGTGGATGTTTTTTCCATAGCCGCCAGCTCTTCTTCGGATTTTCCAATACTTCCCGCCAAGCCATCAAACTCACCGCTCATAACCTTAGCTAAATCGGCGGTGCTTGCTAAGCCAGCAGCGTCTGCGATTGCTTTTCGCTCGTAATAGGACATGTCTTGGAAGGACTTTCCAGTAGAGTTTAAGGCGCCTTGAATCATAGAAAGCCGTTCAGTTGGATCGGTGGTCATAACCATATCTAAACTGTTTAAGAATGGACCTCCGAGTAAAGCGTTTAATTTACCAACTGATTCAGTTGCTCCCTCGAATGTATCAAATTTAAGTGCTACATTTAGCAAATCTCCAACTTCCATATTGCTTTTTTTCGCTGCCATGGCTAAGTCACCAAATACTTCGACACCGCGGTCTCCAAACGCAGCCAATTCATCGGCGGAGTTTGCAAAATCTGACATCATCTTATTTGTTGCAATATTATTCTCCATGGCCGTGAGCATTAAAGATTGTTGCAGCTTCACGGCTTCTTCTCCTGTCAGGCCCATCGAGGCCATCATAGTATTTATGTTGCCAGTAGTTTCTTCAGCAGAAATTCCGAATTTTTCCATAACAGAAACACCCTTCAACATGGAATTTTGTGAGGTTTCGGACATGTCGGTGAATGTGCCGACCTCTGTTGCCAGCATGGTCATATTTTTGTAAAGGTCGCCAACACCAACACCCATGGACCGAAGTTGCAACTCGGTAGAACGAATCTGGTCCTCGAACTGGCCAACCATTCCGGTCATCTTATTAAATAATACAGATGCATCGTCCGCGGCCAATGTCAGACTAATTGTACCCTCAACGAGAGCATTCAGGCTCGAGCCGGCGACATTCATCGGGCTTGCTATCTCTTTAAAGGCCTTCCCTATTCCGCGGAGACCGCCGGCGGAGAACATTGCGCTGGTACCGGCTGTCTTCCATGCATCCCCCATAAGACCAATCGACCCAGCGAGGGTCATAGTAGCTGTGTGGCCGGCAGCGGCTTGTGCATTATATGCAGCTATCGCCTCGCTGGCAGCCTTATTAGCCTCAATTTGTTTATTTAAGGCAATATTGGCGTTTAGTACTGAATCTTTTAGGGCGGCGATGGTTGCTTCACTCTCGCCTGCATTGACTGCATAGGCGGCCATGGCCTCTCTAGCGGCGAGGCTTTTTTGAAGCTGATCGTTAAGAGCTGAGGTGTGTCGTTCAGTACCCTCGGACAAGCCAGATAAAGCTTGATTAGCTCTATCAGCTGATTGGCGAGCTCTTTGTGCGGCTCTGGCTAATTTTTTTAAGTCTGCTTCTGAGGCCATCTAGAATCTCCTATTTAAATGGCCACTTTAGACCCGTAGCTTTCTCAAATCCTTTGATAGAAGCAGTTAGTTTATTCTTACTTTTATAAGTTCTCGGATTGCTAAGACCGTGATCCTTTGCAGCCTTAACATACTTAGCTTCACTCTTGAGGGTATTCATAAAAGCGTTAGCTTCTTTCCTTGTACCCTTGATTTTTAATTTAGCTGGGAACATCCCGAAGCCAAACATCGCGCCGATGGCTAGTTTTATCATTGAGCCCATAGCACTATATATACCTTCATCGAGGCTTTTTGATCTTAGTTCATTAAAATCAATAACATATTCTTTTATTTTATCTTCGTTAAGACTTTCCATTGTATAGTCTCCCCTCTTCTATGGTAATTAGTTATAAAAAACAAATAAGGCTGAAAGTCTTTCGACTTCAGCCTTTAATCAATTTCTAGGCGTCATACTAGGGCCGGTCGGTGGACCTGTACCAACATCATACTTGTTGCCCTTAGAGGCTTTTTCTCTTGCTTCGTTTTCTTTTTTTATTTGGTCTGATAGCCTTCCTAAGAACCATCGGCGCAAAACAACTGGTAAGTTGTAAGCCTCTGAGAAGCTCCAATCCCCATGATATTTTAGCAAAAAGAATTCTTCGTAAACGTTAGCTATATATTCATCGGTCAGGCCAAAAAAACCCGGCGGTCAAAGGAACCGCCACCTCCTGCATATAGCCGCAAATACTACAGGTAAACTCTTGTGACATGTCCACATTAGGCACTACCTTTTCATAGGCAGACCGTAGATATCTTGAATCTCGGGCTGGTAATCCTTCCACGAAAGCGTTTAGCGATTTAGGGTCGGCGTGGCCATTGACTGAAATCACAATCATTCGGAGTTGATCAGTCAAATTGGACTCCGGGAGATTTCTTTTCTTTTTATTTTCTCGCAGCTGAGAGAGGTAATCTTCGTCTTTACTGGTTAGTAAGCGTACTTCAACGTCTACCTTTGTCTGGGGCAAAGTAATGATGAACCTGTCATCAGTGTGATTTTTAATCTTATAGTCATCCCAATCTTTCCCGTCTTTGTTGTTCAATTGTGAAAGATTATATTCAAACTCTACAGTGGAGGCACAAGATGGACAAGTTGTCTTAGCTTTGTACTCTTCTCCGTAGCCCGTGACACGAGCGGCAACAAGAATTGCGTTTTTATCTCCGATATATAATGTATTAATATCGATTGTTCGATCAATAATAATACTCTGGAGCAGTCTGTCGAGTGCTATGCCTCTCTTAAGAAGGGTCTTAGATGATAGGATATCCTCATCTTTGGCTGTCATATAACGTATTTCAACGCTATCTTTTCCGCGAAGGGGATGTCCTTCTGGATAATACTTTCCACCTGTGGGTAGCTCCACGAACTCTGTAGGAGTCGCGAAGGAAAAAGATTCACCAGAAGGCGTCATCGGTGGTACAGGATCTGCACTTTTATGAGCACCGAGTCGCTCTTCATTGTTTCTACTCAAATTTCACCTCAAATTAATTTGTTTTTGCTTTAAGCTGGGTTTAGCTTAAAGAAGTCGTTTGTCGGGCCTGCAATACCAGAGGCAGGGCTAGCTGTAACGCAGTCTGCCCAGTCATAACGGAACTGTAAAGTAATTTCAGAAATCTCATCATCGCCATAGGACAGGCCAGAGTAGGCGACACTAGTGATGAATGCTCCGTTAAGAGTCCAATTTTCTACGATGGATCCGTCTGCTTGGATAACTTGAATGTTAACACCGCCAAGTGCTGCAATTGAGCTAGCCTTACTGGGGGTAGTTGTTTCTGTGAAGTTAGCAGGTGGCTTATAGCCTGATCCCTGAATTATCGAAAGGGTGTTGGCCACAGCATCAGGAGATACAGGATCAACCATAACAATTTCTACTGGTTGCCATTCGACTTTGCCGGGATAGTAGAAAGTGTGGTTCAGAAAAGAATGATTAACATCTGCAACTGTGAAAGCTGGTTTGGTAGCGCTCTTGCAATACCATGATGCTCCATCAGGCATGTTACCGATGGTAACGATAAATCTAAAATTTCTCTTTGGGTCTTGCCCGGTGTGATCTGTCCAGAAAGCCATTAAATGTTACTCCTTATTCTCTTCTATAATAAATAGTGTACGGGGTGGAAAACCACCCCTGTT
>TARA_R110000787_G_scaffold14333_2_pt1 | contig 10119 bp, 11 predicted proteins | sample TARA_R110000787 | Tara Oceans TARA_R110000787 (sample SAMEA4397920) | marine metagenome | biome: Polar Biome; feature: [DCM] deep chlorophyll maximum layer (ENVO:01000326); material: water (ENVO:00002006), including particulate matter (ENVO:01000060) such as... | depth 35 m
ATTCAAAGATTGCCTTGATCTAATATCATTGGGTATAAACGTCCAGTTAGTCGGCCCCGCCGGTAGTGGTAAGACTACACTGGCGCAGCAACTACATGAGGCATGGTTTGCAAGCCATGAAGAAAAGCCATCTTTCGGGTTTACTGGCGCTATAGCACAAGAATACAAGCTACTTGGCTTTGTTAACGCGCTTGGCGTATACATTGAAACGGAATTTTTCAAGCGATACACGCAAGGCGGCGTATTCTTGTTTGATGAGTTCGACGGGTCAAACCCCACGGCTATATTGTCATTTAATCAAGCACTAGCGAACGATTCATGTGATTTCCCGCATGGCGTCTTTAATAAACACCCCAATTTCGTCGCTATATCCGCATGTAATACGTTTGGTACCGGCGCAGACCGCGAGTATGTCGGACGCTTCCAACAAGATGCAGCTGCTCTCGAACGGTGGGTCCCTGTAGAAATAGATTATGACGAAGAGCTAGAGATGACGTTTACAGATAACCTTGAATGGTGCCTAACTGTACAAAAGTATCGCAAGGCCATACAAACGCTTAAAATCAGGCATATATGTTCACCCCGCGCGACTATTAACGGCGCCAAGTTACTCGCGCGGGGTTGGGATCAAGCCAAGGTAGAGAAGCACGTCATTTGGAAAGGTCTCGACACATCCACTATTAACAAGATCAAGGCGGCTTAATATGTATCAACTTTTTGAATGGCAAGCATTTCTAGACACATGCAACGACGACACCAAACCGCGCAAGCATAACAATTCGCGCACTAATGGCGAATATTTTGCGGGAACCAAGTCCTACGAGGAGACTATGCAATTCGCCTCTAATGGGTGGCCGCAAGGTTTAAACGCGGTCAAGGAAGTGATAGCTAACACGTCTACGACTATGGGCCGATCACTTGGTTTACAGTATGACGTTGCGGGGTTCGCCCCCGATATCGCCGCCTACTGCGCCGGTGATCCATGTCACATGATGCAGAAAGGCGACGTATTCAGCGCCACGACGCGAGTAATCACGCTAAAGGTGAATGGCTGCTTTAACGCCGGAGTGCAGCAAGAAACGGTAGTAAATAGAGGCGTCGCCATCATGGGCATAGTGGACTACCTAGAGGCTAATGACGTTAGAGTAGAGCTAACGTATTGCTCGGGTAACAAGTCCAAGGGCGCGCGCTTCGACTATGAGGTGATCATCAAGCGCGCAGAGGATCCACTAGACCGCGACCGCGCTATATTCGCGCTCGCTAATCCATCTGTTCACAGACGCATGTTCTTCCACCTAATCGAGAGAGACCCCAACTTCAAGCATTGGTGTAGCGAGGCATATGGTATACCTGTAGAGCTAACAGAAGACACCATAGACGACGCAGTATATATCCCTAGTGCTAACCGAGGAGACTATTTTTCGGTAGAGAAAAGCATACTGACAGTTTTACCTTACTTTGAATGCGTCCTATCAAGCGAGCAGATTGAACAGATCAAGGATGAGATATAAGAGTCATTAGTAAGTCGTGGTGCGAGGCTTTATTAGCCTCGCGTCCTACCATTTCAAGGTCTACGGTACCCGCGCAGCATAACACTCGAACGAAACACGTTTCGGTCTGCCCACGTCGCCATATACGCGCCACGGTCTGCCTGAATAGATCACGCGACCATACCGGCGACATGAATATCATATTAGAGCAGCACGTTAGATCTACGCCATGACCCGCACTCTTAGGATGCAAGAACAAGCGCGAGATTTTGCCCTCTCTAAAGCGTTCTAATGACTCGGTAGAGTACTGTTCACCATCGGGGTATATCTCTCGCAATCGGCGCAGCTCCTCGGTGAAAGAATATACGAAGACAGTACGCCCACGATACAAATCGACTATCCAATCCGTTTTAACTTCGTGTATCTGTATAGTCGCGTCGTCGGTATACAAGAAACCGCTAGCGAACTGCTGTAACTTACCTTTAAGTATCGCGCCGTTGTCTGCTACGATCTGGCCTTGTGGTAGGTCTACTACAGAGTCTCTCTCAAGGCGTTTATACGCTTCCATAGATAGACTGTCCATATCAAGCAAAACCGTATCCAAGTCCAACGGGGGCAGCTCTGCTACGTAGTCCGGTAGCACGTACATATAGGGCGCTATTGCTTCGGCTATTTCTTTTGGCTTTATTAAAGTATGCGAGTACCCGCTATAGTCTTCTTGAAAATACTTAGCTAACCATACTGACTTGTTGTTACCGAAAACAGGATTCACGATCATCATAGGATAGAACAGTCCTTCCCAGTTCTCACTAACGGGGGTGCCTGACATCACTAGCTTTACCTCGAAACCCTTTAAGTATTTACGCAAGCGTTTAAACGCTACGCCACCGGCCTTCATCTTAGATACTTCGTCTATTATTATCATATCGAAATGGCTTATAGCGACGCCAAGCCAAGCGAGGTTATCAAAACTTATCGCCATTATTTGCGGTTCACCCCATACAATCTCGCACCTGTGCTTAACAGGCCCTTGGCATACCTTTATATTCGTAGACTTTAAATGATCCCACTTCAAGCACTCGGCAGGCCATACAGTTAGCACGGCCTTAGGCGCGACAATGAGAACGCGCTTAACTACGCCCTCGTCTAATAGCTCGCGCATGGCGGTAAGTGCTACAACGGTTTTGCCTGACCCCATCTGCCCGACTAGATAGGTCTCGCCGTTCTCGTAGATATGGGTAACGGCGGATTGTTGGTCTTTATTCAGTTTCATCTATTACCTCAACTATTCGGCTTAACTTTTCCCAAAATTGTAGCCTTTGTTTAGCCGACATTTTTATATAATTAGACCTAAAAAATGACGCTAATTTTTTACTTCGGTAAACCACACTCACTACGCCCTTCCCCTCATTGACGAACATCTTAAAGCCATCGGTTTTTTGTAAGCTCCGCTGAATTAGTGCTAGCTTCGCGCGCAGCTTCGATTGATCGGGAGGTATTGGGGCCGCGCGGTTTATATTGTGCTTGACTATGGGCCGCGACCGCGTCAAGTCCGTAAAAAGAAACTCCGTACTCATGGGGTTTCTAATATACTGGTCATCCTTGAATAAGTTTGTTAAATACATTTTCTACTCCTGCATAAATAACCATAGGCGGTCTGTAAATTCCGAATAGTCATCGATCACTAAAACATAGTGCCCGACAGCGCGTAATCTTTCATGGTCTACTACTTGTAGAGGCGACAGCCGCCCCTTCTTGTTGGGGTTCTTAAACTCAACGAACAACACACGCCCATCATATAAGAACATGCAGTCAGCCATACCCGAGTAAGCAGGCGTGGTAATGTTACGCGCCCATACGCCCAGACGCCGCGCTTCTTTTAAGCATTTAGTTTGTAGCCTACTTTCCGACATGATTGGCCCTTGCAATGTGTAAGCGCTTATAATAAGCTACTATCTCCAATTAATCAATGAGTACCTCAAAATGACAACTAAAAAACAGATTCAAGAAGAAGCGCAAGAATTACGCGAAGAAGTAAGAAGGCTTGAAAGACGGCTAGAAAATCAAACGACCGTCAGTAACAACCAACGGTTTACTGAAATGGCCCACATCAAAAAAGCATTTAACGAGACTGTAGCCTCAGGCCAAGCGACAGTCCGTGAGTTGCAGGCAGAGCTGCTCGCAGCAGGCGCAGCCGGAGATTATGATGCTCAGCTAAAACTTAACGTCGAACTACAAGCGCGTTTAGACGCGGCCATGACGACTATTTTAGGTCTAGGCTCTCACACTAAGTTTAAGCACTAGGGGGACGTATGCAAGACGAAGACTACGCACTATTCCACAGAGTAATTAGTGGACTACTCGACGAAAAAGGCCGCGCAGCTAGCAGCGACCTACACAAAGCTTACTACCGCATGATAGCGATCCGCGACGAATTAAGCCGCGAGCAGCGAGCAGTGACTAGGGTAGCGGAGGAGAACGCAGCGTTTAGCATGACGCAGGGCGAAGCGTTAAAAATAGTCTCTGAAGGCAAGGCAAAAGACGCGCTAATAAATTCACTTAGAAAACGCGTCGCTGAGTTAAATAAAAAGAACGAAAAAATCACTGAACGTAACATGCTGATAGAAGCACTCGCGGAGGACGTATGAAGTTAAATATCAAAGTCGATAACACCGGCGCAATGTGGTTCGCCACTACGAATATTAATGGGGGCGTCTACATGGGCTACTCAACCACCCGCTTCGAAGCGGTTAAATTTCTTTTTGAAGTAGTAGGCGCCAAAATTAAGGGGGAACAGAATGAAGCACTATAAATACGGCGGGTCAACCGCAGCACGTACACTGGCCTGCCCTGATTGGGTAGCGAACAGTGCGGGAGCGCCTAAACAGCCCGAGAGCGAGTTCGCTAACGTCGGTACTGCGTTGCACACTTGTATGGAGTTCATACTAGAAGGAGACGAAGACACGACCATTGAGGTAGGCGCGGTAGTCGAGGGTGTAACGCTAGACCTAGATCACGTCGGCTTGATATCCGAGGCGCTCTCCGCGTGGGATGAGTTCTGCGTAGATTACAACATCGAAGATTATCTGGTAGAGCAGACTTTCGAATACTCCGACGATATAGGCGGCACGGCTGATGTGTTGGCGTGGTCAGATGATACGGTCTACGTAGTCGATTGGAAATTCGGCCAAGGCATAGAGGTCTCCCCTAACAAGTCTAAACAGGGTCTCTTTTACGGATGGCTTGCTCGCCGTGAACTGCCTGAATTGTTTGATTGCAAAAAACTAGCCGTAGTTATTATCCAACCGTTAATGAGCCGAGCGTCGGATACCTTAAAAGTATGGGATGCAGGCGCGGCGACAGACGTGTGTCTTGAGTTCGAGACCGCGTTCCTCCACGCAGTAGAACACGACAAAGGCACTAACGCAGGCGCTCACTGCCAGTTCTGCCCCGTAAGCAGCACATGCGATGCCCGAACAGGCGTGGCCGTGGCTGCTATGATGTTTAAACCCGACGCGCTGAAAGTGCTAGGCCATAACCTGACACTGGTACCCCAGTTGAAGCAGTGGATCAAAGATGTAGAGGTAGCCGCCAAGGCCCAGTCCGAAATGGGCAACGCGCCGACAGGGTTCAAGCTAGTCAATGGCCGTAGCTCTCGAAAATGGACAGACGATGGGCTAATTATGCAGCACATAAGAGACACGTTTAAGCGGAAACTCTTGGTGTCTGATATCACTGACAGTAAGGTTAAGTCAGTCGCTCAGATGGAAAAAGTTTTTAAATCAAAAAAGCTTGACACTACAATTCTAAGCGACTATATTATCAAAAGTACTGGCGCACCTGCATTGGTACCTAATGATGATCCTCGACAGAGTATCATTCCAACCAAGGGCTTAAAAGAAGCTCTTAATAGACTATAAAGCGAGAAGCGAACTATGCAACATTTACCCGCAGTAAACCCAACGGCACTTGCCAAAGGGCTGACCCAAGCAAAAGAACGTATCAGTATCGATTCAGGAGATATCCCCTACTTAAAGCTAGCCAAGCATGGCGAGTGGACGTATGGTTCTGATGACGTAGAAGTACAAGAAGGCGCAAAATGGGCCGTCAATCCTAATTCATTCAGCGAAGGTTATGTCGCGTGGGGGTCAGGTGAGATTTTAGGCGAAGAAATGCGCTCTATGGTAGCCGGTGTACCCGTACTTCTAAACGAGCTACCTGACGTTGGGAAACCTTGGAAGAAGCAAGTGTCCTATTTGTTACGCTGCATGAACGGCGATGACGAAGGCCAACAGGTCTTGTACAAAGTATCATCTAAAGGGGGCTTAAAAGCGGCTCAAAAGTTGATCAATGAAGTCATTGTCCAAATCGACAAAGACCCCCTAAACATCGTACCCGTGATAGAACTTAAAATGACGTCGTATAAACACAAGCAGTACGGCACCATTTTTAACCCCATCACTGATCCGTTAGACTTCGTAGACTTCGACGGCTATGGGTCAGATGAACCAGTTGCTATAGCACCGGAGGCTGCCCCGACGCCCCCCGAACAGGAGGCGGCACCGGCTAAGGATAAACGCAAACGCCGCGCTATAGCCTCGTAAGCAAACTAGCCCCTCGTTGGTGGTACTCCTTGGGGCTTTTTTGTCTTTAAAATAAAAACTGATACTAAAAGGTGACTTATGAATTATAGAAAATTGATATCCGGACTGACATCTAAAGACCGCCGCAAACTAAGCCAAATGGCTAAAGAAGCGGTGATCAGTGCCGACGCATGTAGTATCGCCATCCGAGACAGGGCGGGCGATCTAACACACACACCTAATCTGCTGCTGTTCTTTGTCCTGATGGAGACCCTAGAACTTATGGTGGTGCAGTCGTGCTACGTAAACAACACATCGTCGCCCGCGTTCATTAGGGCGGAGGTTAATAACGCGCTTGAGGACTTCATACTCTGCACCAAAGACCTACCCGAACACATGCAGGAGACTATGGACAGGCTGCAGAAGGCTCTGGACGCCGACGGCCAAGACCGCGCAGCCGCCACAGTTACGGACATCATAACCAAGGCACGCCGTGACGTTTAGACACCGTGTAGTAGCGATGCAGGTACGCTTACCTGAATCGCTACATCGGGAACTCAAGAAACAAGCAAAAGAAAAACACACGTCCATGAATACGTTAGTAACCGCAGTACTGAAGGAGCAATTATGTCCAAAGTGAATATGCTAATAGTGGATTTCGAGACACGTTCAAGAGTAGACCTGCTGACCGCCGGTTCCTACTTGTACGCCCAAGACGGCAGCACCCAAGTTATCTGCTGCTCGTTCATGTTCTCTGACCCTGAAGACGAAAGAGAGTGGCTGATCTACGGTAACATGCCCCACGAATTATGCTCAGTAGTCGCAGAGCATGTAAAAAACGGGGGTTTAGTCGCCGCAGCCAACGCAGCGTTCGATCAAGCGATATGGGAATACGTAGCAGTAGGCGATAACGACTACCCCGAAGTACCCGAGGATCAGTGGTACTGTATTTTAGCTCAGTGCCGCGTTAACGCGCTACCGGCGAGTTTAGACAAGGCGACGCGCGCACTCAACAGCGACCACCGTAAAGACCATAAAGGCTCCGCGCTCATTCGACAGCTTTGTATACCTGATAAGACAGGGCAGTTTAATCGTGACCCGCGTTTGATCGAGCAGATGGGTGACTACTGCCTAGACGACACACGCGCAGCAAAGGATGTTGTCAACAGTTGCCGCCTACTCTCACCCAGTGAGCATCGTGATTGGTTATTAAATGAGCAGATCAACCGCAGAGGTATCCGCATAGATCGCCCCTTAGCACAGGCGGCTACACAATACGCCACCGCCGAGACGGTAGAGATAGGTCAAGAACTGGCCGTACTAACTAACTACGAGATAACCAAGCACACGCAGAACCTACGCATAAAGAAGTGGGTACTGGCGCGCGTCAGTGATGAGGTGGAGGCGCTAACGGTAGTCTATAAGGAAGGCGTCAGAAAAAATTCACTCGCCAAAGATATCCGCGCGACGATACTGGACATGGCCGACGCCGAAGAAATTAAAGTACCTGACGCCGTTTACAACGTGATCATGGCGCTAGACGAGGGGAACAAGTCCAGTGTAAGCAAGTTTAAACGGATGCTAGAGCGTGCCGATCCTGACACAGACCGAGTACAAGGCGCGTTCGTCTACGCAGGCGCATCAACTCTGCGGTATACCTCAAGAGGTCTGCAACTGCATAACTTCAAGCGCGATTGCTTCAACGTAGACACAACCCAAAACTACCGTGCCATGATGCTGTCAGGCCATAAGATAAAAGATGATGTCATGGGAACGCTAGGCAAACTGCTCAGACCCGCGCTGATACCCGCCGAGGGGCATACCTTCGTCGTTGGCGATTGGTCTTCGGTAGAGAATAGAGGACTGCCGTATCTGTCCGACTCTGACGGGGGCCGCGAGAAGCTTGCGCGCTTTGTCGAGCAGGACAACGACCCCACTGCGCCTGATATGTACACCATAGCGGCTACCGACGCAGGTTTTGATGATCGGCAGATAGGTAAGGTGATAGAACTGTCCCTTGGATACTTAGGCGCAAACGGTGCTTTCGTGTCAATGGCGAGAAACTACGGGGTGTATCTGCCTGAGTACGAGGTAACACGGATCGTTAAGACATGGCGCATACAGAACGCATGGGCTGTAGACTTCGGTAACGAACTCTCACGGGCGGCTATCGCAGCGGTTAAACACGCCGGTAGTGCGTTTAGAGCAGGGCGAGTAGAGTACACTTTCGTACCTGAGCTGATGGGCGGCACGTTGTTGTGTTGTATCTGCGATGAAATATGGATATCGTATCCACAGGCTAGAGTACAGACAGTAGAGACCGAATACGGACACCAACAAGAACTGACCGCACTAAAAGCCAACTGGACGCCAAGCCCTGACGACAAAGAGTGGCCGCGCTTTAAACTCTGGCGGGGGCTACTGTCAGAGAACGTAACGCAGGCTTTCTGCGCGGGATTGTTGCGGCACAGCATAACGAAGTTAGAAGATATAGTCCTTCACTGTCACGATGAACTCGCGCTAGAATGCAAGACCCCCGACGCCGAGCAGCGCGCAAAGGAGCTACAACACGTTATGGAAACCCCTCCCCCTTGGGCCGTAGGCTTACCCTTGAAGGCAGAACCTAAAATAATGACGAGGTATGGTAAATGATCGACGCCGATACAGCACCCAAAACACAGACGCAAGACCCCCAATCGAACGAATCACCACTGCACTTTATAGACGATGTAGACCACGAGTACAACGTGCCGCAGATTGAAGAATTTCTAAGCATGGTGTTCCACGGAGGTGTAGAGGAAGGCTCGCACCGTTTAACCTACTCCGCAAGCTCAAATAGACCACGGATGCCCAAGGCAGTTAAGGGACTTAAAAGAGTACTTGAAGGATCTAAGGCGAGATCACTTTATTTCAACACCTGTTCCTGCGTACCTGATGTAGAGGGCGTATTAAGACACCGCAAGGAACTTTTTAACGCTATGCACGTATTGGTGTTAGACGATGTAGGCACCAAGGTGCCGGTAGAGAGTATCCCAGAGAACATGCCCCCCACGTATATAATTGAATCAAGTAAGGGTAACTTCCAGTACGGGTATGTATTAGAAGAACCCATACGCGACGTAGGCCACGCAACGGCGCTAGTCCAGTTAGCATCCATCAAAGGGTTAACGGATAAAGGCGGTGTAATGGCGACAAAAATTGTCCGTCTACCTGACGGGGTTAACGGCAAGTCTGAAAAAGGTAAGCAGTATTACCCCGTGACCTTAGGACACATGGACGGGCCGTTATACCCTGTCGAGGTACTGGTGAAGCATTTAAACGTCACCATAGACGAGACGCTTGTTACGTGGCCTATTATATTAGACGGCCTAGTGCCGCTACTGAAAAAACACAAGACCGCGCACAGACCATTGCAACCGATTGCTATGTCAGGCGATGGTGTTATCGATCCGGTACTTGAGTGGCTGTACATAAACGAGATAATTGTGTCAGACAGCGGCGGCGAGTGGGTTGAGGTTATCTGCCCGTGGAACCACAACCACAGTGACGGTAGTTTTGTCGCGGGTTACTCGCCAGTAGGCCGAGGCTCCGAGCCGCATAAACGCGCCTTCCATTGCTTCCATGAACACTGCCGCGATCATAAGACAAAAGATTTCGCAGCCTATTTAATGGCCGAGGGAGATTTCACTTTTGTTCCTGTCGTCGATACGTCCTTTGATCTACTGAATAACTTTGCATTAGACACCCCTGCTAACAAGGTATGGCGTATAAACCGAGGCGAGCCACTACTATATGAAATGGCGGGTTTCGTATCGATGTGCAAAAACATGCCTCAGTCCTACGGTTTTAAGTTTGGTAAAGGAGGCACGGTAGTCGGAGCCTATGTGGCGCCTAACGTCGTGTGGGACTACTCGCCGTTTAAGATTAAGGTGAACGGGGCGCGCAGTGAGCCTGCGGGCGAGGTAGTCCTCAAAGACAAATACGAAGACAACTGGGTGAACATGTTCTCCGGTGTAGACTTCGGTGACGGTGACTACGATCAATCG